>Ga0233442_1001726_pt1 | contig 15872 bp, 14 predicted proteins | sample SI_123_September_3_FD_182789 | JGI IMG/M metagenome (GOLD analysis project Ga0233442, IMG submission 182789) | Seawater microbial communities from Saanich Inlet, British Columbia, Canada - SI_123_September2016_150_MG | ecosystem: Environmental > Aquatic > Marine > Inlet | place: Canada: British... | reverse complement strand
CAAATTCCTTCATTCGCTGTTTCAAAAATTGTTTGGAAAAAGAGTTGCGATGATTCAAGTTCACGATTTTTTTGATCTACATGACCTATCAATTTTTGATTTAAATCTTCAGCCTCTTTCGCTGTTACATTAGTTAAATGCGATAACGCTTCAATAACCAAGTTATTTCTTCTTGCTGCTACTGTTGCTATTTCTATTGTTTGCCGAACGACTTCTGATTCACTTAATGACAGAACCGTCATACTCTGTTTTAATAATGAACTTCCATACTGATGGGTATAAAATTCTCCATAGGTAAAAAATCCACTCATAGGCGCTAACGTTGAAAGTTTTTCTAACTCTTTACTAATATCATCTTTTAAAAAGCTTTTTCGTCCTGCGCATGAGTAAACAAAAAGTGACTCTACAGGTTTAGATTGCAGACGATAAAATGTATCATCTGCATGTTCTACTATTGCCTCAATATCTCCGATACCAAAACGAACAGAAGAACCTTCTTCAACATCACCCGAAAAAGATAAAGATCCATCATCATGTACTTTTACAATCGTTCTCGCAAAACTGTATCCCTCTTCTTCGATAATAAGAGGAAATTCTATTCCTGCTTGAGGTAGTTGAACGGCTACTTTAGAGCCTAAATACTTCATATATATATATATCATAAGCATTGATATCATTTATAGTATATACCCTATTTTCAAATGAAGAAGTCACCTTCATTTTTAGACCAATTGGAGTAAAATTAAATTGAAATCCACTATTAACTATTAGTACTTCAGAGTCTATAACAGCCGCAACAACACTTCTAGAAACAACTCTATGATTGTCAATAGTGTAGGTACTTTGCATTTGAGCATTATCTGCACTTAATCCACCAGAGTAAACTACTTCTGGATTATTAACATAAAGTCGATTTAAAAGCTTTTCTCCATTACACTCTAATCCATCAGCAAAAAGTATCATAGTTTTTGAATTTTCTGTAACAAGATCTTCACAAAGCATGTCTGCTATTTCCTCTTCATCAAACATGTCCAGAGAAAAACTCATAACAGCTACCGTACTCTTTTGAAAAATAGAAAAATTTATTATTATCTCATATTCAAAAACTTCATTGAGATAAATTTCTCCTGCTGTACTGGCACCAATAATTTTTGCATTTGGGAGTTTTTGGTTAATTAATTCACGAACTTCATTCACTAAACTGACGGTTTTAACACCACTAAAAATTTGAATTAGAAGAGCTGAATTATCTACTAAAATATTTTTTTCTATAAATTGCGCGAGTAATAAACTATTTTTAAACTTATGCGTTAGTGTTTGCATTTAATTATTTTATCCAACATTATTTTTTATTACCCTCTTTTAAATCTCTAAAAAATTCCATCTCACGCTGTTTTAACACACGAATCATATTGGTGTTTCCTGAGATACCAATAGGATCCCCTGCAGTTAAAATATAACTTTTATCAAGTTTTAAAACATGTCGTTCAATACCTTGCGCCATAACTTCTGACATCATCATACCTAAACTGCTCTTTTCAATAGAAAATGCAGGAACAATTCCCCAAGAAATTGTTAATAGTTGCGCTGCTTTTTTATGATGGGTAATGGCATAAATATCACGACGTGGCCGGTATCGCGCAATTTTTCTTGCCGATGTACCCGAAGCCGTCATAGCAAGCATACCCCAACAATCAGCATCTTCACAAAGGCGTACTGCTGACTCATTAATGCTATCCGTTGCATCTTTAGGCGTGTCAAAATCAAATCTATTAAATGGATAATGTTTTTCGGCAGCTTGAATTGTCTGTGTCATAGTCTCTACAACTAAAATCGGATGTTTTCCCATAGCACTTTCTTCAGAAAGCATTACTACATCCGTTCCATCTAAAACAGCATTAGCAACATCAGAAATTTCAGCTCGTGTTGCCGTCTCATTTTCAGTCATTGAAAGCATCATTTGCGTCGCGGTAATAACAGGTTTAGACGCAGCATTAGCTTTTTTTATTAACATTTTTTGTAAGGGTGGAACTTCATGAAAAGGGACTTCTATTCCTAAATCACCACGAGCAACCATTAATCCATCACTAACTTCTAAAATATCATCTATATTTTCAATAGCGTCAAACTTTTCAATTTTTGCAAAAAGCTGAATACGACTATTTTCTTCACCTAAATTATCAATTAAAATTTGTCGTGCTTCTCGGATATCATCACCCGTTTGAACAAAAGAAATCGCCATAAAATCAATATCGTTTTCAATACCCCACAACATATCTTTTTTATCTTTTGGTGTTATAACATCAATACCAAGACGCGTATTTGGAAAGTTAACCCCTTTACGAGATGAGAGTTTTCCATGATTTTCAACAATGACTTTAACACCATTTTCAGTATGCCCTACAACACGAGTTCTAATAATTCCATCATAAAGATAAATTTTTTCTTCACTGTTAAGTTGCGCTAAAATTGAGGGTTGATTGATTGAGGTTTGATAATGAGATTCTGAGACTTTTTTACCTACTATTTCATCTCTAAAAAATTCAATTGTATCACCCTCTTTGAGTAAAAAGTCCTCTTCTAACATCCCAACGCGAATCTTTGGACCACTGATATCTTGTAAAATTCCCGTTATCATTCCCGTTTTTTCTATAGCAATACGAATACGTTTTAAAACTTCAGAGTGATATTCATGCGTTCCATGACTAAAATTAAGACGAAAAACATTAACTCCTGCCATAATCAAGGCTTCAATACTTGCTTGTGAATCTGACGCTGGTCCAAGAGTTGCTAATATTTTTGTTCTTTTTTTCATCTTTTTGCTCTTTATTGTTTTGTTAGACTTTTTACAAGACTTATTAATAAAATAGTAACACAAATAGGTTACACTATCGCTACAAATATACAATCAAAGGAAATTTTATGAAACATATATCTTTATTGGCTTCAAAAATCATATTACTATCACTTTTTTCGACGTTGGCTTTTTCAGACCAAGTTACAGAGATAACAAAAGTTGCAGAGATAACAAAAGTTGCAGATAAGGCGTCAGCTCAACTATTAAAAACATTGGGCAAAAATATGAAGTTTCATCTTAAAAATGAGGGGCTTGTAGCTGCAGCTAAATTTTGTAATAGTCAAGCGTACAATTTAACATCAAAGGTAGATGAACAATTAGGAAAAAATATAGAAATTAAACGCATTAGTTTGCGCTATAGAAATCCTATAAATCAGCCCTCAAAAGATGAAAAAGAAATTTTAGAAAGTCTGCATAAACTTAAAAACAACAATGTGACACTACCAAAATCACTACTCCAAAATCAAAACAGTACGACAACGAAATACTATAAACCCCTTATTATTAATAAGAAAGTGTGTCTAAAGTGTCATGGAGTTTTAAAAAGTAGTAGCAAAATTTCTAATTTTATTAATCGTTCATATCCTGAAGATTTAGCACAAAACTATAAACTTGGAGATCTTCGTGGAGCTATTGTTGTAACTATTAAAAAAGAGCTATCTAAGTAGATAGTCCTTTTTTAACCTATTATTTATCAAGTATTTTTTCGACTATCTCTAAAACATTTTTAGAGATATTTTCAGAATTGTATATACGATCTAAAGCTTTTTTCATAACGTCTTTATTCACTGTTACCATTTTAGGATAACTTTTAAATGCACCACAAATACCCGCGGCAATCATAGGGTTAATACTGTCTAACTCAATAACTTTATCAGCAACAAATTCATAACCATAACCATCTTTTGCATGAAAATGAAGATAGTTTCGTGCAAAAACACCGATTAAAGAACGTACTAAATTAGGTACTTTAACATCGTACACATCATCATTTTGTAAAGCTTGAACTCTGTCGAGTGTACCACTACGCTCAGATGCGGCTAAAACAGAAAAATATTTATTCACAACTAAAGTATTATCTTTATATCTATTATAAAAATTTTGCAATGCCGTTTCAGCTTTTTGAGGTGCACAATTTTCTAAAAGGTCTAAAGCACAAATTCTATCTGTCATCGTAATGGACTGATTATATTGTTGCTCAATCAAATCTATCATGATACTATTTCCAGACATAGACAAAAATGACAACATTCGATTTGCTAAAGCACGATTAGCCATACTTTGTCCATCGATATTACTATTTTCAGCATTATGACACTCTTTATAAATCTCTAGCATTACACTTTCATACTCTTTTGAAAGTGTTGTTATAAGCTGATTACGGACTTTGTAAAGAGGTTCGATGTCAATTTTATCTTGAGTTTGAAGCAGTGCAGTAATTGACGGCAGTTCAAGAAGCTGTGCCTTATACATAGTATCAATACTACTATCATTAAGCATAATACCGTACGCTTTTATATAGTGTGAATCAACATCAAAACCTTTTAACATACGTTGTAATACTTGAAGACCAAACTGCTGTGCTGCTTCATAACGGTTAAAACCATCGCTATCAAACTGCATTAAAAACTCATAATCAGCATTAGGCTGATGTACAATAATAGGTGCAGAAAAATTTCTATTAATTGATAATTTTGGCTTTTCACTGATCTCTTCAAATACTAAGACCTGTTGCATTGCTTTGACCCTAATAATTTTGTCACTCAATAGCTGTGAACTCTGTTTAGTTTTAACAGTACATTCAGCTCCATTACTATCTAACAGTGCAAATTCAAGAGGGTACATGTACTCTTCTTGAATCAAGTTTTTATTAGACTTAGGAATTTTTTGAGTTAACGTTAATGTAAATGTTTTTTCCTCTTCATTATAAACTTCATCTACAATTAATTCAGGCGTACCATTTTGAATGTACCAACGTTCAAACTGAGTTAAAGCAATTTGACCTTCTTCTTGCATACAGTATAAAAAATCTTCGGTTCGTACTGCTTTTCCATCAAAGGCTTCAAAATACATATCCGTCGCATTTCGGTACTTCTCTTTTCCTAAGAGTGTATGAAGCATTCGAATAACTTCAGCACCTTTTTCATAAACTGTTGCTGTATAAAAATTATTTATTTCCATATACTCTTGAGGTTTAATTGGATGTGATGTTGGGGAAGCATCTTCAATAAACTGTCGTTCACGTAGCGCTTTTACATCTGAAATACGCTGAACCGTTGCCGAATTCATATCTGCACTAAAATTTTGATCTCTAAAAACAGTTAAACCCTCTTTTAGTGTTAACTGAAACCAATCACGACAGGTAATTCTATTTCCTGTCCAATTGTGAAAATACTCATGAGCAATAACGCTCTCTATTCCCATAAAATTAGTATCGGTTGCGCTATCTTTATCGGCTAAAACATAGTGTGAGTTAAAGATATTTAAACCTTTATTCTCCATCGCACCCATGTTAAAGCTATCAACCGCAACAATATTATAGATATCTAAATCATATTCGCGTCCATAAACCACTTCATCCCAACACATTGAGTTTTTTAGTGATGTCATGGCATGAGAACATTTACTTTCATTACCTTTGTCAACATAAATATTAAGCTCAATTTCACGACCACTCATAGTAGTAAAAGAGTCACTTACGCTTCCTAAATCACCAGCAACAAGAGCAAACAGATACGAGGACTTTTTAAAAGGATCAAACCACGTCACATAATGTCGATTGTTCTCTAAATCACCACTGTTTTGCTTATTTCCATTACTAAGTAAAAGGGGATACTTTGCTTTGTCAGCAATAACTTTAGTAGTGAAAATAGTCATATTATCGGGTCTATCTACAAAATAGGTAATACGTCTAAAGCCTTCAGGTTCATTTTGTGTACAAAAAATTGATCCTGATTTATAGAGACCTTCTAATAAAGTATTATCTTGAGGATAAATTTCTGTCACAATTGTTACATTTGACTTTTTAGGCATATCATAAAGCTCTAAGCCCTCATCCAAAAGTTTAAATTCTTCAGAAGTTAATTCAACACCATCTCGAGAGATAGAGAGTAACTTAAGGTCTTCACCATGTAAAAATAGTGGGGTATCTTTTAAATAACACTCCGTTATAGTCATCTCATTAGTTACAATAACTTTCTCTTCAAAAAGCTCAAATGTTAAAAACGATTTTTTAATTAGACAAGGTGGTAATTGATACTCTTTTAGTTTAATAATTTTACTCATGCATACTCTCTTATAGATTATTGACCTAATAATACTATAATACGTTAAAAATTAATACTATTGGAAATAAAAGCATGAGTAAAAAAGAGATGGGTGAAAAAATAGAGGCTTTACAAGCAAATACACATATGAACAAAGAAGAAATATCAGCACACTTAATAGGTGTTGAGTATATTATGATGGCTGCACCTGCAATTCATGCAGGGGCTTCAGCACCTATTCATTTTACTATTTTCTTAAATACACAAGAGGCATTACCTCAAGAGATATTTGTACAAGTTTTTGAAAAATTTACGAAACAGTACCATATTACTAAACGTTTTAATGTTTTTCATGGACTAGAAAAAGTTGGTTTTGCGCAGACTAACCAAGATTCACCAATGCCAATGCACCTTTTTACGAAAGAGACACAAGAAAACATTCCTTATACTTCAATGTATATTATTGACTTTGAAGGAGATTCTCCAGACTTTGAAAAAGCAAAAAACTCACTTACGGGATGGACATACTCTTACGAACAAAGTTAAGTAATTAAACGTCTAAATTAGCGTTCAAATATAGAAGAGTATGACATTATCTCTTCTATGGCTTCAACACTTTTCACAATTCCCTGTGATAAATTTTCAAAGCCCTCTTTTGTCACTAAAATATCATCTTCAATACGAATTCCAATACCACGATACTTAAGAGGCACATTCTCATCATCTTGAGGAAGATAAACACCCGGTTCAATAGTTAAAACCATACCTTCTTGAAAAAGTAGTTCTTCACCATTTTCATCATAATAAGGACAAGGGTCATGCACATCAATACCCATCCAATGCCCAATACCATGGGGATAATATTTTTTATGTTTTTTCTCTTCCAATAGTGTTTCAACATTACCTTTTAAAATACCTAAACAAACCATTCCTTCACACAATAATTTTTCAGACAAAATATGTAATGATGTTTTTGTAATACCAGGCTTAATAGCCCTAATAACTTCAACTTGTACCTCTAAAACCATGGTGTAAAGTTCTTTTTGAGGCTCGGTAAACTTACCACTTGCTGGATAGGTTCGAGTGATATCACTTGCATACATTTCGTACTCACAACCAGCATCTATTAAAACTAAATCACCTGACTCTAAAAAATCACTATTTTCTATATAGTGAAGTGTGTTTGCGTTATTTCCACTAGCAACAATCGTTGTATATGCATCACTATAAGCGCCCTCTTTTTTAAAGATATACTCATACATTGCTTGAACTTCATACTCTTTAAGTTTAGGTTTCATTGCTTTCATTGCACCATGATGCGCTTCTTTAGTAATATCAAGTGCTTTTTTTATTAAAGTAATTTCATTATTGCTTTTAATAAGTCTCATCTTCTGAGTCAGTGCTAGAATATCACTAAATTCACGAGGAGAACGCTTGATTGTTCTTTGATGTAAAACTTTTTTTACATAGGTTTGTATCTCTATAAAAAGTTTGTTGTCATTAAAAATATCACAATAAACTTTATCACAATTTTCTAGTTCAAAAGCTATTTTTTCAAACCGTTCATCACTAATAAAAATATCATCATATTCAAAACATCTTTTTGCTTCTTCAACACCAAGACGTTTTCCCGTCCATAATTCTAAAGTTTCATCTTTTTTTTGTAAAAAAAGATAGCTTTTTACACTATTCTCTTTTTTAACTAAACAAAGTGTTGCATTATCTTCTTTGAAACCTGTCAAATAATAGAAGTCACTATCGGGACGAAAAGGGTATTCAGTGTCATTAGAACGTGTTTGTAAAGAGTTAGTAGAGAGGATTGTTACAGAGTTATTGTCCATGAGCGCTAAAAGCGCATCACGACGTTGTTTAAATTCAGACATATAGAGTTATCGTTTAAAAATCACGTTCTAAAAGTTTATCTACTTTCAAAATAGTAATAATTCTATCTTTTTGCTTACCAACACCTTCAATCATGCTTTCTGCTTCTGCAATAGTATCAGGAGCAGCTCCAATATCACGCTTGTTTAAACGAATAGCTTCAGTTAAGTTGTCAATAACAAATCCTGCTGTCTCTTCATCATTACGCATGACAATAAAGCGTGTTTCATCAGTATGATTTTTAGCTGAGAGTCCAAATTTTTGACGTAAATCAATTAAAGGAATAACAGTACCACGAAGATTAAAAACACCTAACACATAAGTAGGTGTTTGAGGAACACGTGTCCACTCAATAGGTTTAATAATCTCTTGAATACTTAAAATAGGCACACTAAATTCTTCGTCACCAACAATAAATCCTACCAATTGAACAATATTGTCAATATCACTATGTTCTACACCATTTTGCTGTTGTTGATTATTTATAATATTTTGTAGTTTATCACTCATCTTTTAATCCTAAAACTTGAAGTTCATGTTACGTTTAACAACGTTTGCAAGATACTCTGGTGAATATGGTTTTGTAATATATTCGACCATTCCTGATTCAACACCACGCATTCTATCTGCTTTACCTGTACGAGAAGTAACCGCAATTAATGGTAAGTTTTTATATTTATTATACTTGTTAATTTCACTTGCTAAAGTATAACCATCCATACGAGGCATCTCAATATCAATTAACATGGCATCAAAATGATGATCACCAGATTTTAAAATATTAAGAGCATCAACACCATCGGCTGCTTCAACTAAAGTAATTCCCGTTGATTCAAGTGATTTTCGAATAATAGTTCTATCAGTTTTAGAATCATCAACTACCATTACTTTATAATCACTTGCTTGTGTTTTTTCACCACCAGAAGACTTGTTTTCAACTTGTGAATTAATTGTAGACTTTACTGTTTTTGCCATATGCATTAATGCCGCGACATCAACAATAAGTGTTACACCACCATCACCACGAATAGTAGCTCCAGCAATTCCTTCAATACCTTTTAAGTACTCTCCAAGTGATTTAATAACGATCTCTTCTTGACCTACAAGTGAATCTACAATAAGACCAATTTTTGTCTCAGCAAGTCCAAGAACAACAACATAAGCATGTTCACTTGCATCAAATACACGTTCTACTTCAAAAATATCACCAATGTGAACTAACGATAAAACTTCTTCACGAAGACGCATTACTGAACGGCTTTCAACCGTGTAAATTTCATCTTTAGAAATACGTACTGTTTCAAGAACCGATGCCAATGGAATAGCGTAATACTCTTCTTGTACCCCTACTAAAAGTGCTTGAATAATAGCTAGTGTTAATGGAATTTTCAACTTCATTGAAGTCCCTTTTCCCACTTCACTATCAATGTCAATAATACCATTTAATTTTTCAATGTTTGTTTTTACAACATCCATTCCAACACCACGTCCTGAAACATTGGTCACTTGTGCAGCCGTTGAAAATCCTGGTCTAAAAATTAGTCCAAAGGCTTCTTTATCACTCATAGAGTCAGCCTCTTTTTCTGTGATAATACCTTTTTCAATAGACTTCATTTTGAGCATGTCAGTATCTAAACCTTTACCATCATCCGTAATTTGGATAACAATATGATTCCCTTCATTGTATGCTTTAAGACCAATTACACCGGTTTCAGGTTTACCTGTAGCGACACGGTCATCAATACTCTCTACACCATGATCACATGAGTTACGAATAATATGGACTAAAGGATCACCAATCTCTTCTACAATTGATTTGTCAAGTTCTGTCTCTTCCCCTGAAATTTGTAAATCAATTTTTTTATTCAATTCACGAGAAAGATCACGAATCATACGAGGGAATTTGTTAAATACTTTTCCAATTGGTAACATACGTGTTTTCATAACCGCAATTTGTAAGTCAGTTGTAACTAAAGATACAATAGAGACCACCTGATTTAACTCTTCAAGGAACTCTTCACCTTCATAACGCTCTTCAACATCATCATTAATTTTAATAAGTCTATTTTTACCCAGAACAAGCTCACCAATTAAGTTCATTAAGTGATCAAGCCGTTTAACATCAACACGAATGGTCTGCTCAACTGCAGCAGGTGCTGCTTTTTTTGCATCTGGTTTTGTAGCTTCTGCTTTTGGTGCAGCTACTACAGGTTCTGGTACTGCAACAGGAGCAGGCTCAGCAGCAGGTGTTGCTACTTCTGGTTCAACTTCAGGAAAACTCTCAACTTCTTCGCCAGCTGCAATTTTCGCATCACGTCGTGCTTTATCTTCTTCTTGACGATTATTTAACAGACGTTCAATCTCCGCTTCAATATCATCATCAGAATAATCACTATAATCAACATCAGGTTCATCTTCAACACGAAGAACCTCACCATCAGCATTCGGAGTTGAAGTAGTTGGTGTAACATCAGCAATCTCTTCAACAGCCGCAACAGGAGCTTCTGCTTTGGATGGGTTTGTACCATTTGCACATGCATCTAAACGAGCAACACAACCTGAGACATCTTCACCTCCAGTATCTGCACTGGTATCACGAATTGTTACAAGAAGCCCTTTCATTAAATCTACTGACTCTAAAATAACATCCATAATGTCAGGATTAATAACTAAATTTCCATGACGTGCTTTATTTAAAACATCTTCCATATGATGCGTTAAATGTGTTAGAACATCAAAATTAAGAAATGACGATGCTCCTTTTACCGTATGTGCAACACGGAAAATTCTATTTAAAAGTTCTAAATCTTCAGGTGTTGTCTCTAGTGTTACAAGATCTTGATCGAGTTGTTCAATTAGCTCAAACGACTCAATTAAAAAATCTTGTAATATTTCTTGAAATTCATCCATTTTTTATACTTCCTCTCTTAATTCTAAATATTTATTTAACATGTGCACGTACAACACGAGCCACTTCATCATAAAATGAGTTTTCATCAAATTTTACTAAATAGGCTTCACCACCTGCTTCTTTTCCACGAAGTTCGCTAAAATGATCACTAATTGATGAGTTGAAAATAATAGGAATATTTTTAAAACGTATATCGTCTTTTACTTGTGCCGCGAAATGAAAACCATCCATTAATGGCATCTCAACATCAGAGACAATCAAACGAAGTGTAGTTGAAATTTCTTCTTCATAATTAGCATATAAATCTTCAAGACGTTGTAATCCCTCTTTTCCATCACTCGCTTCAACAACATGAAAGCCCATTTTCTCAAGTGCACCTTTAACAATTTTTCGAGCTGTATTACTATCGTCAAGTAATAAAACAGAGCCTTTAAAGTTAAACTCTTCAGCAGGTTCGTATCCACTGCTAGGCTGGTAAAGTCCTAAATCTTGAACTACTGATTCCAAGTCTAAAATAAGTAATACCGCATCATTCTCAATACGAGTTACCCCAGTAATTTTACTCTGATCTAAGGCTCCATCACCACCAGCAAAAGAAGCAGGTTCAATGTCTTTCCAGTTAATACGACGAATTCGTTTTGTATCATGAACAACAAAACCAATTAAAATATTATTAAATTCTGCAATAATGACACGAGCATCTTTTTCACGATCAGCTGGAGCTTCACCACCCATCCACTTCGAAAGGTTAACAACAGGTATCACCACACCACGAAGATCAAAAATACCTTCAATAAAATCTGGAACTCCTGGGAGTTCTGTTAATTTAGGCATACGAATAATTTCACGGACTTTTGATACATTTACACCATAAATACCTTCATAAACTTCATCGTCTATAACACGTAAAATACGGAAGTCAACCAGTTCCATTTCGTTGTTACCAACTCTTAGGTTGTCATCTTTATTCATTTAAGAAGCTCCTTTTCACAATAGTTGTAGTTTTTGTCTAAAAAACACTCTTGTAGTTCTATATCATTTTCAGATTTTACAATATAATACCTTTGATTACACGCAAAAGCACCTAAATTTATATAGCTCATTTTATCAATTTTAAAGCTTCTGTTTTGATGATGATGTCCTTCAATAAAAGTATCACATACTTCAAGTTTTATATTTTCAAAACGTTTTTTCATCCATATTTCAAAGTCTTCAAAACGTTTACACTGATCTTTTTTACTTAGATAGTTATCCAATTTTTTAATAATAAAATTACTATAACGTTCATTAATCATATTTAAAAAAGTTAGAAGTAATCTACTACGTATAACAAAGGTATAAAGTCTATAACCAAATGTTCCTGCATAATCACCATGACTCAGATATACTTTTTTATCATGATAAGAGGCTAATACAGGTTGTGAACGTAGTGGGAAAACTTTTACATTAGGAAAAAGATTCTGTAATAAATAATCATGGTTACCCTCAAAATAGAGTACTTCAATTTTATTACTGATTTGGTTAATTAGAGTAATCATTTCATGGTTACGAATTTTAGTTTGTGTCACGGGAGAAAAAAGAAGATCAAAAATATCACCCATAAGTAGTAATTGAGGTGTTTGAATTGTTTGTTTAAAAACAGCTTCTAGTAGATATTTCAATTCACTATGCTCATTATCGTAATGAGCATCACTAATAAGTAACGCGCCTTCTAAAAGTTCAAAAGTTGTGTCACTACTATTAGCGTTTTGATTATGGGACATACGCTATTTCAGGAATTCCTGCAGATTCTTCATAACCCATCATCAAGTTTGCATTCACCACAGCCTGGGAACTTGCCCCTCTCATAATGTTATCTATTGCAGACGTTATAAAAAGGGTAGTTCCTTTTTTTACTGCGTATACATCACAGAAGTTTGTTCCGGCAACCTGTTTCATCTCTACAGGTTTACTACGAACACGAACATATTTTTCATCTTTATAAAATGATTCTAAGACTTCAATCGGGTCAAAATCTGTAGTTAACAACTGAATATAGATAGAACTTAACATCCCTCGTGTAATAGGTAATAAATGAGGAACAAAATTTACTTCATCATCTGTAATCATCAATTTTTGTGCTATTTCAGGACCATGACGATGACCAAAAGGATTGTAGGCAAAACAGTTTTCATTGATGTTAACATAGTGTGTTGATTCACTCAGTTTTTTACCTGCACCGCTTACACCACTTTTTGCGTCTACAATAATAGGGCTATTTTCAATACGAAACTTCATAAAAGGAAGCGCCCCTAAAATTGTTGCCGTAGGATAACAGCCGGGATTTGCAATAAGTGAAGTCTTTTTAAGTGCTTCTCGATTAATTTCAGGTAGTCCATAAACACTATTTTTAAGATTTTCTTTGTCAATATGAGGACAATAAAATGTTTCATACGTTTCTAAATCTAAACGGTAGTCCGCAGAAAGGTCAACAACTTTAACATTTAACGCCATTAGCTCTTTTACAAAACTCATTGCTGTTTTATGAGGAAGTGCTAAAAATACTAATTCAGCTTTTTTTGCGACCTCTTGAGACGATGCTTTTTCAACAGAGATATTATAAACATCTTGTAGTGAAGGGTGTAATGTTGTCAATTCCACATCACCCGTGCTTGTTGCAACATAACTAATTTCAAAATTAGGATGTGTTATTAACATTTTTACAAGCTCTAAACCAGTATAACCACTAGCACCGATAATAGCTACTTTTGTTTTATTTACTTCCATTACTTTACTCGTGACACTCAAAAACAATATCTTGGTACTTCACTTCTAAAACTTCAAACTCTTTAATGCCCCCAGGAAGTTGTGCTTTAAAATCATCACCCTCTTCTTTACCTAAAAGTTGTTTAGCCAGTGGTGAATTAAATGAAATTAATCCAATATCAGGGTTGCTCTCACATCCACCAACAATAGTATAAGTAATTTCATTACCTGATTCACACTCTTCTAAAACGACGGTAGATCCAAAGCTTACACGCGCATGTTGTAATTCTGAAGGATCTATAATTTGAGCACTCCCAATTAAAAGAGTAATTTCATTAATACGAGTATCAATAAGTGCTTGTTCTTCTTTTGCCGCATGGTATTCTGCGTTCTCTTTTAAATCACCCATGTCAGCAGCTTCTTCAATTGCTTTGACCACTTTTGGACGTTTATCCAACTTAATATAGTTAAGTTCTGCTCGTAGTTTTTCATATCCAAAACTTGTCATTGGCTGTTTTTGAGACATAGTAAATTCCTAATAAATAATTATAAAGATTATATCCATTTAAAACTAAAAATCAAAAATATCATCCAAATCAGCTTCACTATCTTCCATAGGTGGTTCTATCATCATTTTAATCATCTCAATATCAGCGTGAAGCGAGTGGTCCATAAAATCAAGATGTGCCCCTCCTTCAACAAAAATTATTTTCACCCAACGATCAAGGTTGTTGATAAGACCATCTAAAAGTTGGTTTAAATCTTCTTCATCACCAATGGATAAAACAACTTTAACACTTCCAACAGAGGTATTATTGTAGATGTTTATAATTTTTTATTGTCGTCTCATAACACTATAGTAACATTTAAATATATCATTTTATTACAAACTGATTAAAATATAGCCTTTTTCATTTCAGAAAGATTAAAAGTAATAATTTCATGTGCATTAGTATTAACAATATATAAAATACATCCTCTTTTAGCAATTCCCATGGGAGCGTCTAGTCCTTCAATTAAATCCATAATTGAATGAGAGAAGGGGTCGTAGACTTTTATTTTATTATTAAAAGTATCTGCTATAAAAAGTCGTCCGCCACCACATCCATCACCCATCTTACCTGCAACTAAAGCCTGGGGATGTTGAAGTTTTAATGTACCTGTACAACTATCACCAAATTCAAAAAGTCCTTCACCTATAACAGTTTTAACTTCACTGTTTTCAATATATCGAAGTGACGAACTCTCTGCGTCGACAAACCATATCTGATTAGGTAATGATGTTAAACTTGAGGGTTGGGCTAATTGGGAGCTATCTAATGGACCATCTCTAAGGGCTTCAAATGTATTTCCAAAACGTGTAAATTTTTCTTTAGTGTCTAAATTGTAACCTACAACTTCATGTGAACCTGCTAAAGAAATATATAATTTATTATCTATAATTTCAATATCTGTAGGATTACGAAGATTGTTAAAAAGTGTCTCTTTAGTATCATTTTCAAAATTAAAGAGCGATACTTTATCAAACTCACATACATATAAAAGCTTATCATGATAAGCCATTCCCATAGGTGCATCGAACTCTTTATGACGTTTTAAAATGTCACCTTCGTAAGTAAAAGTAACTAACTCATTATTACCACTATTTGACACAACTATACTATCATCAAGCGTAACTATTTTTTGAGGATAATGTAATTTTTTATTTCCGTTTTTAGAATTATTTTGCGAAAGAGTAGTAACTCTTTTTTTACAATTGTTTTCTAAAAATAGTACTAATTTAGAAAAATCTTTTTCACCTATAAAGGTATCTACAATATAGCCCTTAGTATTTACAAGAACCAATGTTGGCCATGCTTTTATTGCGTACTCTTTAGCTATTTTGTGAGAACTGTTTTGAATAACTTTATACTCTATTTTTAAATTTTCACACGCTTTTTCTAACGCATCATCTTCGTGTTCATAATCAAATTTTGGAGTATGAATTCCAACAATAGAGATATCATGATAATTTTGGTAAAGGTAATTTAAGTGGCGAATATTATTACTACAATTGACACAAGAAAAAGTAAAAAAATCTACTAGCGTAAAACTGTTTTTTGAAAAATCTATTCCAAATTTCGGAGCACGAACTGCCATGTTATTGACTTATCATGATAACTTACTTTTTTTGTAGTTTCATAATAGCTTGAGAACACATGGTTAATCCAAA
>Ga0233442_1001725_pt1 | contig 15873 bp, 13 predicted proteins | sample SI_123_September_3_FD_182789 | JGI IMG/M metagenome (GOLD analysis project Ga0233442, IMG submission 182789) | Seawater microbial communities from Saanich Inlet, British Columbia, Canada - SI_123_September2016_150_MG | ecosystem: Environmental > Aquatic > Marine > Inlet | place: Canada: British... | reverse complement strand
ACGAGGAGGATGACTTAAGGCGCCCAGCAAAGCTGAGCCCTGCTCCGGCAGCCAGGCAAAAGCCGCCGGCTATGACCGGCGGTGACTCGGACGAGGCATTGATGGTCAAAGAAGCCTACAAACTCTTTGAAGGTCCAGGCTCGCGATTTATCAGCTAGCCGTCCGGCCAGATATCAAATAATTTATCGGGCAAGTGCCGTTCGACAAAAATCAGTCTATCGCTCTGAGGCAAATGTTCCAACGATATCTCGGCAACCTCGAGATCGTCCACACGCGCACGTTCCGGCCCCCGGCCGACAAAATCCAGCAGTATGCTTAAAGCCTCATCAGAGCCTGTAGCAACGATTTCGACACTTGCATCAGCCATATTGCGGGTATAACCGATCACCCCGGCCCTTTTAGCCACCTCTCGGGTCGACTGTCTAAAAAAAACTCCCTGGACGCGACCACGCACCCTTACTCTGATTATCTTCATGATTGTTGATAGAATTGCAGGATAAAGCGTATATATAATATACGGCCTGCTATTTAGGATTTTGACAATTGTCTCGAGACCAAGAGCCTGTGGACGCCTCCAGTCAGGGTGACCAATACAACCAAGCACCGGACCAGGAGGAGACCGCCGAGCAGAGGTGTGAGCGCCTCGAGGCTGATCTCGTCCGTGCAGTCGAAATCAACGAAGACCTTTACAACAAGGCGGTAGAGCTCCAGGAGCGAGTAGCCGAGCTCGAGTCAAAAGTCGACGAGCTCGAACAAGAAGCCGAGACTCTGGCCATGCAATTGCAAAACAGCTACGCACTAGGCTACAAAAAGGGCCAGGCCGATGTACTTTCACAAAAGACGACCCTCGATCAAGCACCCGCATATCAGGTAGAGCAAACTCCCCGGCCAGCAGTCGCGCAAGACCTTTATCAAAACGATAGCGATCCAAGCACCACATCCGATACCGAACCAGTCGTCGAAGATCAGCCTCTGCAAGAGCCTCACACTCAAACTGTCGCTCAACCAGCCGGGTACAACGATCAAATCTACAATGCCGTAGTCGAAAATCGCACCCCGATCAATGGTGGTGATTTATACAGCAATCTGAGCTGGAAAAATATCGAGACCGTCTACCAGTACAGCACTGTCGCCGGTCGACCCAATACCGACCTGTATTTTGAGCCTTTTCCCAAGGCTCCCAAATCTCAGTCTCAACAAGAAACCCAGGCTATCCAAAATAAGGCTCGTCAAACTGGGACCAATCTCCCTCCCGTGGGCAAGCTCAGTCAAACTACGCCACCACAAGACCACAAGCCCATCTTTGCCTCCGATCCCATCGACTATGATCCTCATACTGCCACCTTTGACGGCTTAGACGCAGTGCCTACACTCGAAGAAAGTCGCGCAGAAGCCCCCGACGAACTCGACCTGGAAAAGCTCGATATATTTGAGGGTCTCGACGACTTTGAAAATCTGCGAGAAATTAAAGTAATCGAAGACGTAGTACTGCCTGAAATGTCCAGCACTTCCAATCTGGACCAGCAATCTCAAGGGCAGGCCAGTCAGGATTCAGCCAACAAATCCGTCTCCGAAGACGACCTCCGAGATCTCATCAAGCTCCGGATCCAGCAAGCGCAGACACATGGCGAAGACGCCAAACCATCGGCAAAAATCACCGAAAACAATTTGCAGGCCCAGGCCCCCCATCCAGCTGGCAATCCCAATTTGGTTTCTCCTCCGGAGACTCAAGAGCACGGCAACCAGCACAGAGAGCCTATCCCTACCGCAGAGATGCTCAGACCCGGCACGCGTAACAAGTTTATAGGCGGCAAGGCTCATGCCACAGCCGACGGTATGCCCCAACCCGCAGGAGCAAGCCCAGGCCCAGCTGCCGGCGCGGTATCAGGAGGACAAGCCGGCAATGTAGCGCCAGCACCCAAGGCCCTCCCACCTGAGATCCGCAAAGCATGCATGTTGTTGGGCCTCAGACAAGAAGAACTGACCGAAAAAAATATCCGTGAAGCCTGGAAAGCCCAGATCACGCAAGTACACCCCGATAGAGAAGGTGGCGATCACGAGTCGGCCATCTACTTGAACATAGCCAAAGAGCAATTGCTCAAATGGCTCGAAGACTCCAGTCCCAAACTCGGTAAAAAGTTTGGTGGCGCTAAACCCGAAGCCGGTAAACCCTTCAATATGAAGGGCCCGGACAATAAAAAGTAAAGATCAAAAATGTCCAAATCAGTAGTAGCAATCGTAGGACGGCCTAACGTAGGCAAGTCAACCCTCTTTAATCGTTGTATCGGCGAAAAACACGCAATAGTAGATGATCTGCCAGGCGTAACTCGCGATAGACTCTATCGCGAGACCGATTGGAACGGTCACGAATTTTTGCTTGTCGATACAGGTGGCGTGATGATGGAACGCCACAAGGCCAATGAGGGCCAAAACATGCACGGCGAGGTCCTGGACCAGGTCAAGCAAGCCCTCGAAGAAGCAGACGTGATCGTCTTTGTTGTAGACGGCAAAGAAGGCATGACTGGAGCAGACGAAGAAGTAGCCAATATCGTCAGACGTGTCAAAAAGCCAATCATATTGGCAGTCAACAAAATCGACACTATGCGCGACCAAAACAATGCAGCAGACTTTTATGCTCTCGGCCTCGGCGAGCCAGTCTGTCTTTCTGCCCTGCAGGGTTCGGGCGGCGTAGGCGACCTCCTCGATCTGGTCGTTTCGCATTTTCCCAAGATCCAAAGAGTCGAAAAAGATCGCTATATCCAAGAAGAAGAAGTCGAAGAAGAAAAAATCGACTACGAAACCTGCCCATTTTCGATCGCAGTAGTCGGTCGTCCCAATGTAGGCAAGTCTTCGATCATCAACGTCCTGTGCGGCCAAAAGCGCTCTATCGTAGGCGCCGAGCCTGGCACCACCCGTGATGCCATCGACACTACTGTCAAGTTTAACGGCAGGCAGATCACCCTGGTCGATACTGCTGGTATCAGACGCAAAAATCGAGTCGATTACGGCATCGAAGCTTTTTCGGTCGTGAGATCTCTCAAGGCGCTCGATCGAGCAGATGTAGTAGTACTAGTACTCGACGCCAGCCTCGAGATCTCCGATCAAGATCAAAAGATCGCTTCAAAAATCGAAGAAGCCGGCAAGGCTTGCGTAGTCGTAGTCAACAAATGGGATCTGATCGAAGACAGGTCTTCAGGGGCCATGACGAGATATACCGAAGAAGTAAAAAGCGCCTTGCGTGCCCTCAACTGGGTCGAAGTAATTTTTACGAGTGCTATAAACAAATTGCGCGTGCAAAAAATAGTCGAAGCTGCCGGTAAGGCGTTTTTGCAATCTCGCAGACGGATCGGCACCGGCCTGGTCAATCAGATCATCAATGAAAGCGTTGCTCTAGTACCGCCTCCAGCCTCCAAGCGGGGCAAGCGTATGCGTGTCTATTACAGCACTCAGGTGCAGGTAGGCCCTCCTACTTTTGTCTTGTTTTGCAGCGACGCCAAATTGATGCCAAAGAGCTATGAGACTTATTTAGAGCGCAAACTCCGCGAAGCCTTCGGCTTCCAGGGCTCTCCTATCCGACTCATCATGCGCAACAAGACCCAAAATTAGCTAATATGTTGATCATCATCGGCCTGATAATCGTATCCTATGTCATCGGCTCAATACCGACAGGTGTATTGGTGGCTAAAGCCAGAGGCATCGACATCTTTGCAGTCGGTTCTGGCTCCAGCGGCGCAACCAATGTCTGGCGGTCGGTAGGCAAAAAAGAAGGTGCCTTTGTTATGGTCGCCGACTTGCTCAAGGGCTACCTCCCGGTCGTCCTGGCTCAATACCTGGAGCAAGGGCCACTGGCCGCACAGATGCAGATAGGCATACAGGGTCTGGCACCGGTTTTGGTGGCATTAGCCAGCCTCATCGGTCACAGCAAATCAATCTTTATCAATTGGCGAGGCGGCAAGAGTGCGGCAACCGGACTGGGCACCATATTAGCGCTCAACCCCATCTGCGGTGTCATCATCTTTGCTTTATGGATCACCATCGTACTCACGACCAAGCTAGTGTCATTGGCGTCGATCGTGGCCGGCATAGCAGTGTCGATCATGATGTATCTTTTGCACGGTCCGATGCCCTATGTGATCTATTGTCTCGCAGCCGGGCTCTACGTGGTGGTGAGGCACAAGGCCAATATCGCGCGTCTGGTTAAGGGACAAGAGCCTAAAATAGGTGCTGCTAAAAAGTCATGAAAAAAATGATGCCCTCAAGTGTCAAGAGTCTGGTCCTGGCTTTGATGCTCATTCTGGTCTCGAGTTCTGCATCAAAGGCCCAGACGCGGGCGGCGACCTTGCCTTCTCTGGTCGGTCTGACACCAGACGAAGCAGTAAATATCAAAGTTTATCGTGCCACCAATAAAGGCGTGGTCAACATTGCCCCAGTAACCACTGCCGAAGATCTCATGATGGAGACCGTCTCCACCACAGGTTTTGGATCCGGATCCATCATACGTGCTGATGGTCATATTTTGACCAATAATCACGTGATAGAAAACAGCAAGCACGTCAAGGTCACGCTCTTTGACGGCTCGAGCTATCCAGGCACCGTGGTGGGTCTCGATCCCATCAGCGATCTAGCCATCGTCAAGATCAATGTAGAGCCCGGCAAGACTCTCACCACCATCCCATTTGGCGACTCCAATGCAATGGAAGTTGGCAGACGGGTCCTTGCCATCGGCAATCCTTTTGGTTTCGATCGCACTCTTACCTCGGGCATCATTTCCGCCCAAGGCCGAGCCATCACTACCGAATCAGGCCGCATGATGAAGGGCCTGATCCAGACGGACGCAGCCATCAACAGGGGCAATTCGGGTGGACCTCTACTCGACACCCTGGGAAGGATCATCGGCATCAATACCATGATCATCGGTCCATCTGGTCAATGGAGCGGCATCGGTCTCGCCGTGCCCGTCAATCTAGCAAAGAACATCGTGCCCCAGCTCATCGAGCACGGTCGCGTCCTGCGTCCCGATTTGGGTCTTGACGTCGTACCAGCTGGAGAAGTTGGCCTGAGGATCAGCCGTGTAAGCAAAGGCGGAGCAGCAGAAAAAGCAGGCTTGATTGGACCAAAGACTGTGCTCTTTAACTGGTCGGGCATAGAATGGCGGCAGATGGACTGGAATGCAGCCGATATTATCCTGGCAGTAGATGAGAAACCCGTAAACTCGGCAGACGCTCTCTTGTCCTATGTCGAAAGCAAGAAGCCAAACCAAGTGGTTACACTGACTATCATAAGGGCCCAACGAGTTTTGAAAATTCCAGTAAAATTGACGGTGGGCAATTTCAATTAGGTATAAAAAAAGGACCTGACCTTGTCAAGAATACTCGTCATCGAAGATGACCAATCTATCTCAGAACTGGTAAAGATCAACCTCGAGCTGCTCGGCCACCAGGTGATCACAGCACCCGACGGTATCAAGGGTCTGGCGATGGCGCAGCAAAATACTCCAGATCTGATCGTCCTCGACGTGATGATGCCCGATCTGGATGGCTTTACTGTCTGCCAGCGCTTGAGGCAAAACAACAAGACCGAGGGCATCCCAGTCCTCATGCTTACCGCTCTTTCGACCACCAAAGACAAAGTGGCAGGTTTTGATGCAGGTGCGGATGACTATCTCGCCAAGCCTTTCGAGACGCCAGAGCTCCAGGTGCGCGTACGAGCGCTCTTGCGCCGGGCAGGTTCTGTCCCATCCTCGGCTTCTCTGCCAGAGATCCTCACCGCAGGTGAGATCACTCTCATCCCCGAAAATCTTCAGGCAAAAGTCGGTTCTCGCGTCGAAAAACTGACACCGACAGAGTTTGAAATCTTGCACTGCTTGATGCAGCACCACGGTCAGACCGTTTCGACTGGCAAATTGCTCGAAGAAGTCTGGGGCTACGCTCCTGATGACGATGTAGACACCATCAGAGTACACATCAGACACTTGCGCACGCGCCTCGAAAAAGGCGAACGCAAATATATCAAAACCGTATACGGTGGCGGATATCAGCTGGTGGCAGAAGGCTTCAGCAAAGACAAGAACGGCGATCAGGCCTAATTTTCTCTCATAATCACTTGATGAAACTTATTCTAGTCAAGAGGCCAGAAAAGCCACTGCATTGGCATTTCTGGCACTTGTCAAAGCTCCCTATAAACGTTTTAGGTAAATCGGCTTCCGATTTGCTGGACATATTGGAAACCCACCTTATATCATTTATCGGGACCAGTCCGACAAAGCGTCCTCATAAGGCGATCTCGAGCAAGGAGAACCCAGCTTGTTATTCAACAGTCTGCAGTATCTAGTATTTCTGCCAACGGTATTTTTGCTTTACTGGCTTTTGCCACAAAAGGCACGAGTACCGCTGCTTTTGGTAGCGAGCTATGTGTTTTATTGTTCGTGGAGGCCAATCTATGGTCTCTTGATCTTCGGTCTTACCCTCGGCACTTTCTTGCTTGTTCCTTTTATAGAAAAGGCTCGTCTTTCTGAGACCGGCAAGCATATCTTTAGTGCCAAGGCCTGGCTGACGATCATTGTCTCGATAAACCTCTTGCTGCTAGGTATCTTCAAGTACGCCTACTTTACCCTGGACATGGTAAAGGGCGGCTTGTCTCTGGCTGGCATAGACTGGAAGGAACCGCATCTGCACATCATCCTTCCGCTTGGCATTTCTTTCTTCGTATTCGAATTCATTCACTACGCAGTAGAGGTTTATCGCGGCAAGCCTGTAGTCAAATCCTTTATGGCTCTCGCTCTCTTCGCTGGATTTTTTCCGACGCAGATTGCTGGTCCCATCAAGCGCTATCAAGACTTTGTCCCCCAGTTGACCGAAAAATTCAAATTTAAATGGGAGTATGTCGACGAAGGCATGCAGCTCATCTTGATGGGCCTTGCAAAAAAAGTCTTGCTCGCAGACAACCTGGCATTAGTGGCACAAGCAGGTTTTGCCCACCCCGAAAACTTTTCCTCGGTGGATACCCTCTTTATCACCTATGCCTTTGCCTTCCAGATCTTTTTTGACTTTGCCGGCTATACCGATGTAGCTCGTGGCTCCGCGCTGCTCTTTGGTTACAAGGTACCGATCAACTTCAACCTGCCTTATCTGGCTCACAACGTCTCTGACTTCTGGAATCGCTGGCACATCTCTCTGTCCACATGGTTGAGAGACTATCTCTTCATTCCTCTAGGCGGATCGCGTTGCAGCCTATGGCTCAATTATCGCAACCTCTTTATCACCATGGCTCTTGGTGGTCTCTGGCACGGTGCTGCACCGCACTTTCTCGCCTGGGGCGTCTACCAGGGTCTGGTCTTGATCTTGCACAAAGAGTATCTACGACTGCTCGAGTTTACCGGTATTGCCAAGGCGATCCAAAACAACCCGACTCTCGCCAAGGTCTATCACGTCTTTTCAGTCATCTGCACTTTCCATATTGTTTGCATTGGTTGGGTATTCTTCCGCGCCGAAAATATGAAAAATGCCTGGGACGTCATCGGCAAGCTCATGACCGTGCCTGCAGAATTGATGCATTTCAGCCTCAACCAACTGACCATCCTACAATTGCGTGATCCCATCATCTTCCCTGCTCTAATCATATTGATCCCGGGTCTGATGATCTCGCATGTCGTGGTCAATTGGCTCAACGACAAGTCCTTCTACAAAAATCCGCCCTGGGCCGTTCAGGTTGGCGTGATGGTTGCTTTGATGTGCTTGTTGACCATCTTCAGCCCCGACAGCTCGCCGCGTTTCATTTACTTCCAGTTCTAAGACACATCGGATAGCTAAAGGTCGCATCTGTGGAAACCGCTCAAGCAAATAGCACGAGCCTTCGGCCCTCGAGATTCAAAGTAGCAAAGTTTTTTGCCGCTCTGGCGATCTTTGGTGCGCTATCGGCTGGACTTTCTGCCATCAAATTTGGTGCAGTCTCTCCAGATGATTTTCCCGTCAATACCTGGACCAGCTGGGCCATCAAAGAGTTCCAATCTCGCAAAACCGCACCGGACGTTGTCTTTTTAGGCTCGTCACTGATGCTGGTGCCTCTTGATGGAGTAGATGCGGATTTTACCGATAAACGCATAGATGGTGCGCTGCACCATAAGAGCTTGTTTTTTGAGGACAAGTTTGGCAAATACACCGGCGGTCAAAAGGTCTCCACCTACAATTTTGCTCTACCGGGCGAAATGCCTTCCGATGCCGCCTTGATCACAAAATTTCTCCTCAAGGGACAAAAAGCACCAAAGGTCCTCGTATATGGTGTCGGCCCGCGTGACTTCATCGACAATACCCTGCCCAGTCCAGCAGCCACAGATCCTTTTCGTTATCTCTCTCGCTTTGGCGACTGGTCCGATCGGGTCTCGCTCATCGTGCCCGAATGGCAAGAGAGACTCAATTACGAGCTGGGTCATTTGTTTTATCCATACGGCAACAGGCAGCAAATCTCGCAATCAGCCAACAAAAAGGTCGCCGGTCTGCTTGATGCCATCGTACCCTGCCCACCTGATCGCGTCCTTTCCTTCAAAGATGCGATTGCTCTCAGGCGCAAACTCGTGCCCGAGCACAATCCTTTCGAGATCAATCCTGACGAATGCTTTTTTCGCCCTGTGACCGAAACGCCACGTCCAGGCTTTGCGGACAACGTGGCCGAGTATGCCAAGCGCTACAAGACCCTCAAAAAAGAAACATTCGAAGGCCAGATGCAGTTTATGGCCGATATATTGAGTACCGCCCGCGATCGCAACATACACGTGATGGTGGTGGCCATGCCCATCACCGAGGTCAACCGCAAGCTCTTGAGCGACGCCAATTGGGAGCTCTACAAGACGAGGCTGCGCGCACTCGCCGACCATTACGAGACCTCCTTTTACGACATGCATGACAGTGGGCTCTTTGCCTTCGAGGATTTTCAGGATACCGTGCACTTGCATGCAGGCGGCGGAGCCAAATTGCTGGATGAAATGGCCAGGGTGATGGCCAAGGACACTGCGACTATAACCGCTCTCCAAGCCAGAGATGATGCTCAAGACAAGCAGCTCGCCGGTCGCAAGGAGCAGCCACTATGAGCAAGCCGCGCCGTCGCAGCAATTTTGTCACTGCCGTCGGCCTCTTTATGGCTGCAAATATACTCCTGTCTATTTTCACCCCTATCAATTTCAACCTCTATAGGTTTCCCTACAAGGGTTGGGCCTGGTGGACCTTCAATGATTTGCGCCACCATCCCGAGACCCACAATGTGGCTTTGCTCGGCTCTTCGCTCATGGTGTCGGCAGTGGCTGGTGCCGATGCCAACTATCTCAATCGTCCTCTCGATTCGACAACGCATCACAATGCAGAGTATTTCGATCACAAGCTCAAGCAAAAATTTGGTGGCGAATTTCATACATTCAATCTGTCTGCACCTGGACAGATGCCTTCAGACGCTTACTTAACCCTCAAAGCCATGCTGGCGACAGCTCATAGACCAGATACAGTGATCTATGGGGTGGCACCGCGCGACTTTATCGATAGCTCGATGACCAATCCTACGGATACCGAGCCATTCAGGTTTTTAACTCGTCTGGTCTCTACCGACGAATGCGCTTCGGGACTCTTTCGCGATCCGCTCGGCCGTCTCGAATGGTTTATCAACCGCAATCTCTATCTTGCCCACCATGGTCTGGACATCCAGATGAAGGTCGGCGACTACCAAAAACTATTGCTCGACAAAATTGCCTATCCGCCCAACGGACAGGTCTATGACTTCTGGAAGCGCAATGCCATCATTCCTTCTTACAAGGCCGGGGAATTTCACCCGCGCAGTCTGATGGTATTGCCCATGACGGCAGCGCAAAAGAGCGAGCAATTTCGCGATAACAATGCCGAGTACATGGAGCGCTACTCCAGACCGGATCGCCATACCTACTCCACGCAATTTTACTTTTTGCGCAAGCTCGTCAATCTTTGCCGCAAGGAGCGTATAGAGCTGGTCCTGGTCAATATGCCTATTACCAAGCAAAACATCATGGTGCTCAAACCGCAGCTCTACATCAAATTTATCGGGCAACTCAAACAATTTGCCTTCGATTCGCAAGTATCGGCCTTTGACCTTAATGACTTTTGCCAATACAACTACGAGCTCACCGATTATCATGACTATGTCCACCTCAACGCCTTTGGTGGTTTCAAGTTTTTTGACAATCTCACCGAGGCGCTCGCCGGCAATAACAGACTGGCATCGACAATGGAGATCTCAGGACAAAAGCTCTCTCGCGATCGTGTCCTGGTCGAAAACCGCATAGACATCAGACCGGATGAGATCAACAATGTTTTTGGGCAGGAGATCAGGGATGGACGCATAAAGCTCAAGCCAAATATCGAAAAAGCCCTGGACTACGAAAACTCAAAGCGTATCGGCCCCAAACAGCAATTGAGCATGTGAGAAATAGCATAGTGAACAGTACTGCAGATGATACTAAATTTGAGGCTACCAAATTAAAGCGTCACAAGGTCAACGCCTTTGCTGTTGCTCTCGCAGCCTTTGCCCTGGTCAACGTCGCACTGGGTCAAATCTATAAGGCTCAAGGCATCACGGCCCGCAAAAACATGACTTTGGAAGCCATTAAAAACACAAATTACGAAGCTCGCCAAGAAGGCCCCTGGATATGGTGGGTATGCCGTAGCTTCCTATCCGAAGTCGAGACCTGGGGCAAAGCACCGGATGTGGTGCTGTTTGGCTCCAGCCAGATGGGCTCGGCGATTTTTTCGGCTGAGGCCAATCATAGACAGCAAGCCGTTGACACGACCGATCAACGCGAGGTAAAGCGCCTCGAACACGCAATCGCTTCGCGCACCGATCTAAATAGCAGCATAGACAATCTCAAGGCCTTCAATTTTTCCATGGGCGGAGCGATGGCCTCCGATCATTATCTGATCTCGCAGACCCTCTTAAAGCCAGACAGACTGCCAAAAGTCGCGATAATCGGCGTCAATCCTCGAGATTTTATCGACAATACCCTGCCTGCGGCTTCTGCTACAGACAGCTTTCACTTTCTCACCCCATATGTCGATCTAGGCAAGCTCTCCCTTGTTTCTTATCCTGATGTCTTTGGCTTGATGGATGATTTTTTTAAAAATCACCTGCCACTCAAGCAAGTCGCTCAGATCGCAGCCGGGGACGCTCCCCCCAGTCTGGGCAACGTAGCTACATTTACCAACCCCGAAGGAAAGGGTCTAGAAAAAGACCAGACCACCGGAGGCATTGCTCGCACCGCTGGCGCCACCAAGGTCCTGCAAGCCATCTCGGGTGCCGCAGGAGATGTCGGCAGAGGATTTTGGAGACTGCCTGCCAATCCTGATTATCTTTATATCGACAACAGCCACGAATACATTAGACGCTACAAGACCACTAAACCAGCTTGCGTGACCGGACAAAAAGCATATTTTGAGGCCTTGCTCTCCTATCTACAGCAAAACAAGGTCAAGACCATCGTTATCGGCATGCCCAGCCTGCCCAATAATAAGGCGCTCTTGCCCCAATCATTCTGGCAATCTTTCGAAGGCTATCTTGCACAGACCTCAGCCAGTCATGGCGCTCGCTTCATCAGCCTCTTTAACGATGCCGACTTTGGCAAGCACGACTTTTTGGATACAGTCCACCTCAATCGCTGGGGTGGCAGCAAGCTCGTAGACCGCATGGCACAGGCTGTGACGAGCGATCCGACCATCGTCGCAGCCCTTACCCGGCCTGTTTCCCAAGATAGCAGGCAGACGGCCGCCAGCCAATCCCAATGGCACTGAGATCTGGCAGGCTTTTTCTCTTTATTTCGATCTCGCTGTCATGCATGGCGCCTGGTCATTTTTGGGAAGCGTGGGCTCTTGCACCTGAGCACCAGCATGATGTCTGGAGAGACGATCAGACCAATCAACAAATAAAAGAACGGGATGCCTTAGATCGCAAAGCTAATACTATTGGACCGGCAAAATTGGCCGAGATCAAAAGATTGTTCGAGCAAGGCCAAAAGGCCAGAGCCGATTTGAAACTAAATCAGGCGATGATGATTTTTAATAAAATCAAAGCAGCAAATGTGCCGCCTTACTCCTCGACCGCCGCCATCATCCTCAATACCGAACTGCCTCTCCATCCTGTACCCAAGGACTGCGAGGAGCGCTTTAGACGCGCCGACAGAGATCTCAGCCAGGGCCGCCTCGACCAGGCGAGCAATGGCTATCTGGAGATCACGCGTCTCTATCCGCAATTTGAATGGGCCTATATGGGCCTGGCAGCAATAGACTTGCGACGCCATCAAATCGAGTACGCAGCCAAAGAGGCCCGCTCGGCCCTCGCTCTCAATCCCGATCTCGTACAGGCCTGGCTAGTTTTAGTACACGAAGCCATCGGGCAACAAGACATAGAAGGCGCGATCCGAGCAGCAGAAACGGCGCTCGCGCTCAATCCAGAACAACAAGAAACAAGAGATCTAATGCGCAAATTGAAAGAAGAGGCCGAGGCTAGGAGATTGCCGGATTAGCTCTGGCTTTATTGCATCCAAATAAACAGGCCAGACCAGATGATCTGCTCCCGCTCATAGAATGCGTGGCAAATCATCTGGTCATAGCCTTTTTGATTATAGGCAATGATAAATCTGACAATCTAGAATCACAGATTGCAATCTTTCTCTTACTCTTAAGGCCGCTATCTGATTGTAAAGCCCCGCATTCTATGAGCGGGGCGCGCAATCAGTTGCGGCCGTTACCAGTACGACAAATCAATATTTGCAATATCCTGCTTTTAATATTGCCTATTGCCATTTAAGACAGAAACAGAGCGATTGCCATCAATTTTGCCACCGATCACCCCGGCCATGATCTGCATAAACTCTCTGCTCACCGCGGGCTTCATATGCACGGTATCGGCATATCGATCGTCATTCTGCATTTCACCCTGATTTAGATCCACGAGTCTCGCACCACCCTTGATGGCAGTGGCCTTAACGCGAGCGAGATAATCGCTATAGGCGTCAATTGGCATGATACTCATATTGCGCCGCGAAAGCGGCATATTGACCAGGGTCACGTCGATGCCATGCTCGCGGGCTAAAGAGATAAATCGATCGAGATAGGCAAATTGCACATCCGCCTTTGATTTGTCATAGGGCGTATAACGCCTTATGTATTCGGCATGCGTCTTTTGGCTGTCATTGTGCTCGAGAGCAAAGCCCGGATAGACCTGCGGCGTGCCAATCGCCTCGCCAGGCAAGAGTCCACGTCTTTGCGCCTTGAGCTCCAGACTGTCGCTGTATTTTTCAAAAACCACCATGGGCAAGATTTTTTCTAGAGCACGCTTGGCCCGTATTTGCGCCAGGCTTTGCCAGTCGGTGCGCATGCAATAGAGCGAATTGAGCTTTTCGCAGACTATGGTGGCAGACTGATTAAAATCGACTTGTCTCCAGTGCCGGCCAAAATAAAATGGTAAGTCGCGCAGACCGGCATGCAGTCTAAATATCGGACTGGCGTCTACACGAGGAAAGAGATTGTCGCTAAAGTCGCGAGGAGCGATACCGTAGACGATTGTCTTAGTGCCGCCACCATTTTTAAACGCAGGCGAGTCCAATAATTGTTGTGCCACAAAAAAAGCATCAGAGGCCATCTCACCGCCGACCGCCAGAAGATAGACCCGCTTTTTATGCTCTAGATCGCTCTCGAGTGCTGTCAAACGTCTTTCAAAAAATCGTTTGAAAGGAGCATTTCTAAAAGCCGCCTCATCTTGCAGGGCCGGAGCAAGCACTAGACTGGAGCCAAAGAGCAGGCATTGGTCCTGTTTGGTATTTTGAGCCGCCATTTCCTTTTGCAGGGAAGCCAGTGCATTAAACGACTCTCCCCGCTCCAGATTGACAGTATTGATGCGGCTCAGCGGATGCAATAGTCCAATCAGCGCACTTAGACAGGTAAACATGGCAAGGCTGGCCAAAAAGCTCGAGGCCCCGGCCCTCTTAAAGATCGATGATCTGCCTGCTAGCGTCATGATCTGCTAATGCTAGCGCATTAATGTCAAGGGCGCCTGAAGATGCTTTCAGTCATGAATTAAGAGGTCTTAATCCCTTGCTTTCAAAGTCGCTCGATACATGCCAAAATTTTGATTGGTCCATTTGCATCAGGAGAAATTTGTGAAAAACATCGGCATAATCACATCCGGCGGCGACTGCGGCGGCCTCAACGGTGTCATCAAGGGTGCAGCCCTCACTGCCCTCAATAAAGGCATGACTGCCTGGATTATCCCCAATGGCTATGCTGGTCTTTACAATCTCGTCGATCTCAAGGCGCTCACGGAGCTGACAGCCGAACGCATCGAACAGATACCTGTCTATCTTGCAGGTTCGGAGGCAGGCAATTCGCGGGTGAAAGTCTCCAAGATCAAGGATGACAAAAAATACGATCGCATCAAAGAGGGTCTCAAAAAATTTAAACTGGATGCTCTGGTCATCGCCGGCGGTGATGACACGGGCTCAGTGGTCAAGGATCTCTCCGATCAAGGCATCCCTTGCGTGCACGCCCCCAAGACCATGGATCTCGATCTCATGCCTTATTCGGTTGGTGGAGACTCGACGATCAACCGCATCGCCGAAGCCGTTCGCGACCTCAAAACCACGGGCCGCACTCACAACCGTATCATCGTCATGGAAGTCTTTGGCCGCTACGCCGGTCATACGGCGTTCAGAGGCGGTATCGCCGCCGATACCGATGCCGTGCTCATCCCTGAGATCCCTGTCGATTTTGATGTGCTCTACGATCACATCAAAAAGGCCTTTATCAAACGCATCGAAAACTCCGATGTCCATGCCGGCACGGCATCGGTAGTGGTGGCAGAGGGACTGCGCGACGCCTCCGGCAACGAGCTCGTAGACATGAGCTCTGAGCCTGACTCTTTTGGTCATCGCAAGCTCATGGGTGCAGGCAAATATGTCTGCAAGCAGATCGAGGATCGTATCAAAAAAGATCCAGAAATCAAAGATTTTATGAAACGTACCGGTCAATTTGTCGAGAGCGTTTACGAAATCCCCGAAGTACGCGAAATCAGACCCAGCCACCTGGTGCGCTGTGGTTTTGCCTCGGCTCTCGATGCCAATTTTGGTCTAGAAGCAGGAGCAGCCGCAGTCGAACTGGCAGCAGCCGGCAAGTACGGCGTGACCGTGGCCAGCTATCAGGCCGGCAAGATCGAATACATGGCTGTTGCCGATGCCATCGTGCAAAGACACGTGAGCGAGTCGGATGTCGCCATGTACGAATCCCTGGGCGTTTGCTTTGGTCGCAAGCCAGGCCAGATCAAGCCAGAGATGGCGCAGATCTCAGGCGTACCCCGCCGGGTTTATTGATCTTTCAATAATCTCGTCCGAGGATCTCCAGATCCTGTCTGTGCCACATCTCAGTAATCGGCCTTTCGCCGCCTGGTGGCCAGGCTGGCTCATCGCCAAAGACTTGCTCATCCAGTTCTTGCATGGAGCGCGCCAATAAGCTGGCGCGCTCTTTTGCATCAGCGCCCAGCCGTCTTTCGAGATCGAGGCGCAGGACCTTTGGCAGGAGCAAATCTTTATGCGCGTCTTCGATGGTCAATAATTCGCTTTGAGCGGCTTTGATTTGGCCCATATCGATCAAAAGACGTACCAGAGCCAGATGAGCCTTGACCCCAGGCTGCTTTTTAGCGACTACTCCTTGCAATATCTCGCATGCCTCCTCTGGACGTCCCAGATCCCGCAGGGTCTCGGCGCGGATGATATCCAGCTGGCTAGCCGAGTTGCTACCAGTAAAGAGCGCTTTAAAAGCCCATGACAAAGGGAAGGGGGTGGCGCGCATCTGCTCTGCATGCCGATATCGTTTGCTC
>Ga0233442_1001721_pt1 | contig 15902 bp, 12 predicted proteins | sample SI_123_September_3_FD_182789 | JGI IMG/M metagenome (GOLD analysis project Ga0233442, IMG submission 182789) | Seawater microbial communities from Saanich Inlet, British Columbia, Canada - SI_123_September2016_150_MG | ecosystem: Environmental > Aquatic > Marine > Inlet | place: Canada: British... | reverse complement strand
CTTTCATATAAGGATTTTGCCTGCTTACATCAGATCAGAATGAGATGTGCTAGCGATTTACTCTCCTGGATAGCTAAGCTTGATGTTCCTACGAATCTCATCCATGGTTTCCATAATTTCAATGGTTTCATCCAAAGGCATAAGAGGATGTTCGGTCTCCCCTAGCTCGAGCATTTCCATAACTGCCTGGGCTTCATATTGGTAAGCATTAGAAATGTATGGTGTATCAATCTCAATAACCTTCTGACCCTGCTCATGAATGGTAATTTTTTCCGGTCGGATGATCATTCCGTGTATTTCTATAAACCCTCTAGAGCCATGCAGAGTTGCATTGTTTTTAGATAAGTATCGACTTGAGCAACCCAGTTCAGCAGTAGCTCCTGATGGGTAACCAAATAACATGGAAACCTGATCGTCAACTCCAGTAGGATAGAAGTGAGCCATACTTTTTATCTCATTGGGTTTTCCCAGAAAAGCGGAAGCTAGAGCAAGGGGGTAGACTCCAAGGTCTAGTAGGGCACCCCCTCCCAGATCTCGATTATAGATGCGGTGTTCAGGTCCCACATCAAAATGAAACGATAGATCCGCCTTAAAATGCAACAACTCTCCCAAGCGTCCTTCCCTGAGTAGATCTTTCACAACCTGAAACCAGGGCTGAAAACGATTCCACATTGCATCCATGAGAAACAATTTTTTTCGACGCGCCAGCTCAATGAGCTCACGAGCTTCCCTGGCATTGATGGTGAAGGGTTTTTCGCAGAGGACATGCTTACCCGCATTCAAGGCATCTCGGACATTTTGAAAATGGAAATTATGGGGAGTACCTATATATACAACATCCACCTCAGGATCAGCAAATAGGGCTTCATAGGAGTCATAAGCCCTGGAAACCGGCCATTTCTCGGCGAAAAGATCAGCAGTGGTTTGATTTCGTGAACCTACAGCATAGATCATTGCCTGGTCAAGCGTGGTCAAGCCCTCAGCGAATAAATTGGAGATTCCACCTGTTCCAATAAGACCCCAGTTGTACTTTTTCAATTTTCACCCCTATTTTTTATAATAGGATAAAACTAAACCATCATACTCTTGGGGGAAGGTAAAAAGTAAGAGGCCAGCAAAGCTGGCCCCTCTATCGTATTCCTAAAGGTCTGTGAGAGTAGAATCCTACCCAAACCAATAAGAGAGTTTTAAAGCGAAAACATCATCAGCTTCAGATTTAAGCAAGCGCTTCAAGTCTTTGGCAAAATCATATCTACCATGGTTTTGGAAGTCGGATCCATTGTGGGTCCAGACTAAGAACATGGTTGATCCAGGAGAGAATTCCCATCGCAACACAAGGGTTCCTACGAGAGCCTTGTAATTGAAATCAGGATTATATAGAGTGAAGGCATCTTCTGAGCTACCACCAGTAGGATCTATCACATAATTATCATCGATGGTCGATCCTTCTTCGCCATACACCAGAAACTCATCCGATTTGGGACGCTTATACTCTTTAAAACCAGAGTAATCACCTACAGCTATAAAGGGCTGAAAGTATCCCTCGAGTGAAAAACGGGGTGTAATTGGATAATCAACTCGGATATCCGCTGAGGTCACCGTCTGATCCAACTGGGAGAAAACGTAGCGCTTTCCATACATCTGAGTATTGGCCGGATCATCTACCGCAGTAATGTATTGAGTCATATCTGTTTCCCAAAAAATGGATGGTCCAATGGATAGATTGAGCTGTTCACCCAATTTCATGTTAAGATGCATGGATAGACCCAATTCATTGCCGCCATCATTTTCAGCGCCCCAATCCAGGGAAAATGAATAAGAAATATTCTTCCTATAGTCTGAGTTAAGACCTGCACCAAAAAATGTTTCGGGAGCCTCAAGAACCCGTGGGCCTCCCCGTAATGCAGTATTACTTAAATTCTCAAACGCATAACCCCCATTCATATTCAAGCTCCAAAAATTAACAAAGCGAATGGATGCCATGCTAAAAATGACATCTGCAGTATTCACTCCTTCAAAATCATGATTGTTTGCGTAAAGAACGCTGGCACTGGCTGAGCGAATGTAGGTGCCCCTGTCTAACCATCTATAACCCAAGTTGATATGCTTGTTTATTACATCAGTGCCAAAAGTCAGACCCAGATCATTGGTCTCAAACCCTGGTGATATCCATCCCAATGCAGCATTAAATTGTACTCTACCGGCCTCTTTGTTAAGTCTAATGCGACCTGCATGACCAGCCATGGTTGTCAATGAGGTATCAACATCAACATGATTGGCATCAGGACGTTGAAAATAGTGGCTGGGACTATGCTGCAAGCTTAACATTCTGGTTTTTGAACCCTTTACCTGAGAAACCCCTCCCCAGGCACCAATGGCCCAGCCTCTATCTTCACCTAGAAAGGCCCAACCATCAACACCGAGACCGGTTCCCCGGGTGGAGAGCAGGTCAGCTGAGGGGCGTTCAGCACGCTTCTTTCCAAGTATACTAATTCCATCTATATAGCGCTGCGTCAATGTTCCCATTAAGCCCAGACCATAGCGTCCATTGTCCATTTCTTTCAGGGTTCGAATAAGATTGTAGCTGGTATATGGCTCAACCTGTTGTTCTCGTACTGCTCCATCTTGATAGTAGCTGGCGTGTTCACGACTGGTAAGGGCCGAAAGACCTCCAACGGACCAATTATCACCAATTTTTCCACTGATCTTGGCAGCTCCCAGAATTCTGGTTTCTGAGGGATGATCAAGAGAGTCAGATGCCACGGAGGCTACATATCCCTGCGGTGGACGACCAATGCGACGGCTATAGAAGAAATCTGGTTCACTCGAATTGATGCTGATATTATTGGTGGGACCACCGTCACCAAACCGGAAGATGTTGCGGCCCTCAAGAAAAAAGGGTCTCTTTTCATCATAATATGTTTCATGATCAGACAGGTTAATTGAGGAAGGATCAGCCTCAACCTGCCCAAAATCTGGATTGATGGTGGCATCTACAGTCAAATTTGCACCCAGCCCCAGTTTGATATCTGCTCCCACCCCAAAATCGCTATCTTTCCCCTGGATGAAGGCATTGTCTTTTCGAGTTGGTAAGTTGCTGGCACTGGCGGTAAAATATGGAAGATACTCTCTGCGTTTAGGAGGATGAATATCTCGAATTCCTGTAAGATCAGCGGTACGACTCATAGCTCCACTCTCGTTTAATGGATGGTAGACGTAGTAATCCCATTCCCCTGTTCTTTGGATATAGCGGGTAGGCAGAATTCCCCAGACATACGCTTCCTTTTCACTAAACCTCAACTGGGAGAGAGGTATTCTCATTTCTGCTGTCCACCCTTTATCATCAATTGTGGTCTTGCCTTCCCATATTCCATCCCAGGAATCATCAGTCCAGGAATCGTTGAAATAGACTTCATCCCTCATGGAACCGGCTGGATTTATCTGAAAAGAGAATCCATTCCTTTTATCATGATATGAATCAATAATTATTTCAAAAATATCTGCATTGAGATAGGCATCTCGCCGTCCAATCCTACCAACAATGGAATCAGGACTAGTATCCCACATGCGTGCTCCCACATAAATAGCGGCATCATCGTAGGCTATCCACATATCTGTTTTCTGTGATGCTTTAGCCCCATTGAAGGGTTCGTATTGAATAAAGTCTGAATAGCTGGTACCTAGATAAAGACTCTCGTCCAGGCGACCGTCAATCCTCAATGGTTCTGAAATCCGCACCGCTTTTATCTCACGCTGTCTATAGTTATTTGGATCGTAAGGTTCTTCATAGGCCATCAAGCCTGCAATAATGCTAAAAAAGATGATAGTATGTTTCATAATAGCCCCAAATTGTGTTTTCAGTGTCATTGGCTTATTGGGATCAATATTTCATGGGACCCACAGGTGTCAGGTGTGTGAGATCGTCCGGATCCAAACAAGTATTAATGAATACATAGTCAGTTCTGTCTATGAGAATCATGAGCCATATAATGTCAATCCATATGCCAGTCACATTCAACAAGACTTATATGCAATATATACAATTAGATACACTCATTGTATAATTTCTTCAGTGACACAAAAGGGCATCAATTTGATTCATATCTATATGGAATTGATATATCCCCAACTGGACCAAAATTGCTGGTTGGGAGTATTAAGAAATTTTTTAGAGCGCTTAAAGGTAGAAGATGGCACCTTGAGGTGCCATTTCCATATTCAACTCATCTTTCAATGAGATTGATTAGAATTTACTATTCAGGGATTTTTTGAAAGGATGCTCTTTGCATAGCTGCGGCCATAGATGGAAAACTCTGTCAAGATATCATTGAGCTCCAGCTCAAGATTCTGGAGTGCTCCGGGATTGCCCGAATTATTAAGTACATCCAATAATTCATTTTTCTGTGCAAAATCCCCCAATTGATAATTGGGATCAGACACCAACTGTTTCGGGAAATTATTTGCTATAATTTTGTCCAGTTTCTTAGCCCGGGAAGATGATTTTTTTGTAATGATTTCACGGGGGATCAGATCCATATAATGAGGGATTGTTCCTTTTGAGGACAGGGTTTGGAAATGCAAATATTCCATATCATTCTCCAGATAAGCCTTTTCCAGGAGCTGCCTCTCTAAAAGCTCGATGGCCATGTGTCTGTTAGAGACCAATTGAATGGCCTCATCCTTCATCCGACTACGGCCCATCATATCCATGACATTCATAAAAATCATTTTAAAGGTCCCCACACCAGGGAGTGCCTGGGCATGGTAGGGTTGTGTCAGATCGGCAATATAGTGCAATCCCCAGCCCATAAAGCGCCAGCCCCAGTAATCATGACCCAGACTGAAGGCCAGCTCAGAAAGTGTCTTGTATAGGTGGATTCTATATTCTGGATAACATTTTTGAATAAAAGGTGCAATCATATTGATCACTGCAGCTTCATGATAGAGTCCCATATGAATAGGGGCTTGAGAACTGTATTCAAGTTTAGCATCTCCAAACGGCTGCGTTCCAATTCCGTATCTCTGACCCCATTCCGTATCATTGTTTTCATAAAGTCCGATGTCCAAAGCCAGGTCAGGTTCATGGTTGGCAGAAACCAGAACGCTGAGGGGATCAATTTTTTCACCAGGTGTTAATTCAACAAACACGACATTAAAAAAACCGTCGTTCTCCTTCAAAGGAGTTACATCCTCAGGAACCAGTAACGGATAAGAACCAGCTTCTTCGCCAGGCAGCAACTGTAGATATGAGATTAATTTCGATTCAGGATTGATTCGAATGGCCTGAGTGAATCTTTGACGGACAGTTTCCTCATCATCATTGGCCTGAAATGAAAGTGAGTCTGGTAATGGAGCATAAAAATCTAAATTTTCTATGGCCCAGACCTCCTCTTCTCGAAGTGTCTCTTCAAGATGCAGCTCCGCTAATATGAGAAATTCCTCCAGGCTCGTCACAACGACATCCTCTGCGGACATGACTTCCTCCATGGAAGAAAACACAGGCTGAGCGATGAGGGTGTGTAGTTCCCAGCCATAGGTAGGTAAGGAGAATAGATAAAGAAGAATAATTATATGTGTACGGTACAAGAAGGTCATTGTATAAGTTTCCTAGCTAGTATGAATCTTGATTAATTTTGGCATCACAAAGTAGTGTGAAATGTTTGTTGTGGTAATTAATTCTACTGTACTAGTAAGGGTTCGAAATGCTTCAAAAACAAGCAATCCCCCCAATTGTTACATTCTGATTATTTGAGTTAATGGTTGAGTCGGCTTACTTCATCCATGAGGATGGTTGATATCAAAGGACGGTAATATTTCCAGAAAAATTGCCGACGATCCTCCACATCATTTTTATTGTAGAAAAACTTATGGAAACGCTCGATTCCCTTAAATTTTGCCGTTGAAGTGTTAACTGGATTATCCGCAAAATCACCTGCAAAGTAGTAAAAGGGAAATTCACCACTACTTTCTTTCAGCACGGCTGGAAACAGGTTGGGAATATTGTGGGCGCTGAGGAGGGAATCACCCCGCTCGTTCACCTCAAGATGATAAACAGAGACAATTTGATTGTCTCTGTCTGGAGATGATACAATATCAAACCAGAAGGGATATTGAATAGAAGGTGGGAGATCATAATGATTCGCATCTACTACTTGTGTTCTGATAATCGGTGCTTCTTCAAGTAAATGCGTACCATATTCTAGAATCACGATATCATCCCACCGGACCAGGACTATACCTGAATCGGTAAATGGCCAATGAGGTCCATATTTTTTATGGTAAAGGTTGATCACCCATGGTGGCAGTTCATCATGTGCCGTGGAATCAAGTGATAAAAAATAGCGTCCTGTCCAATCAGACCACTCCACACCCAGAATACTCTGGAGCGAGTCCCGCATGCTGCGCATGGTGGGTGGTGTAAAAAGTGAAAACTCACTCAATATGAGTTTCTTCTGAGCGCGAAATTCCTTCAGAACATGAAGATCGCTTCGATTGAAGCCACCGTATAAAAGACGATTGGGCTTGTCCAGGTCTGAACCATAATCATGTGTGTAAACACCATAAGAGTCGGTGAGATAAAGCATGTCAGAATTTTTGACCAGATCATTTATTGCCAGCGAATCGTATGACCGAAAATCACGAACAGTAAAATCACCACCCAACCTCGGGTAGAATCCATAGTAATCAGAATCAGGGCGATAAAAATCCTGGGAATGATTCACTATTCGTTCATGCTTGAGAATCCAGTTTAATGAATGTTGCTCCATATTTGAATCGTCTGTTACTGACTTATTCACCAAGACAATTTCAAGCTCATGCTTTGGAGAGAAGAACCACATCAGATACATGGCTAGAGGAGCGGCGAACATAAAAATAAAGATATAGCGTAAAATCACGACCTCGAGGGGTCTTGTGATAAAGCGCAGAATTCTATCAGTATTTATCTTTATCATTTTGAACTTTCTTCAGGCGCAGTGGCAAATCCTTTGCGTTCCATTTTGCCCCACCCTTCAACCTTTCGAAGCGCAGATATAAAACCGTGAATACGCCAGTAGATGGTAAGTTGACGATAACCAAAATTTTCAATGATCGCTAAAAAGAAGAGTTGGAATAGATCCCTCGTCCTAGGATATCGACGAAATGTTAATTCCTCCAATGCTACTGAGAACAGGGAAAGTGTTACGCCAAAGACAAAGGCGACGACAAAAAATGCCGCCATATAGGTGTATGAAATAGATCCCCAGATGACAGCGATGAGAAAAGTGATATAGCCAGGCATCTCGATAGCAGGTCCTAACATTTCTAGAAAATAGAAATATGGAAAGGCAAACATTCCTATGCGTCCATATTTTGGATTGAGCAGCATGACTCGATGGCGAGAGAGCACTTCAAACAGCCCTCTTTGCCAGCGGTCACGTTGACGTCCTAAAATTTTCGTTGATTCAGGACATTCTGTCCAGGCAACAGGATCGGGGACAAATGAAATGGTATAGGGCAGTTTCCGCTCGAGATGATAACGGTGAAGTTTGACAACGAGTTCCATGTCCTCGCCAACGGTATCATGGGCATAGCCCCCAACTGCAACCACAGCTGAGCGTTTAAACATCCCAAAGGCACCAGAAATGATCAAAGTCGATTTCAGGGCGCTCCATCCCATACGACCGGAGAGAAATGCTCGTAAATATTCCAGGACTTGAAACTTGGCCCAAATATTTTTTGGTAATCTGATCTTTGTGAGGGTACCCCGCTGGAGTGTACAGTCATTTACGATTCTAATGATTCCACCGGCAGCAACGGTATGGGCGTCTTCGAGGAAGGGTCTCACGATGCGAATGAGTGCGTCTCGCTCTAGAATACTATCGGCGTCCATTGCACAAAAGAGTGGGGTACGACAATAGTTTATTCCCACATTCAACGCATCCGCCTTGCCTCCGTTTTCTTTGTCAATGACCCACAAATTGGGTTGATACTCACTGCGGTAAATACCTCTGACAGCAGCTGCATCAATTTCTGCTACCTTGTATCTCGCAGCTGGTTTTAGTTCGAAGGCATTAATGAGCTGTTCCATGGTGGAATCCTTGGAACCATCATTAATGACCAATACTTCATATTCAGGATAGTTTAAGGCTAAAAGAGCGCGGATAGATTCTACACAGGTAGCCTCCTCATTGTAAGCAGGTGCAAAAAGGGTTACAGGAGGGACTCCGGCTTTTGCCATCAACGATTGCAGGTCCACCGCTTCCATTCGACGCGCATATGACCTCAAAGAGAAAAAAGCGAAAATTGTCGTCAACAGGTAAAAGAAATTCAGTAGAAGGAAGTAGGCCAGCACCACATAGTTGAAACTCTCTAATAAGATCTCCAACAATCGAACAAAGATGGTCATAGGCCATTGACCTCTGTGAGAATTTGCTGGGCGATTGAAGCCCTGAAATGATCTGAAGCTGCTAATTCTTCAAGCAATTGGGTGCTTTTAATCTGATGTAAGGCTCTTGCGGCTTGTAGTGCTACCCAACTTGAGGGATCGTCGAGCCCTTTAAGCATGATGGTGGCATCAGATTCCAAGCCAACAGAGCCAAGAGCTGAAAGGGCATGAATGCGAATAATCTCCTCAGGTGACCCGACCAGGTCGAGCAAGAGGGGTCGATGCCTGGGGGTACCCATATCTCTCAAAATTTTTAAACAGGTTGCGCTTAGCTCTGGGTCATCTCCAGTTTCTAGAACAGTTACTGCCGCATCTGGAGCTGCCAGGTCACCGATTTGTCTTAAAGCTTCAGCAGCAGCGATTCGTACACGAACTGAGGCTTCATGGTTAAGAAGCTCCTCTCGCAAACGAGGAGCAATTGAAGGACCCATTTCAGACAGCATAGAGGATAGGAAGTTCATGCTCCACTCATCAAAATGTGAAAGTTCTGGAAGAATGAGGTCAATATGGTGAGGATAATCTTTGTGGGCTAAAATTCTAGCTGCGGCCATTTTTACAATGGGGGCGTCCTCTTTCAAGGCATCAATGATGGGAACGATGAATTCTGGAAATCCAAGGGTAGCAAGAATATTGATATTTCTGGCTCGTAGTTCGGGATATCCGCGCTTTAATTTTTTTGCGAGAATAGCTAGGTAGGGTTGAGCTAGGTCTTTGATGATTTGAAGTTCCTGCCCCCTTAATCTTGAAGCAAATCGATAAAGATATTGAACAAAAAAGTCTCTGTCTCTCCGTGAGATCTCCATGTCTGGGAAATCTTCATCTTCATCCCTGGAAAGGGCTTCCATGATTTGTCCTTCCCAACTCTTCTCCAGACGGGAATATTTCTTTGAAATTAGATTGTTCTTCATCCGTAGCAGAACAACACCTACTGCGATGATGATGGTAAGGACAAATAGAAACACCACGGTAAGGATGAGAATTTGCATGGCCATTTCGAGACGAGGGAGTTTCTCAAAATTGGAAAAGAATTCGTCGCCCAACCCCTTTATGAACGCAATGACCTGTTTCAAGTATTTGACAAATTGTTCAGAATTCAAGATGAACCTTGAGTTGAGCAAGGAGCTCAAAAGGATTAAATGGTTTTTTCAACACAGCCTTGGCCCCCATATGAAGCCATTTCTCTGTGAGATCCTGATCATCTCTGGCAGAAAGCATAACAACCTCAGGGTCTCTCGGTGAGGATGAATCTTTAAATATAACAAGTAGTTCTTCACCACTTATATCGGGCAATTGGTGATCTAAAATGATGCCATCAATCTTATGATTCTGTATGAGCTCCTGGGCTGTGGCCCCATCTGCTGCTTCAAAAAGGGTCAGACTATCAATTGAAGCTAGCACAGAGCAGAGAATGAGTCGGATATCCTCGTCATCATCTATGATTAAGAGTGAATAGCTCATTTCAATAAGCGTCGGATTCTGGCGAGTAACTCCATGGGGCTAAATGGTTTCAAAACGTAGTCGTTTGCTCCCAATTTGAGACCTCGGGATATATCTTGCTCACTGCCCATGGAAGTCAACATAATCACAGGCGTTTTTTGGTTCATGGAGTCTGTCCGGGTTCTCTGGAGAAGTTCAAATCCTTCCATTCCTGGCATCTTTACATCAAAAATGGCTAAATCATACTTTGATTTCTTGGCAGCTTCAAGCGCAGCATCGCCACGATCAAAGTGATCAATTTCAAAACCATCCTTGCGCAATCGATGGAGAATAAATTCTGCGGTGAGATCATCGTCTTCGGCCATGAGAATTTGCGTGGGTCGAATTTCTACTTCATCTCCAAAACCCATGATGCAGTTTCTGCCACCTGCTTTGGCCCGGTATAGCACTGCATCTGCCTGTGAAAGAGATTGTTCCATTTCATCACCTGGTTCTACTTGATACACACCACCAGAAAAGGATATGGGAATTGAAGCTCCGTTTTTTGTAACAAGCGGGAATTGGTTTAGATGGGAAAGCGCTTTAGTCAATGCGGCTTTTCCTTCATTTTCAGTTGTAGATGGAAATAGCACGGCAAACTCTTCGCCACCCCAACGAGCCACATAGTCCGACTGACGCAATTTTTCTCTAATTTGTGTCGCGACATACCGCAACGCTTCATCACCAACCATATGTCCATGTTCATCGTTTATTTTTTTGAACTCGTCTATGTCGAGCATGGCTAGACAAAGTGGGGAATCTTCACGGAAAGAAAGTTTACTTTGAGATTCATAGTTCTCTGAAAAAGCTGCACGGTTTGGAAGATTGGTAAGGTGATCATAGCGAGTTTGTTTTTCAAGCGTACGACTGCGTTGAAGTGTTACAGCCACCCGTGTAGTCAACAAAGCTGGATCCAGAGGTTTTTCAAAATAGTCATCAGCCCCCAGAGCAAAACATTCTGCCTTAATTTGAGGACTACTTTTGGCCGAAAGAACGAGGACAGGTAAATTGGCTGTGCGATGATCCTCTCTCAACTTGATAAGAAAATTTCGTCCATCTATGTCAGGTAGGACCAAATCTAATATCATTATATCAAATGACTCTTTTGCCAGGATGTCAATACCTTCCTGGGCAGTTTCGACCGTGGTCACATCATAGCCCTGCTTTTGCAAGATGACCCCTAACATCAACCTTATCTCGTCTGAATCATCCACAACCAAGATTCTTTCACGGTCTGTTCGGGTTGTATCGTATAGTTCCTGGAGGTGATCAACCAGATGTGCTAGAGATTCTGCAAGCATATCGTCAGATGAATCTTCTACTGCTGCTGAGAGTTCGCTAATTTTTGGGAATCCATATGTCGCCCCAGATCCTCGAAGGGAGTGCGCTAGCCTTCTAATTGAAACAGCTGATTCATCGAAATTGAGGGTGAGCCCTTTACCTGCAGCACGTAAAGCTTCAATTCTTGAGCTCATCTTTTGCAGATATACTTTCTGAAATTCTTCCATGCTTTATTTTTCTAAAAATATTGTTAGCATATGGTGTCTCAGTTCTTTTTCAAAATCTTGATCTTTTCTAATAATAACAATACCATCATTTTTTATCAAGAGTTCTTCCTGAGAGCTCAAATTCTTGCCGGTAATAATCATCACTCTGGGCATAGTGTGACTGGTTCTATTTTCTAAAACTTCAAGAAATTTCATCCCATCCATTTCTGGCATTTTTAGATCCAGGAGTATCAAATTTGGAACGAAGTCTTCGAGAATATCAAGTGCCTCTTGTCCATTTCCTGCAGTTCTAAGTTCAAGCTGTAGATCTGAAAGATATTCAGAGATAAGATTCCTCATGTCTGGATCATCTTCCACAAGCAGCACACAACATGGAGCATTTTGAATATTTCTACGAATTGCCCATATCAGGTCGTGTTGATTAACTGGTTTTTGCACGAAATCTGTGGCACCTGGCAATTTTCCACGATTTTCACGGGCCACGATACTCACCACTACTACTGGAATGTCAGCAAATTTTTTATTTTCTCTTAGGGCTGACAGAAATACATCACCAGCCTCATCTGGCATCCTAAGATCCAGTGTAATAAGATCAGGTTTTTGACGTTTCACCGCCTTCATGGCAGCTGAAGTAGAAACTGCTGTTTCAAGCACACATTCCGTATCCTTGAGGTAATGTGAAAGAAGTGTCAGCGAGTCTGGATCATCATCAACCAGCAGGATGCGTTTCCCTTTGAAGCTCCCGTCGTTGATTGAGCCTGATACTCGATCTGATGTACGTGTACTTTGTCTGACCGATTCTTCAATTTGTGTAAGAGGATCGTCCAGGGGTATCGATATTCTGAATGTCGACCCTTTGTCAATCTCACTATCTACATCAAGACTATATCCCATGAGTTCGCAAAGTGCACGGCTAATGGCCAAACCCAATCCTGTGCCGCCGTATTTGCGTTGAGTACTGGAATCCACCTGTTCAAATTCATCAAAAATGTGACCAATGCGATCTTCGGGAATGCCAATCCCTGAGTCGATCACGCTAATAGAGATCGGGCGATTTGAATCGGGATCGGTCTCTACCTTGACAGCAACTTCACCTTCATCAGTAAATTTTATCGCGTTTGAAACCAGATTGAGTAATATTTGTTTTAACTTGCCAGGGTCCGTCTGGACTTCAACAATCTTTTCAGGAAGGACCTTTACAAGATCCACAGATTTTTGAGCAACTTGACTTTCCACCTGCCCAATGAGATCTTGGATTAAGTCCCCTACATTGAGACTTACTATTTCCAGATCCATACTGCCGGCTTCAACTTTAGAAAGGTCCAGGATATCATTGATCAACTCGAGAAGGTGTTTTCCATTGGCCTGAATTCTCTCCAGGTAGGTAATTTCCTTCGCATCCAACTTTGACTCAGTATTTCTCAAAATGATGTTTGAAAACCCAATTACGGAGTTCAATGGGGTTCTTAGCTCGTGGCTCATATTTGTCAAGAATTCACTCTTGGTCTGATTGGCTTCTTCGGCCACAGATTTAGCGAGCCGCAGGGCTTCTTCTCCACGTTTCCGTTGAGTAATATCAAGGGTAATCCCCAGAAAACCTGTGATTTCTCCAGAGGTATCCCGAGTGGCAGTGACTGCTGAATCCACCTTTAATTGGCTACCATCTTTACGTACATAGGTCCATTCCATCTCGGCATAGCCACCCAGTTTGGCTAAGGCCACATAGGTGTCAAAACCATTAACAGGGTGACCTAGCTCTCGGCTTAACTCATCTGCCCTTTGTTTCACTTCAGATTCTAGATGAAAAACATCAGATTCCTGTCCGATGATCTCATCACTACTGTATCCCAGCATCCGTTCTGCCCCTGGGTTGAAAATAGTAATTTTACCTTCCAGGTCGGTTGCAATAATTCCTACCTGCGTCGCTGAATTAAAGACGCTCTTTAGTTGTAGATGAGCATTCGCTAAATCATCAGCTGCCTTTTTCATCTCAGTAATATCACGAAAAGTGCCTGTGAGAAAGTGGCTTCCTTCTGTCCGGACCTCATTAATCCCAAGATCTAGATATACTTTTTTCCCATCTTTACGTCTTCCAACAACTTCAACCGATTCACCAATTCTGCCGTGACCTTTGCCTTCACGATATCGCTTTAGAAATCCATCATGGTCATTCGATTCAGGTGATCCCATTAATAGAGACACATTTTTACCAATAACTTCTTTTTGCGTATATCCAAAGATCTGCTGTGCAGAATCATTAAAACTTTCCACGGTACCAAAAGCATCCATTGTGATAACACCTACGACGGCAGAACGCACCAGTGCCCTGAATCGCTCCTCACTCTGAACCAATTTTTTGGTGGCGTTATCTTGCTCCAGAACCCGACTTACCCATTGTCCCATGAGGCGAACAAAATCGTGATCAGCGTCGGTAAAGGGACTCTGACGAGCCTCAGAACGTGAGAAATTTAGGGTTCCGAAGGACTCTCCATTTACTCTTATGGGGACTCCGATATAGGATTCAAGATTGAAAGCAGCGTAACAGGGGTGTGAGGAATATTTAGACGCTTTCATCTCATCGATGGCAATAATATCCTCAGCCACCAGGGCGATGCTGCAATAAGTATCTCCCAGGTCAAATATCATCCCCTGTTTCAGACCTGAGGATTCAGGAACAAAGTGTAGCACTTTGTATTCTTCTTCCCGAATCTGACTAATAATACCAAGATCCATACCCAGATTATCTATCCCTGCCTTCAGAGTGGCTGCTAACTGTTCATCAGTTGAAAGATTGGAGCTGGCTGATAACTCGTACAGCAGTCGCACCCGTCTTTGTTGTTCATCAAGCGAGATATTCAGATTTTGAAGGTTTTCCTCAAATTTTATCCGTTCGGAGATATCTCTACTAATTGACAATATGCGAGGTTCTTCATCTTTCGAGGGAGTGTAAATGCGTGTTGATGATTCCAGCCAGATATAATAGCCATCTTTATGTTTAAACTGATATGTAACAGGTACGGGTTCATCAGATTTAAGAATTCGGCTATGTTCCTGTTGGATAAATTCTAATTGCTCGGGGTCTACAAAATCATAGATGGAATGTCCAATGAGTTCATCAGGCTCGTACCCAACAATTGAAACGGATGCAGGGGTAACAAAGCTGAATCTACCATCTAACTCGTGTTCTGCAAGCATATCGCTGGCATTCTCGGTGAGGTGACGATAGCGACGTTCGCTGGTTTTAATCCTGATCAAATACTTTTCACGGGAGGCAACAACGGTGGGTGCCCATAGTAAAAGCCCAACTAAAAGAAGAACCAATCCCATGGCATATGAAGCAAAATATTTTACCCCGATTTGAATCAGAGGTGAATTGAGTGAATCGGCGAAAGAACTGTGGGCAAAACTATCGAAATATTCAATGCTTGCTCCGATAAACAGCAGAGAAAAAGCACCGATAATAACATACCAGCCTCTTTGGACATGCAGACGAAAACGTTCACCCAGTATGACTAGAAAAACTAGAAGTGCAAGCGCCGCGAATAGAAATAGCAGTTCAGCCAGCATCAACATAGAGGAGGAGTCTCCCTTAATGGACCTGGTCGATCATGCGTTCAACCATTTCAATAAGTGCATTGAAGTCTACAATAGGTTTTGTGAAATATTCGTCAAAACCCTTTTCCATGTATTTCTCTCTATCACCTACCATAGCGTGGGCAGTCAGTGCAATAACAGGTAAGTGTTTTAATTTCTCATCTATACGCATAGACTCCAGTACGGCGACACCATCCATACGTGGAAGAGAAATATCCAGTAAAACCAACTCAACCTTTGCATCGGGTAAACCAGCCAGAGCATCTATCCCATTTTCATAACTTACAATCTCATATAGTGAACCAAGAATGGCTTCTGCCAGCATGAGATTATCAGGATTGTCCTCTACGATAGCTATGCGTCTCATAAACCTTCTAAAGCTCCTTTTAAATAAATCTGAAAGACCTCTTGGGCTGTAGACAGCTCTGAAAGGAGGTCTGGCATTTTGCCTAGTTGCTCTTCAATCGCAGCTGTTTCCAATAATTTTGAGAGATCAGAAACTTGCTTTCCGCCAAGATTTCCAGCACTTGAGATAAGCGAATGCGCTGCATTTTTTATCACAGCGAAGTCTTGATTATCAATACCTGCTGAAATGGTTTCCAGTAGTTGAGCTCCCCTGGTTAAATACATACCCACAAGCTCACTGGCCAACTTTGCACCTCCCAGCTCCTGTAAACGGCGGAGAAATAAAGGGTCAATATCACCAGAATTTGTTGAGTTGTTCACTTTATCGTTCATAGTTGAACTTTAAAAAATCATTTCTAGTATTAATCAAGCTTGAATTCAACTCGTAAGTGCAACTCAAAAGATATTGCAAAAGGGATAAGCTGTCATAGTCTATCCTCTAGACCGCAAAATCATATGAGGAGCACAAATGCAAAGCTACAAGCAGCTTACCC
>Ga0233442_1001719_pt1 | contig 15919 bp, 12 predicted proteins | sample SI_123_September_3_FD_182789 | JGI IMG/M metagenome (GOLD analysis project Ga0233442, IMG submission 182789) | Seawater microbial communities from Saanich Inlet, British Columbia, Canada - SI_123_September2016_150_MG | ecosystem: Environmental > Aquatic > Marine > Inlet | place: Canada: British... | reverse complement strand
GTGATGGAATGTGAAGTATTGAGGCTTGAAGAATATAAAGATATTGCATAGTCGAATTGTACTTTTGAATAAATTTAAGGGTTTTAGGAGAATCATCGAAAGTAGGTTTTTCAGGACTGACTACTTAGAGGTTCACTTTGAGCAACAAAACTAGCATTTTTCATGACATATTGTTTACACTCATTCCACCCCATAGAAGTTTCACAAGCAATAAAGAATTTTTTAGCATTTTCGAATGCAATCATATATTTAGTCCCTAATTATAAATTATTTTAGTAGAACTTGTTAATAGCTTTTTTAAACAACTCACATAAATTTCATTTTACTAATGCCTAAGTAAATTAACATGTCATTTTTTGTAAAACTTAAAAAGTATATCAATTCTGACATAAACAGTCTCTTAAAAGTTTTATTTTTCTTCGTCTTTATCAGCCTCTTTTTCCACCAACATCGTATAGACTTCATCTTTATTTAATAACGAAGCCTCATACAAAAACTGTGAAGGAACAAAATTACTCTTTTTTATTTTGTCATATTTCGCATAACTTAAAAAAAGAACATCTTTTGCACGAGTTACAGAAACATAAAAAAGACGGCGTTCTTCGTCGAGGCTACCTCCACGTGTCATTAGCTTACGATTTGGAAAGCGTCCATCCATTAAATCAATTACATAAACTTCTTTGTATTCAAGACCTTTGGAAGCGTGAATACTTAAAAGATGAACGCCTTCTCCTTGGGTTAAATCTTGTGACCCTAAAATCATCGCATTTAAAAAACGTTCATGCTCCGTATAAGGCTTGGACAACTCAAAAAGTACCTGCCCTTTTCTTAAAATTCTCTGTGTTGATTCACTTTTTTGCTGCGCATCCACACTTCCATTTTCAAGTGTGGCTCTCTTTGTAGAAAGTAAGTCTACAATGTGTGTAAATATTTTCGAATTTACAATTTTGTTAATAACAGTACGAGGTTGTTTTAAACCATGTAGTTCTTTATACAATTGATAAAAATCATAAAGGTATTGCGCACCCTCTTTTGTTAGTTTTGGATGTTTTAACACTGGATTTTTCATAAACTTACTATCAAATCCCAAGGGTGCAAATTTACCTACCGTTCCTAGCTCTAAGAAATCATCAAAAAGCCCAAGCTGTCGATTTAACTTTCGTTTTTCAAAAGGATTCGCTATAGAAGTGTCGGGTGAATTAATTCCATAAAAAAATGAGCCTGAACCGAGCTTTTGAATAGCAATGTATATCTCTTTAGCAATAGCGCTTCCTACACCTTTAGCAAACTCAAAAAGGTGAATAAACGCCATCATGTCATATTCATTGACAATTAACGTGTAAATATCGAGAATGGCTTTAACTTCTTTTGAGTCAAAAAAACTCGTTCCTCCACGACGACGACAAGGAATATCAAGTTCTCGAAGTGCTACTTCAATACCATCAGCAGAAGAGTTGTTTCTAAAAATAATAGCAATCTCTTCTCTGTTCATTGTAGACTCTTTAATCATCTGAGCAATACCATGATATTGATCAAATAACTCATCATATACAATTAGTTTTGGCTGTTGCGCTTGACCATTTCGTGTCACTTCTAAAGCTTTCGGATAGATACGTTCATTATAAGAAATAACACGATTAGCTAAATCTAAAATAGGAACCGTTGAACGATAATTTTTATTTAAAGTATGCACCGTTGCTTCAGGATACTTAGTTGAAAATGTTCCAATAATAGAGATATCTGCGCCATTAAAAGCATAAATACTTTGGTCATAATCCCCAACACAAAACAGTGATGGAGGCTTCATAGTATCTACTAAAGTTCCTTGCAGAGCATTGGTATCTTGATATTCATCAATAAGAATTTCTTTATAACCTAAATTTGTAGTTTGGGCTAATTTACGCATCTGAATCAATAAGTCATTAAAATTTAAAAATCCATATTGAAGTTTTAACTCCTCAAACTCATCAATAATATCCGAATAGATCATTCCGAAAAGTTCATGCTCGGGAGAATTTTCTTTTATCCACTCTTCAAAATTTCTTTCCATTTCGGTGTTTTGATAAAAGGAGTATTTATCGTAAAGATAATTTGCCCCATAAGGGTCACTTCCTGCTTCAATGTGAGAAAGAGAGCGTTTTTCATACACACTTCTAAAAAGTGTTTTAAGTTCACGAGGCTGTTTTAACACCACTTTACCATTACTTTTTTTAAGCCACCGATAACTTACGGCATGAAACGTACCCGCATCAATTTTGTTAGCCACACCAACTCCAAAATATTGAGCAACACGTTCAACCATTTCAGCGGCAGCTTTATTTGTAAAAGTAAGGAGTAAAATTTCTTGAGGTTCAACACCATTGTTTAAAAGGTGCCCAATACGTCCTACAATAGTCGAAGTTTTACCCGTTCCTGCTGAAGCAATAATAAGGTTTTGACCATAAGGAGCCGTAGCAGCTTTAAGTTGTTGTTCGTTTAAACGCGATAAAGGCATAACACTCCAAAAAATTCTAATTAAGAGGCGAATTATAACCATCGTAAGTTAAAATAATAGCTAGTTCTTTTCTAAAATATGTAAATATTCAAAAGTTTGATTCAATTGTGGAGTAGTTGTATTAATAGTTGTAAATCGTTTATACTCTTTTTTTACCAAAGTGTACGTTCCATACTTTATCATGATACTTTTCACCTCTTCTTGACTCATAAGACCTTCAGAGTTATAACTCAAAAAAATATACTTAAAATTTGCATTTTGAAGTAACTCTTCAAAATTTTTATGTACTACTTTTGATTTGGAATATTTAGAGCGATTATACGTGGGTGAGCCAGTTTTTCCTTTAGGAATAAACTCTTTGTACTCACTAATAGTATTTAAAAGATGATAGTTAAGACTATATTGTCTTTGGTTATACGGTGGGTCAAGATATAAGATGTCTCCTCGTATTTTTTTAATAAGCAGATTACTATCATCATGATAAACCGTATGGGTTGTTAAAGTTTTCTCAAATTCTGCGGCTTCAAGAATAATATCTTGAAGGGCTGTCTTTTTCAATTTTTTTAAAAATGAGCCATAAACAGACGCTGTGTTAGCAATTTTATCAGCACTTTCTATTAATGATGCTAATAAAAAATAGTATAAGTTATCACTTATATCATGATACTTTTTCCACAACTCTATTTGCATTCGTATGGCATCAATTTTTTGACCATTACCATCACTAAAGTATTGACGATTACTTCCACTTCCCATGCAATAATGTTTATAAATAAAGCCATCATTACGGGGTTTAAGTAAGTTTAACTTTTCAATATATTGAGTAGAATCTTTTATCATGATAGAATTTTCTATATAGTTTTTGTTTAGAACAAAACTGTAATACTCTAAATCATTACTAATGACTTCTTTTACTTCGCTTTTAAAAACTCGACCAACAATACCTGTTCCTGCAAATAAATCACAGAATACTTTGTCGGACAAATCATCACCAACAACATTTTTCACCTCATCTTTTATCCATGAGGAGAGTCTTGATTTTGATCCAATATAGTTCAAAGGTTTAATTTACGCTTCATTATTTAAAGCTTCTTTTAAAATATCTTCTACACTTTTGTCATCTGCATAAAAATACTCTTCTAAAAGTGGTTTAATTTTATATTTTTTCACAAATTCTAAATCATCTTTATTTTGAATTTTCATAAAATAACTATGTCCTAATTGGAACTCTTCACTTAAATGTTTAGTAATGTAATTATTCAATTTTCCCATCATATCTTTTGCTTCAGGATACTTAACTAACTCAATATTTGGTTTCATCTTCAAAAAAGTAAACCTTCTTCTAAGTGCAATATCAATCGTTGCAATAGATTTATCCGTAGAGTTCATTGTAGCGATAATATAAAGATTTGATGGGACTTTAAAAGTCTCTTTTGAATAAGGAAGTGTCACTTCGTAAACATCTCTTTTATCTTCTTCAATTAAAGTAATAAGCTCTCCAAAAATTTTAGAAATATTTCCTCTGTTAATTTCATCAATGACTAAATAAAAATTCTTCTTGTCAATTTTTTCAATTTTTGTTTCTTTTCCTACTTGTAGAAGTGCTTCTAACAAAGGGTTATAATATGTTTGAAGTCCTCCTAAAATAATATTATTTTCTTCATTTATATACATCTTTTTTAATGTAGATATCGATAATGTATGATATTTGTCATTTTTATCTTTACCCTGTCGAGTATAATAAATTGTTTTTTCATCATAACCATATATTTCAAAAAAACTGTCTATTTTTTTTAAGTTAATTTTTACAACATCTGTATTTTCAATACTTTCTCTAAGTAATACATTAAATGCATCATCAAATATTAATTTATCTACTGTGTATGATTTTTCTGAATTATTATTTGCATATTCACTAATTCGCTTAAAAATCCCATCTTTTAACTCAATATTCCCATTATTATCAGGTCTAAACCCTTCAATAAAATCTTCATAGGAGTAATTTTGATGAAATGTTACAAATTCTACTCTCTTTTCTTCTTTAACTTTTTTAAAAATAGTATTATTTAATTTTACTTCTTTATTACTAGAAATAATATCAAACACTTCCTTTTGTTTTTTTCCCTCTTCTATCATAGATATTAAATTTTGGTAGTTATGTGTTTTTCCAACACCTGGCGCACCATATAAAATTATATTTTTTATATTAATAGAATTTTGTTCAGAAAATATATTCTTTTTCAAAACTTCTATTTCAAATTTTAAATCATTTCTTGCAAATTCAACAAATTTTTCAAAATTTCCATCTGGATTTTTTTCTGTACTTGACCCCCATTCAGTACAAACATAAATTTTTTCAAAATTTTTCACAATGGGATTATCAATAAAAAACCTAGCTCTTCTAGCATTATCTACTTGGTTCTTTCCCCATTCATTTAAATCATTTTCATTTTTTATTACCCCTATAGAACCTTGTAAACTATCTTTAAAAACAGTTCTCAATTCGGTATAGGTTTTATTTAGATTTTTAGCTATATATTGCTTTACTACTTCTAGAACAAGTCCATTTTTGTATTTTACAACTTTTCCATTTACTGTCATCATATTTTTTTCAACCTTTCTTTCATTTCCTCAACAAACTCATCATACACACCTTCAAAATCTAAATCAACACTTCTCATTTTCAGCTTTACCATTTTACTACCTTCTCCTAATTCCAAATTATCACCTATCTTTTGTATATGTTGAGGATATAGAAGCATTGTATCTTTTATGTTAAAGTTGCTTCCATATACAAACATTTGATATTTATCTGCTGTACTTAAATCACTTTTATCTTTAACTTTTTTATATTTGGTGTCTATTATCATGATGGAAGTAATGATGTCAGGTTTTAACACAAGATTACCAAATATTTTTTGTGTTTGTAATCTTGTTGAATTATCAATATCTTTATATATTTCACCTATAAACTTTTCAAACAGCTCATTCATGTCAAATAAAAATGCAAATGATTTTTTATCTTTATTAAATAGAGGAACCGACTTATTTAACAATAACATCGCAAAATCAAAACTATCTTTAAACCTGTTATTTAATCTATTAAAATGTAGTTGTAGTTTTTTTATATCAAAATTTAAATTTTCAACTTCATTAAGAATCAACTCACACTGCTTTAATAATATTTTATTTTTTGTAAATAGTAATAAAGTTTTTATTGCATACAGAAAAAATTGATTTAAAATATTATTTTCACTAAATTCATCGTACTCACAATAAATTTTTGCATTAGTAAAGTTATGTTTTAAATTTTCATTTATAAGATATTTTCCACGAAGTGTTGTTAAATTGTTTTGCTCAGTTATGTATTCTTTATAAATTCCTCGTTTAAATTCTTTTATAAGTTTCTGTGCAAAAATTTGAATAAATACTTCCAAAATATTATGAGCCTCGTTTTTACAAGAAGCAAAATCTTCATTGTCAAGTTTTACGTTATATGCTTTCATAAGCATGTAGATGAAAACATTCAAATTGGTATTATCATCTTTTTTACTAATTTTTGGCAAAAGATAATAATCTTGATTTTCAAAATTTAGAATTCCACAATACTGTTTAGATTTTAACGTATTCCAATCGTTCTTGAAATATTTATGAAGTTTAGGCGTATTTATAACATACTGTTCAAACAGTGTATCTTCAATAATAGAGTATTCATATATTATATTTTTCATACAATCCATCCAAATATTTATAGAACATTATTCTACCACAATATAAAATTGCTTATACTTTTTATCATTATACATAAAACATAACATGCTACCCTCACATCAATAACTACAAAAAAACTCTTTTACCACCAATATGACACTTTTATAATTTATACTCGGATAATCTATATAAACGAGGTGTATTATGTTAGTAAATGTACAATCAGCAATTTTGGGATCTTTTGTTGGAGATAGTTTTGCACTCGGGACACATTGGGTTTATGATCAAAATATGATTAAAGAGCACTATGGTGTTGTATCTAACCTTCTTAAACCAGAACTTGTTGAATATCATAGTAAAAAAGGTCTTGGGGACTTTACCCATTACGGCGATCAAGCGTATCAACTTCTAGTCAGTGTTAGTAATGACTACACTTTTAATTTAGATGACTTTTCAAGTCGTTTTAGAGCTATGTTCAAAGGAGAGTATAACGGATATGTTGATCATGCCACACAACAGACACTAGACTTAATTGGTGTTTGTACAAATTTTAAAGATTGTCAGTCACACAGTACCGACTTAGGAGGAGCATCACAAATAGCACCTCTACTGTTAAGTTACAGTGATGACTTAGATGCCATGATAAAAGCAAGTGATAAGTTTATTGCTTTTACTCACAATGATATTAGAATTAAACAAAGTGGTGCATTTTTCGCTCATGTAACCAGTTTAGTTTTACATGGTTCCTACTCACCCCTAAGTGCCATTACTTTTATTGTAGATAAGTATGCATCTAAATACTCCGCTATTATTGATATGATTAAAACGGGTTTAAACAGTGTTGATAAGGGTAGTTCTTCTGCCATTAAAGAGTTAGGAATGTCGTGTGACGTTAATGGTGCTTTAGCATCAACAGTTCACGTTATTGTTAAATATCAAAATAGTTTTAGAGAAGCTATGATTAACAATGTTATGGCAGGAGGAGACTCAGCAGCAAGAGGTATGTTAATTGGTATGGTGTTAGGTGCGTACTTAGGTGTTGATGGTGTTCCTAACGAGTGGATGAAAGGTATGAACCAATATACTGATATTATTCAACTAATAGATCATACCAAACATGTACACTATTATGATGTGGCATAATTTTTATAGTAACCGATACCCTTGGGAAGCAACATTTATAAGTTGCTTCTGAGGTAATTTCTTTCTAAGATTTTTAGCCAATGTTTTAAGGGCATCTTTACTCATCTCTTTATCAGGCCAAATTTCATACTCTATCTCTGCATAATAGAGAAGATATCCTCTTCGATTTAGTAGTAATTCTAAAAAAAGTGACTCATGATTGTTCAATGTAAAACTTCTATCATGATAGATAATAGTTTTACTCGCGTAACTATAAAAAGAGCAATCATTAATATCACCAATACATGCTGAAATATTAACATGTTGCTTAATAGAACTTTTCACCTCATCTAAAAGCGTTACCGAATCCGCAATAATATAACCATCAATATGCAGATATAAAAGATTAAAAAGATTCTCTTTACTCGGCATTTTACTTACTAGGATTAACCCTACTTTTTTATCATACTCACGTATTTTTTTTAAAAAAAAGATTCCTTTATTATGACTACTTTCTTGTGTATTATTTTCATCATGATAATCTAAAAAAATATCTACAATGACAATCTCAAATTTATTATCATGATACAAATCAAGAGCATCTTCATAAGAGTCACAAGTAACAATAGTTTCAACGGAATCACCAAGAGGATGTAATAATTGCTCTGTTTTGGGTGGTACTACAAAAAGTACATTAACCACCTCTAAAATACTACACTGCATAATAAAATCACCTCAAACATAGTTTTTGACACATCTATAACATCTATTCTATTCTATTCTATTCTATTCTATTCTAAAATTGATTGTTTAAATAAGGGGTAAGAATTGAGTATTACATCAAACATTTAAGTATTTAAAATTTAAATTAATTTCATCTATTTATATTTTTCTAAATATAATGGTGCTAAGCTGAAAATAGGAGGGTACAATTATGAAACATAATATGAAACTTCTAATTTTAGGTAGTGGTAATATTGGTTCCACCATTGCAACACTTTTATCGCAATATGATGACTATGAAATTACCATTGCCTCACACAATGAAAAATCGCTTAAAAAACTCAAAAAAAGTTTTAAAAAAGTTCATGTAGCGATAACAACACTACTAATTGATGTCAGTGATTCTAAACTGTTGAAAAAAGAGTTTACGAAAGTCGATGTTGTTGTCTCCGCACTTTCATACTACTACAACATTGAGATTGCCAAAGTGGCGTTAAAAGCAGAATGTAGTTATTTTGATTTAACAGAAGATAGAGCAACAACCTCTGCCATTAAAAAAATTGCTAACGATGCTACCAAAGGTCAAGTTTTCATGCCACAGTGTGGTTTAGCACCCGGCTTTATTGGTATTTTAGCGTATGGTTTGTCTCATAAACTCACAAAACTTAAAAGCTTAAAAATGCGTGTTGGAGCCTTACCTCTTTATCCCACCAATCAATTAAAATATAATCTTTCATGGTCAACTGATGGATTAATTAATGAATATTGTAACCCTAGTGAAGTTATTCTTGATGGTAAAAAACAAGAAGTAATGCCACTTGAGGGTTTAGAGTACTTTAATTTTGAAGGTGTTGAGTATGAAACCTTTAACACTTCTGGAGGACTTGGAACCCTCTGCGATACGTTAGAGGGAAAAATCGATGAACTCAGTTACAAAACTATCCGCTATAAAGGTCACCGCTTTTTAATTGACTTTTTACTTAATGATTTAAATCTTAAAAACAGACGAGCTATGTTAAAAGAGATATTTGAGGCGGAAATTCCCATGACACAACAAGATGTTGTTTTAGTATTTTGTAGTGTTATTGGGTATAAAAATAGTAAGTTTTCTCAAATTTCTTATGCCAAAAAACTTTATGGTAAGACGGTACTTAATCAGACATTTAGCGCTATTGAAATGACCACAGCAGTCGGAATTTGTACCGCTATTGATCTTTTTAAAACAGAAGTATTACCGCAACAAGGATTTTTAACCCAAGAAGATATTAACTTAGATATTTTTCTTAAAAACCGTTTTGGAGTCTATTATGAAGAAAAATAACAATAATAAAATATTAAACTCTCTCAAAATTTCTACACTTGAAAAAGATGGATGTTATCCCTCATCTTTACTCTATCATGATAGCTTTTACACTACGAGTAAAGTACACAAACTTTACTCTCCTGTTGATGGTAAAAAGTTAGCAAATTTTGCTCAAGCTTCCTCAAAAGAGTTAGATGCCCTTGTTACTAAATCGCAAAGTGCTCAAAAGAGTATGCAAGGAATTCCAGCGCCTAAACGGGGTGAATTTGTACGACAAATAGGAAATATTGCGCGAAAGTACAAAAAAGAACTTGCCTATATTATTACTCTTGAAAGTGGGAAAATTTATCAAGAAGCCTTAGGCGAGGTTCAAGAGTGGATTGATGTTTGTGATTTTGCAGTGGGGCTTTCACGTCAACTTTATGGTCTTACTATAGCAACAGAAAGAGTAGAACATCGTATGATGGAACAGTGGCATCCTTTAGGTGTTGTTGGTGTTATTTCAGCATTTAACTTTCCTATGGCCGTTTGGGCATGGAATGCTATGATTGCTTTTGTATGTGGCAATAGTGTTATTTTCAAACCCTCAAATCGAGCACTTTTTAGTGCCTTAGCCATTCATTTTATTATTAATAAAGCCCTTAAAAAAATGCCAGATATTCCCAAAAACATATCATCTATTATTATTGGCTCAAATGAAATTGGTGTGGCAATGGCGCAACATAAAAATATTGCCCTACTCTCAGCGACGGGTTCCGTTGCTATGGGTAAAAAGCTTGCACCTTTAGTTTCTTCACGACTGGGAAAATCACTTTTTGAGTTAGGTGGGAATTCAGCAATGATTGTTACTCCATCTGCAAACTTAGAGTTAGCCGTTCGCGCTATTGTTTTTTCAGCAGTAGGAACGGCAGGCCAAAGGTGTACCTCATTACGTCGTGTTATTGTTCATAAAAGTGTTAAAGAAGTACTCCTTAAAAAACTGATTAAAGCCTACAAAACTTTAACAATAGGAAACCCATTTGACAAAAAAACTATTGTAGGTCCTATTGTAGATAAAAAGGCCTACACTACAATGCAACAATCAATACAACAACTTAAAAAAGAGGGAGGGGAGATTTTAATAGGAGGGACTCATCTTACCAAGCTTTCTACAAAAGCATTTTATGTCTCTCCGGCTATTGCTACGCTTCCAAAAGATGCTAAGATTTTACTCAAAGAGACCTTTGCTCCGCTTCTGTATATTATCGAATATAAATCACTTGATGAAGCCATATCAATTCAAAATGGTGTGTCCCAAGGTCTTAGTTCTTCTATTTTTACTCAAAATGTAAGTGAAGCAGAACTCTTTTTATCAGCTCAAGGTTCGGATTGTGGTATTGCTAATGTTAACATTGGAACTAGTGGTGCAGAAATCGGCGGAGCCTTTGGTGGAGAAAAAGATACGGGTGGTGGTCGTGAATCGGGTTCTGATGCATGGAAAGCCTACATGAGACGGAGCACTAATACTATTAACTATGGTAAAGAGCTACCCCTTTCGCAAGGAATTAAATTTTAAGTCATTGTTAATAGAATTGATTTTATGAAGGAGGACATTATGTTAGCCCATAAATTACAAAACTATATGTTAGGTGAATCTAATAAATTTACCATTCATCATGATAAAAGTATCATGATAGAAAATAGTGAGGGTAAAGAGGTTGTTTTAAATTTAGACCCACCTCACCTTCACGCTCAAAATGTTACCGCTAAAGCTTTTTTTAACGAGGTTACAAATGCAGATGAACTTATTATTGCCTATAAAAGAGCGAAAGAATCACTCCCTTTTGAAGAACAAAATGATACAGCGATGCAACATGTAAGTGCCTACGCACAAACCTATCTTAATACCTTTTTAAATGACCTCTCTTCATTAACTCTTAGTGATGTTCGTAATATTGTACATTTTGTAAAAGAGTTAGACATTTATGTTGCCGTACGTGCTATTGAGACCTTTTTAAGTAACAGAGCTAATTTAGAACTTTTAAAAATTGTAAAAGAGAATCGAAATTGGTTTTTAGTATTTGATCATTTAGCTATTCGTACTGGCTCAAAAAACCATAATGATGCCAAACGTATTTCAGATATGTTAATTAAAGAACATGGTTATCAAAGACCTCAAGACAAAGAACAACAGTACTATGAATTTAGTGATGGTTGGAGTGCATTTATTGTCTATAAATTACTTCGAAATGGACTTATTTTAAGACTTTTTGTTGACCAATCAGACGCAAAAAATCAAATAATTGAGCATTGGAACCATGTGTATGGCTATACCGCACATCATTTAGGAATTCGTGTGGTTAGGAAAGTTGAAGAGCATTTAGAAGCGGTACCTCTACTAGAGGTAAAAGAACTTTTACATGCCCAAGATATTGAAGTGATGCAACCTGCAGGACTTTATACCCAAGGTCTTTTAGAACAGGTCTTCACAAAACCTCAAGTAGACAATAATATTCCCGAAGAACTATTAGAGAGTATAAACAAGAAAATAGAAGATAAAAGCCTACTTACCGCCATTAAAAATGCAAAACTTCTTGAAATAGTCAGTCGTAAAGAGGTCTCAACAGAGTTAGCTCAAGAGATATATCATCATTATCAACTAAGCTATAAAAAAAGAGATGCCCTCTTTTCCATGCCGGTATATCACTACTTTTTACCTGCTCAGGCAGCGCATGTTATTAAAACTTCGATTGCTTAACAAACTGCCCTATTTTAAACTCTCTTATAATGACTCTGAAGTAATTTATCTGATAAGATTTTACTATCTATGAGTTGAAACTCTTTTGAATTTTCTAATTCTCCAAATAGAGATTTTCCTCCACCTAATAGAATGGGGACTACCGAGATAATCATCTCATCAATTAAATCTTCTTTTAAAAAGTTTTGGATTGTTTTACCACCATCAATATATAAATTGTTGTAACCTTTGTTATGAATAGATTGAACAATGACAGAGGGCAATCCATTGATAAGTTCAATTTTATCTTCATATCCATTTGGAATAGAAGTCATAGAATTACTTACAACAAAAACTTTTTTATCATATATCCACTCTCCAAAACTCTTCACTACTTCAAAGGTATTTCTCCCCATTACTAAACAATCAATAGTATTCATAAAATTAAGAAAATCATTTTGATTTTCTTCTGTATGTGGAACAATACTTAACCAATCAACACTACCATTTTTATCAGAGATATATCCATCTAAACTAACTGCGATATAAACTTTATTTGACATAGGCATTCCTTTGAAATATTATGTCAATAATTATATCTTAAAATTATTTTTGTAGTTGTAGTCATAATATTATTTGGATACCTCTTTACAGTTTGTACTTTCATCTCTTTCTCGACTACAAATATAGTCTTTACCTTTACAAGTTGCTACCCAAGTTTCAAAACCAAACACATCAACTTTTCCATCTTTAACTGTAATTTCATCTGAAGTACAGCCAATAGCACCTGTAGAGTATCTTTTTTCCATAAATTTACTTGCACAACCATTTATAAGCATGGTTATTAATATTAAACTCGTTGCAGTAATTATTTTTTTCATTATTTTTCCTTAGTGGGTATATAAGTTAAGTCTTTTTCGTAAATTGTTTATTTATGAAGTAAACATCACGACCAACTTTTGTACTTTCAAGTATGCCAATATCTTCAATGGCTCTGAGATATGAAGTAGCAGTTTTTCTTGTAACTCCAAGCTCAACTACTAAAAAACTTATTTTTGTATTATGTTGGCACTAACAATCTTTTTTAATATTTTTTTACTTTTTACCTCTTGTTTTAGCCGAAGAATAGGATGTGTGTAGTCATTATACATTTTACACCTATTTTTATTATATGGGTAATTTATGGACTATTTTACCTAAATTAATAAGACATGGGTAATAAATTATACTTTTTACACATAATATGGCGGACCCATAGGAATTCAAACTCTAAAAAGTTCAAATTCTAATTAACAAACACAAAAAATTACCCAATATCCACAAAACTTAATTTCGTTAACTCTTCAAGTATTTTGTTATCCACGCCAATAGCTGAATTGATAACAATATTTTGAAGTTTTGATACAATGGTTAAATTAATAGAACGGTTTCCAGGGAAGCGTCGTATTAACTGATAAAGTGTTTCTAACTCTTGTGTCTCGTCTCGCAAGTGGATTCGTAATTCTAAAGGTTCTTGAGGTTTTTCCACAATTTTCGTAGTAACTTTCTTAGCTTCTCTTTTAATTGATTTTAAATCAAAAATTCTAAGTACTGAAATTCGAGCCCCAAAGTCAGGGTGTTGTTGAATTTTAACTTTAAATCCAACAGGTTCTTCTAAATCCATTTCGGCGAGTTTATCAAGTTTATCAGAGAAAAGCATCATCTCAATATCACCGTGAAAATCCATAAGATTTAAAATTCCAAAAGTATTTCCTTTTTTCGAAATCTTTTTAGTAATATTTTCTACTTTACCAACAAAAACAGCAGTTGAGCCATCTGCGATATTAGTAATTTCACTTGAAAGTGTATACTCAATTTCACTTAACTCATCACGATAGGCATCAAGAGGGTGTCCTGATACATAAAATCCTAGAGTCTCTTTTTCAAACTCTAAAATTTCTTTAAGTTCAAACTCTTCAGAGTTTTTAAGTGTCAGTCCTACTTCAGTAATTTCGGCATCATCACCAAACAGTGAGCCATGTGCATTTTTCTTCGCTAAAGAAGCATCTTTAGCCGTATTAATAATAATTTCAATCTGTTCTAAAAGTGCTCTACGAGAAAGACCAAAGGCATCAAATCCTCCTGATTTTGTTAATGATTCAACAACTCTTTTATTGACTTTTTGAGGCTCAATACGGTTAACAAAATCTTTCATATCCGTAAATTCACCCTCTTTACGGACTTCCAAAATTGATTCAACTGCCGCACTTCCCACACCTTTAATCGCAGCCAATCCAAATAAGATAATATCTTGACCATCACGTTCAATAGCTGAAAATTCGAGTTGAGAGTGATTTACATCAGGTGGAGAAAGTTCAATTCCCATACGTTTTACTTCATCGGTATAACGTACCACTTTGTCCATATTGTCTTTTTCACTGGTCAGAAGTGCTGCCATAAATTCATTAGGATAGTACGTCTTTAACCACGCCGTTTGAAAGGTAACCATTGCATACGCAGCTGAATGAGATTTATTAAAACCGTATCCTGCAAATTTTTCAATTAAATCAAAAAGTTTTGAGGCTTTAGAGTAATCGTATCCTTCGCCTTTTGCACCTTCAGAAAATTCTGCATTATAAGCAGCCATATCTTTTTTCTTACCCATAGCACGACGAATAATATCTGAGTATCCAAGAGAAAAACCACCAATAACCTGAACAATTTGCATAACTTGCTCTTGATAAACAATGACCCCATAAGTAGGTTTTAAAATCTCTTCCATGGTATCAAAAGTGTATTCAATTGCCTCTCGTCCATGTTTACGTTCAATAAAACTATCAAGCATCCCTGATTCCATTGGACCCGGACGATAGAGTGCCAAGACCGCAATTAAATCTTCAAAATTATCAGGCATAAGACGTTTGTTCAAATCTTGCATTCCTGAGGACTCAATTTGGAACATCCCTACTGTTTCACCCGTACGGATAACCTCATATACATTATTGTCATTTTCATCAATTTTATGCCAATCAACATCAACATCGTAACGTTTTTTAATTAGCTTAATTGCATTTTGGATAACATCTAAAGTTTTAAGGCCTAAAAAGTCAAACTTAATTAAATCAACATCTTCAAGATAATTTAGTGAATACTGAGTAACAAAAGTGGTCTCACCTGATGGTTTATAAATTGGTGTTTTATACCATAGCTCTTCATTGGAAATAACAACACCTGCGGCGTGCATCCCTGCATTTCGTTTCAAGCCTTCAAGTTTTTTGGCAAACTCCCAAACTCGTGAAATGGACTCATCTTCTTCAATAAGCTCTACAAGTTTTGGCTCTTTTTGATAAGCACCGGGGATTAATTCCCCTTTTTTCATCTTTCCATTAAGAGTAATTCCTAATTCATCGGGAATCAGTTTTGCCATTTTATCTGCTGTTGAAAGTGGCACATCGAGAACACGTGCAACATCACGAATAACTCCTTTAGCTAAGAGGGAACCAAAAGTAATAATTTGTGCTACTTGATTACGTCCATATTTTTCAACCACATAATCAATAATTTCACCACGACGTGCTTGCATAAAGTCCATATCAATATCGGGCATACTTACCCGTTCAGGGTTTAAAAACCGCTCAAAAAGTAAGTCATACTTCATGGGATCAATATCAGTAATATCAAGTGAATAGGCTACTAAACTTCCCGCAGCAGAACCCCGACCTGGGCCAACGGTAATGTCCATCTCTTTGGCTACTTTTACAAAATCCCAAACAATAAGCATATAACCCGGAAATTTCATGGAGTTAATAATATCCATCTCAAAGTCTAATCGTTGTTTATACTCTTCATGACGTTCTTTGGGTACATGTTT
>Ga0233442_1001706_pt1 | contig 16019 bp, 14 predicted proteins | sample SI_123_September_3_FD_182789 | JGI IMG/M metagenome (GOLD analysis project Ga0233442, IMG submission 182789) | Seawater microbial communities from Saanich Inlet, British Columbia, Canada - SI_123_September2016_150_MG | ecosystem: Environmental > Aquatic > Marine > Inlet | place: Canada: British... | reverse complement strand
GATCACAGTAGCAATCTCTACCCCAGTCTCTAAATGATTCAGCAATTGTTACTAATTCTGAATTATTAGTAAATACAGCTCCACCCTCACCCATCGTAATATGGTGTGCTGGGTAAAAACTACAAGTGGCAATATCACCAAACGTACCTACATGCTGGTCGTTGTATTTTGCACCTAAGGCATCACAACAGTCTTCCACCAGCCAAAGGTTATATTTATCACATAGCCCCTTTACTTTTTCAAGGTTGTATGGATTGCCTAAAGTATGGGCAAGCATAATGGCTTTAGTTTTTGGTGTTATTGCTGCTTCAATTAAATCAGCATTAACATTGTGCGTTTTTAGATCAACATCAACAAATACAGGGATAGCGCCAAATTGCACAATCGGATTAACCGTGGTAGGAAAACCTGCAGCAACACCAATCACTTCATCGCCTTTTTTAATGGCTCTATTGCCTAATTTTGGCGATGTTAGGGTAGCGAATGCAACTAGATTGGCAGATGAGCCAGAATTAACGGTAATTAAATGTTTGATGCCAATAAATTCTGAAAGATCTTTTTCAAACTTTCTATTAAATCGCCCAGTCGTTAGCCATCCATCTAATGATGCATCGACCATGTATTTTAATTCAGTTGCGCCCATTACCTTGCCAGATGGCGGCACAACACTTCTACCTGGTTTAAATGTTTTTTCTGTGTATTTTAAATCTGCAAATTCTTGCACAAGATTTGCGATTTCTAATCTTAATTCTTCAGCGGTTTTCATTTATTCATATCTCTTGTGTATTCTTCAATTTCCGCTAAACATATAGCCTGCATATCTTCTTTGTTAAGCCAGGCCCTATGCCAGCCAATAATCTTTTCTAATGTATGGCTTAATTCCCATACTGGTTGCCAGCCCAGTTTAGATTCGGCCTTTGCAATATCTAGCTTCAAAAAAACCGCCTCATGTAGATTAGAATTTTGATCAAGCTCCCAACTGGAACTAGGCCATTTAGAAATCATTTTATCCAGAATCCAATCTACTGGCTTAACATCTTGCTCATTTGGGCCAAAATTCCAACCTTCGGCATATTCTTCTTGATTTTTATACAACTTTTGCGCCAAAATAAGATAGCCTGATAGTGGCTCTAAAACATGTTGCCACGGTCGGGTTGCTTTAGGGTTTCGGATCACAACGGGCTCGTTCTTTTCAAAGGATCTTAAAATATCTGGAATTAATCTATCGTCTGCCCAATCACCACCACCAATCACATTACCAGCTCTTACTGAGGCTACACCTATGCCTTGGTCTTGTAGAAAAGAACACCTATAGGCTGAGGCAACTAACTCTGCACAACCCTTACTACTACTATAAGGATCGTATCCGCCCATAGGGTCATCTTCTTTATAACCTTGGGAACGACCATCATTCTCATAACACTTATCAGTAGTGATATTAATAATTGCTTTTAAGTTTTTACACGCCCTTGCAGACTCCAAAACATTCACTGTGCCCATTACATTGGTCTCGTAAGTTTCAACTGGTGCAGCGTAAGAATATCTAACTAACGGCTGAGCCGCCATATGTATCAAAATATCAGGATTAAAATCAGTTATGGATTTCTTGAATAATTCCAAGTCACGAATATCACCAATTTGAGAATCAATGACTGTATCAATTTTTGCCTCATTAAATAATGATGGCATTGTAGGCGGATCAAGTGCATAGCCTTTAACAATAGCTCCCAAAGAATTCAGCCACAAAGCAAGCCACCCTCCCTTGAAGCCAGTATGGCCTGTTAAGAATACTCGCTTTCCTTGCCAAAAATTTTGCTCAATCATGATAAATTACCAAGTTTTCCATGGCGCCTTACTTTCTTCCCAAAGCTCTTGTAAATACATCTTATCTCGCAATGTATCCATAGGCTGCCAAAAGCCATCATGTGTAAATGCCATTAACTCGCCATCCGTCGCTAGGCCTTTTAATGGCTCTTGCTCCCATGTGCAATCATCACCATTAATTCGTTCTAAAACTTTTGGAGAGAGTATAAAAAAACCACCATTAATCAGAGCGCCATCGCCTTTAGGTTTTTCTGTAAATTGTTTTACTTGATTGTCTTTTATATCTAATGCACCGAATCTGCCTGGTGGATATGTAGCAGTAAGAGTTGCATCTTTGCCATGTTTTTTATGAAATTTAATTAATTCTGAAATATTAACATCTGACACGCCATCACCATAAGTAAAGCAAAAAGCCTCTTCATTTTTTACATATTCTGCTACTTTGCCTAGTCTTCCACCTGTCATGGAGTTATCGCCCGTATCAACCAGCGTAATTGTCCATGGCTCTGCTCGCTTTTGATGAACCTCTATTGAATTTTTTTTCATGCAAAAAGTCACATCTGATTGATGAAGAAAGTAATTAGCAAAGTATTCTTTTATAACATAACCCTTATAGCCACAACATATTACAAAATCGTTAATACCGTGTGTAGAGTACATTTTCATAATATGCCACAGAATTGGCTTACCGCCAATTTCCACCATAGGTTTTGGCTTAATGTTTGTCTCTTCGCTAAGACGGGTGCCCATGCCTCCCGCTAAAATGACTGCTTTCATATTTTCCTCTCTTATTTTCACCGTATACCAAAATTATTTTAACAACCTTTGTATAAATTATTTAAGCCATTTATAATCACTTCAAAACAGTGTACAACAAGCTTTTTTTATACATAAAAAATACTGTAGTCAAAAAATACATTCCAAATATAAAGATGATAAGTAGATTGGAATATATATTGCTTTTTATATCTATAAGATAAATACTGACATACGGAATAGACATTAAAAACGAAACTAATAGCAACTTATAACTTATATAAAAATTAATTAACTTTTTCATTGAGAAAAACATTGCAATAACAGTAACAAGCCCTCCTAATACTAATGACAAAGGTAAAAGCAACCTGTACTCCAATTCAAAGGATGAGAAATAAATCAAGGTTATTGTAGTTATACCGCCTACAATGTAAGGATAAATAATTTTTTTTGTATTCATTTCTGATTGTGAAATATTTTCAAATAGGTTTGTACTCATTCTAAAAAACTCAACCCAAACACCAAAAGCCATAAATATATACGCACCATAATATTTTTCATCTACAAGAATCTCCAATATGTGCTTTGATAAAAATGTCAAGAACAATGCCAGCATAAAATAAATAGGTAAAACTGTATTTATAAGTCTATCTATAGCCTCTTTTCTCTTATTTAATGTGGTGTTTGTAATATCTTTGTAATATATAGGGTGTAAATACTGCATAACAATCGACTCTATTACAGATGATATTTGTATTGACACCATCATACCTACACCAAAAAAACCCAAAAAATCCAAGCCTATATTTTTTTCTATAATTATTCTGTATCCACTATTTTGAAGCCACATAAACACTATAGCAACAGCTAAAGGAATTGTAAAATTCAAGATTTTTTTTAAATTATTTTTAGTTATTTTTTTAAAAATAACTAAAAGATTATTGCTTTTTTCACTAACTCTATTCTTTAAAACAATATAACCAATAATTCCAAATAATGCATTAGAGAATGCCATGCCAAACAACCAATTTTGCGCACTTTCTCCAAAAAGTATCACAAACAAATATCCGAATACCAATATTCCAAGAAAAGTGCAAGTCGCTAAAAACGTAAATGAAATCCTGTAATAAAGCATGTTTAAAAGTGGTATTACGGTTTGGTTGAACGATATAAACAGTATAAAACTAAATAACAACAATAAATAAACACTTAAAGAAATACCACTTACAATGTCAAACTGAGAGAAATAATAACCAATTAAAACGCTTAGACAAGCAATAATAAGTAAATAAATGTAGTAAATTGAAAGATTACTTAACAAAACTCCGCTCTCATGCCATGCATGGGTGTGTTTATTAATATATTTCCCAAAAGGGGAGATAAAGGCTAATATAAAGAAAGTATAAATCGAAGTAAAAATATATATACTGCCCATCTCCTCTGGGCTTAGAAGTGTTGTCAGCACTCTTAGTGTCACCATCATAATAACAATCTGAAACAACCTTCCGATAAGTACGGTTAAAAAATCGGCTCTAGATTTTGTTATCATTATCTAATATTGTTTTTACAATTGTATTTGCGAAATAATTAGACGTGTAACTGTTACTATTTTCACTTTCTAGATACAATTCTATGCTAGTTAAGTATTTCATATAACGCTCATCACTCATATTCTCCATATACTCATACAATAGTTCGTATGTAGGAAAATTTCTTTTGTCTATAAAGCAGTCTTTGGGGATGTGGCTAGTAACATTGTTCGCCCCCCAATACACGGGAATACAGCCAGCGAAAAAACAATCGAATATTTTTTCAGTTACATACCCAGAAATATCTTTGGCATTCTCATAACATATGGCAAATTTATATTTCTGAAAAGTTGTTTTTTTAGATGTAACTTTGCCCTTATAACAAGGAAAATTTGGTTTAAAAAATTTTGATAAATTTATTTTCTTTAGTAAAAATCTGATGTATCTATTACTTGAAGTGTGGCTATCCCACCCCATGCCATAAAAATCAAATTCTTTAGGGTGATTTCTTTCAAACCACCTTATAGCTTCAAGCCTCTTACTGTAAAGTTCTAAGTTATGACTACTTTTATGATTGCCAGCTATTAATGTGCATAAATTTTCTTTTTTCGATAAGTTTTTATTTATTGGCTGCGGAAATAAATGAGAAAAATTTATTTTAAAATACTTTTTATTATCAATAAGCTCATCATTCCAAGTGAATATTTGTCTAAAATATTTATGTTTTTCTAGATCCCAGTTATCTGGTCTAATTAGCTCACTCTCAAAAAGCAATAAATAAGATTTATTTTTATCTATATTTTTTGATATGTCTTTTGGAATCTCGTTATGTATAACTACATCTGAATCATTTGGCTGGTTAATGTCAGAAGTTGATAAATCAATGTTATATTTTTTAAATTCTTGTTTTAATAGATAAAATCCAAATAAACAGCCGTCTCTGTTTAAAACAGAATTAGATAAATCAAATAGTTTATTATTCTGATATACAGATGAAACAACAATGCAAGCTCTCTTCATTAGATTTTACTCATAACATCCTGAAATCTATTAATATATCCATGCTCTTGAATAGCGCGCTTATGTCCGGAATTTTTAATTAACTCCCTTGCGGTTTCATTTTCCAAATAAAATTTAACCAACATTACTGCCTCATCAACATCTTTGTAGCAAACTAATTCTCTTCCAATATCAAAATAATTTTCAATTGACGGAACATAGTCAGTTAATTGAAAGCCATTATGAAAAGGAATTTCAAAATTTCTCGCTTTAATTTGTGATGCGTTTTTTGGACTTCTTAAGCTATCTATCAATGGCTTTATTCCACTCAATAAATAACGGCTATCCGACGATGCACTGTTAGAAATATTTAAAGTAATCTTCGAGGAGGCAAATAGTTGATTCATCCTTTCCACTGAAATAGGGCCATTCTCCCAGCCATGTCCAAAAACTTGAGTGTTAATACCGTTTTTACTCAAAGTCTCAATAAACCACTTTCTATAAGGATGGAACCCGCCTACAAAAACTACATCATATTTATAATTAGAAAATTTTAAAATCTGGCGCACTTGTGGCATGGCTGCCCACTGACTATAGATTACATTTTCTTGTCCAATATTTTTGTATTTTTGGATAGAATATTGATCTGTTGTAACACAATAGGTAAAGTGCTTGGCATATATTAAGCTAAAGTTATCAAATCTCCATTGATCGTCTCCAAACCAATTTATGGTTGTATATTTTGATTTTAAATAATCTAAAGTTTTTATTTGAAACTGATTAGCAAATAAACAAAAAAAGATAACATCGGGTTTAATTTTATCTGAAAAATTCTTAATCTTTTCTTGTAATGCGCTTGTATTGTTCAGATAATCGTCATAATAAAACTCTAAAACCTCATGGCCCAATTCTTGGAAAGATCTTAAAAACCCATCTTGCCCTATATGGTTAAGACCTCTGGATTTAACTCCATAATCATACTTAAGGTCAACATACAATATTTTCATATTTGATGGTGCAATAGATTTTTCAATATATGCAATTGCCCTTTTAAACAAACTTGACTGTTGCCCACAAAAAATCCATTCTCATGTAAATAGTCTGCATTTTCAAGGTTTTTGTGTATTTCGTAATCAAAATACTTCATTACTTCATTTTTTGTAAAATTTCCTGTCACTATTGGACGACAATCAATATTATTATTTTGCAATGTATTGACCACCTCTCTTCTTTGAAGCTTTGAGCCTGGTCTAATAATTAATGAAAAGCCAAACCAAGAACTATTGTCTATATCCTTTTGAATAATAAAATCAGGATGGTCTTTAAATAACTCAACAAATAATTTTGCATTTTCTCGTCTTTGGTGTAAAAAATTAGGAAGTTTTTTTAGTTGTTCAATACCTATGGCGCCGCTCATTTCAACTGGTCGAACATTGTAACCGGGTAGCACAAACCTAAACGATTCCTCAAACCAATCATCGCCCTTATTTGAAACTTTATTTTCTTTTGGTAAGTTTCTGGTCCAGCCATGTGCTCTTAATGAGAGGAGTATATGATAGAGCTCTTCATTATCAGTTGTAACAAACCCACCTTCCATTGTCGCCATATGATGGGAAAAGAAGGTAGAAAATGTACTAACAATACCAAAAGTACCCGCCTGCTTACCCTTATACTCAGCTCCCATTGATTCACAATTATCTTCAAAAATAAAAATATCTGTATCCTTGATTAAATCATTAATAACATTAAAATTATTAGGGTTACCCAAAAGATTCACTACCATTATCATCTTAGTATCACTTGTAATTGCTGACTCAAGTGCATCTAAATCATAATTCAATGTGTCTAAATCAATATCAACAAATTTTAACTTTAGCCCGTACTGTTGCAGCGGGAAGTAAGTGGTAGACCAAGATACTGCTGGCACTATTACTTCATCACCCCTTTTAAGCATCGGATTCTTGGTATAAAAAAGTGCTGCGGTTGCAATTAAGTTAGCAGCAGAGCCTGAGCTGACCATAACACAGTATTTTCTTTTGATAAACTTGGAGAAATCTTGTTCAAATTGAGTAACACTGTCACCCATAGTATAAATATCTTTATCTATAACTGACTGTATAGCCTGAAGCTCTTTCTCATCCCAGGTGCTGGTAGCTAGCGGGTAATTACTAATCATATTTAAGTTTCTTTATAAGGTTTGATCCTACTATCATAAATGGCTTTTCTATCAAATTATATGTTAAATAACTAACGGAAAAAACGACACTAATAGCTACAAAAGTAACGATTACATAACCAACTATCTGATTATCGAATACGTACCACCCCCCAGAATGTGCACTAATAAAGTCAAAAATTGGTATATGCAGTAAATATATAGAAAAAGAATATTTTCCTATTTTTTTAAAAAATGAATTATTAAAAAATACTATAGCGTTATATTTATTTAACATATAAAAAAATGCTAATAAAGTCGAAAAAAATAAATATCTTCCTGGGAAGTTTAAATACGAGAGGCAGACAAAGGTGAAAATAACAAGGAGCAAGATACTCTTGCCATGTTTAGTAAATACCTTTCTATATTTATCTCTATATTCATAAATCAATATTCCAAGCATAAACACAGGAAACCATGCCAATGGAAAAGAAGCAAATTGTGACTGCTCCAAACCATTTAGCTGCATCACATATAAACCATTTACAAATGATAAAATAAAAGCAAACACGACTATCTTTAATAAGTGTTTTTTGTAGCAATAAATTAATGGTAGTAATAAATAAAATGCAACTTCAACAAATATTGTCCACTCAACACCCATAATACTATTGAAATAATTAACAAAAAATCCATTAATAAATAAAATATGAGTGGTGAGATTAAGGGTGGAGATACCTTGATCATTGTCAACAATAAACAACACTATTAATACCAAGTAATACATTGGTGCAATTCTAAAAAATCGCCTTATAAAGTATTTTACAAAGCTATTTTCTTTTCTAAGATCTAAACTTCTAAATAAAGTATAGGCGCTCACTATAAAAAATAACGCAACCCCATATTTTCCAGAATAAAGGATTTTTTCAATATTAAAAGGAAGTTCCGAAAGGTTAAACAACTTAAAAAACATCGTTGAATGCACTGCCAACACCATTAATATTGCAACTCCTCGCATCGAATCAATGTAATCTACATTAAACTTATTTTTGATACTATCCTTTAAAATAATCATAGGTTTTTTGAATACCCTGTTCAAGTGTGGTTTGATACTGCCAACCAAACTTCTTTAACCTGGTATCGTCAATTAACTTTTGCTGCATGCCCGTTGGTCGTGACAAATCATTAGTAAACTCTCCTTGATAGCCAATTGTGTCAGCTATTTGTTGATAGTATTCATTGATTGTGTAATCATAGCCTAGACCGACATTAATATTTTGAGGCATTTCTTCAAAATTATCAATGGCGTAATATACAAAATCAGCGAAATCAGCTGCATACATAAACTCTCTTCTTGCTAGGCCATCGCCCCAAATATCAATAGACTTTAAATTTTTATTCTTAGCATTGTCAATTTTTCTAATTACTGCTGGAATCATATGAGAATGTTCGGGATCAAACTTGTCATGCTTGCCGTATAGATTACAAGGTATGACGGTTTTATATAAAAAAGATTCATCCTCTCTATTTATATATTCACAAAGTCTAGTGCTGGCCACTTTAGCAATAGCGTAGCCTTCATTGGTAGGTTCAAGTTCACCTTTTAAAATAAGCTCTTCTGATAATGGATTTTGAGCATCTCTTGGGTACATACATGAGCTACCAAGATTCATAAACTTCTTAATACCACTAGCCTTAGCTGACATAAGAATATTAAGCCCCATTTGCATGTTATCAACCAAAAATTTTACAGGATGAGACATGTTTGCTTGAATGCCACCAACAACACCAGCAGCATGAATTATCATATCTGGTTTATTGATATTTATATAGTTCTGTACGCTTTTAGAATCCAGTAAGTTTAGTTCTATACTGGTAGGTGATAATATTTCGTGCTTAAGGGCGGATACATGCTCAATAATATTGCGACCAACCATTCCACGAGAGCCTGTTAAAAGAATTTTCATATTAAAACAGTATTAGTTATTCTTTAGTGATGTGCAATTCATGACCATGTTCTTTTAATAGTACATAGCGCTTAGCATCTTTAAGATCTTCACGAATCATTTCAGCGCACATTTCTTGTACAGTGATTTCTGGCACCCAGCCTAGTTCATCTTTTGCTTTCTTTGGACTACCTAGAAGTGTTTCAACCTCTGCTGGTCTAAAGTATCGTTTATCAACTCTAAAAACAATATCGCCAACCTTTAATGCGGGAGCATCATCACCTTCAATAGAGTCTACAATGCCAACTTCATCAAGACCTTCGCCTTTAAAACGAATGCTAATACCTAACTCTAATGCAGACCATTCAATGAACTGACGTACAGAATATTGCACACCTGTGGCAATACAAAAATCATCTGGTTTATCTTGTTGCAACATCATCCACTGCATGCGTACATAATCTTTAGCATGGCCCCAATCGCGTAGTGCATTAATATTACCCATATACAAGCACTCTTCTAGGCCTTGTGCCATATTAGAAAGTCCTCTTGTGATTTTACGAGTCACAAAAGTCTCGCCTCGTCTAGGAGACTCATGATTAAACAAAATACCGTTACAAGCATACATGCCGTAAGACTCGCGATAGTTAACAGTAATCCAATAAGCATACATCTTAGCCACTGCATAAGGTGATCTTGGGTGAAATGGTGTAGTTTCAGTTTGGGGAATCTCTTGAACCTCGCCAAACAATTCTGAAGTTGATGCTTGATAAAAACGAGTTTTCTTCTCCAGCCCTAAGAATCTGATCGCCTCTAAAAGTCTTAATGTGCCCATTGCAACAACATCAGCTGTATATTCTGGTGCTTCAAAACTAACTGCAACATGTGACTGTGCGGCTAAGTTGTATACCTCATCTGGCTCTACTTCTTTTAGTATTCGAGTTAGATTAGAACTGTCTGTTAAATCACCATAGTGTAAATATAGGTTTGGATTTTTATCATGTGGATCTTGGAAAATATGATCAATACGCTGAGTATTAAATGATGAGGCTCTACGTTTTATACCGTGCACCTCATAACCTTTTTCTAATAAAAACTCCGCAAGATATGACCCATCTTGCCCAGTAATACCTGTTATTAACGCTACTTTGTTATTTGTCATAATTTAATTTGTGAAATAATCCTTTACGTATTTATGTACTTGTTTACTTTTTAATAGCTCGTTAATAGTGAGCCATTGATATTCATTATGCTGTTCGGTTGGTAGGTTGAGCGTCTCTTCAATTTTAATCTCATAAGCCAAGTTAACATAGTGTGTTGATACATCTTGATAAATACTGTCATCATAAAAATGTTCAAAAACACCAATAAACTTAGAGGTTGATTTTAACTCAATATTGAGTTCGTCTTTAGCTATACGCATCATTGCGCTATTAATTGTTTCATTTTTGTAAACCCTGCCACCAATTGAAAAAAGATAGTCTTGTGCAGGTTTGTTTATACGCTTACCTAATAGGATTTTATTGTCTTTTTTAACGAGTAGGTCAATTGAAATTAGTGGGGTTGAACTTATGACTGTTTTAAAAATTTTATGATCTATCATTAATCTTCAACCCTACCATAAATATCTTCAAATCTGACAATATCATCTTCCCCTAAGTAAGCACCACTTTGCACTTCAATGATTTCTAATGGCTCGTTGATTTGGTTTTCTAGGGCATGGGTGACACCTAGTGGGATGTAGGTAGATTCGCCTTTGTTAAGGGTAAGTGTCTGCTCGCCATTGACGACTGTAGCTGTGCCACTAACCACTACCCAGTGCTCTGCGCGTTTATGGTGCATTTGCAGTGAGAGTTTGGCTCCGGGTTTAACATGTAATCTTTTTACTTGGAAATATTCACCCGATTCAATAGAGTCGTACCAGCCCCATGGGCGATAGACTTTGCGGTGTGCATTACTCTCGTACCTGCCACTTGCTTGCAGAGATTCGACAATGCTTTTTACTTCTTGAGCTTTGTCTTGGGTGGCAATAAAGGTGGCATCAGGCGTATCTACAATAATTAAATTATTCACGCCTATGGCTGCGACCATGTGATGATCGGCGTTGATGTAGGTGTTGGTGGCATCTTGAGTGATAACATCACCGTTAATGACATTACCTTGGCTATCTTTTATGCCAATATCATATAATGCTGGCCAAGCGCCAATATCGTTCCACTGTGCATCCAGTGGCACAACCACAACATTGTTGGATTTCTCCATAAGGGCGTAATCAATAGAGTCTGATGGAGATGACTCAAAGGCTTGTTTTTCTAGGCGAATAAAATCTAGATCTTGGGTGGCGTTATTAACAGCATTATTAACTGATGCAACAATATCAGGTGCATGTGTTGTGAGCTCGTCAATAAAGGTGTGCGCTTGGAACATGAACATACCAGAGTTCCACAAGTAGTCATTAGTCTTAAGGAATAAGTTGGCAGTTTTTTGGTTGGGCTTTTCAGTAAATTCTTTTACTTTAAACACATCATCAATAACTTCGCCCTTGTGAATGTATCCGTAGCCAGTATTAGCATCCGTTGGCACAATGCCAAAAGTTGCCAGTTTGCCATTTTGTGCTTGATTGCTTGCAATATTAATTGCTTTATGGAATGCTTTAACATCTTGAATGACATGATCAGCTGATAAAACTAGCAATGTCGAGTCATCTGAACCTTTTAATGATTGTAGTGCTGCAGCGGCTATAGCCGGTGCAGTGTTTCTAGCAACAGGTTCTAATAGTATCGTTGGATTTGTAACGTTAATTTGTTGACATTGCTCAGCCACTAAAAATCGATGATCTGCATTACAAACAATGATCGGATCTACAAGATTATCCAACCCATTAAGACGTAGGATGGTTTCTTGAAGCATGGTGTTATCACCCGCCAGCGCCAAATATTGCTTGGGGTATTCTTTACGAGATAATGGCCAGAGCCTTGCTCCTGAGCCACCTGACAAAATAACTGGAATAATATTCATAGAGATCTTTTGCATAAATAATAGTTTTTACCAAAAAATAAAATTCAACTGTTTAACGTTAAGTTAGGCTATTTTTAAGCCATTGACCACTCTATTGATTAGTATAAAATTAATCACTTAGATTATATCAATAAATTTATATTTAAAAAAAACTATGGGTGAAATATATTTAAAAGCATGGTATTCAAATTTTATAATTGCACTATTATTGTTATTCCCTATTTTAATTAACTCAGTAAAAATACTTAGTAGTTTAGTATTATTAATATTAGTCCTCTTGGGTACTTATATTGCCATCACAGAGAAAAAAAATCCATTTCAAATAAAAGAGTTAAGAGTTTTTTCATGGCTGACAGTGGGTTATTTTGGCGTTATGCTATTATCTATTTTGATAGCAGATGGTTTTAATGCTGATTTTTATCATTTAGGGCGTAAATTACAATTTCTATTGGCGCCGCTAATTGCATTGGCAATTTATCAAGTCAATTTACCGCTTAAAAAGATACTACTCAGTCTGAAAGCTGGCTTAATCATTATTGGTGTTATTGTTATAACACAGTTTTTACTAGGCAATGAAAGACCATCAGGCATGATTAATGCTAATATATTTGGTGATATTGCTGTTGCCATGCTATTTCTATCAATCGTACAAGTGTTTAACGAAGAGCCAAAAGACCGACTTATTACCTTTGTCGCAGTATTGGCAGGAATTAGTGCGATATTTTTATCGGGAAGTCGTGGTTCGTGGCTATCGTTTATCATTTTATCTATTATCTATATTGCCTTAATTTACAAGCCATTCTTAAAAAATAACAGTAAAAGAAAATTATCACTAATACTATTAGCTTCAATGATATTTATATTTATCGGCACACAAACCAACGTAGAAAAAAGAATTAATGAAGCAGTTACCGAAGTGCAAAAATGGAATGCTGGAAGCAACTTAAATGACTCTAATGGATTAAGATTACAGATGTGGAGTGCAGGATTAACTGCCGCAAGACAGTCGCCATGGTTTGGTTATGGCTACAGAAATGCAAATAAGATTACATCAGAATACGCACCTACTAATAAAAAAACAATTAGAAATAAAACTCACCTACATAATGAATACATTACTCATTTAGTTTCTGCTGGCATTGTCGGTCTACTAGCTTTACTAACGCTATTATTTGCGCCAATGCTTATTTTTTATAGAAAGCTAAAAGATAGAAAAACTTACTATTACGCATCCATGGGGATTTTATTGTGCACTGGTTATATAACATTTGGCTTTACGCACATAGCATTTGGAGAAGAGCATATAAATACTTTTTATATTTTTTTTATGGCCTTTTTACTTTCAAATGTAGAAACTTTAACACTTAAAAGATGAAATCTATTATGAAATATACTATATTTGTATTGAGTCCTGAAAAATTTATAGAGAGAAGAAATCACATATCTAGACTATTTGACAAGGCCTCAATAAAATTTGAATTTTTATCAATTGATGATGAGGCTGTATTAACTCCTGACTCAATAAAAGAAATCCATGATAAAAAAAGAACTCTAGATAGTTTTGGTAGAGACCTTACTCGAGGTGAGTTAGCCTCTACATTAAACCATTTACTTGCATACAGAAAATTTCTAGACTCGAATAATGAAGTGGTAGTAATATTAGAAGATGATGCTAATTTCAATGTTAATAACTTCCGCCTTATAATTGATTTGCTGATAAAAATGGTCAATAATAAAAAACCACAAGTTTATTTATTAACGCCCACCACTTCATATTTAAATCATAACGCCAAACAAATAAATAAAGACTTTAAAATTGTAAATGTAGTGGCTGCCTGGGGAGCTGGGTATATTATTAACCGTGCAGCTGCAACCAAAATACTTGATGTGAACGCTAGATCATGGATTATCTGCGATGATTGGGTTAAGTATAAAAAATATGCCAATATTAATCTAATGGCTGTTGTTCCACCAATTATTCAGCCAGATCGAAGATTTGAGTCTAATCTTTTAGCAGATCATGAAGACGCTTCTAAACAAAAAGCTTTCAAACAAAGAAGTTTAAAATATATTCTTTCTAGAAATAAAGATAAGATAGCTGCTGACTTAAAAAAGTATCTATGGTTAATTCCATTTAGAGGTTATATTAGAAATAATTCAGAAGAAAAAATCTCTTAACTAATCAAGGACTAAATATAAATATCATTTACGTGGTCAGATAAAATGAAAAGAGGGTGCTTGTGTAATGCTCTTCTCCTTGTGATTCTCCCAAAAACTAACACCTCTATTAAGAATCAGTCAATATTGGAATTTTTTCTATTTTTTAGATTCAAACCTTTCCACATAGCCTCTGCCATTAGAAATTGCTCTTCTGTATCAATATCAAAGACCTCTATCCCATCTTCAATTTCAATATAACGAACATCACTCCAATCCCAATATTTTCCATGCTCAAGGAAATATGATTTTTTATAGAAATAAAGTGCATGTGCAAACTCATAAACTGGCTCAACAGCCTTTGTATCCATTGTCTTAAGATCTTTGCTGAAATTATATGGATTACCGTCCATATCTGTAAAATAATTATTCCTCTTGAGTACCGCAAACTTAGGCTTGTCATCCTCGATGCAGACATCAAGAAACTTAGAAATTGTTTCTAACTTTAAGAAGGGTAAACATCCATTAAAAAATAAGAAATATTCATAAGGCTGATCTGCAAGAAAATCAAAAACCTCTAATGCGGGTCCTTCAGATAAGGCGGATATTTTAGTTCTTTGAACAAAAGGAACTCCATGCATATGACACTTATCCTTAAATAAAGACTCATACCCAGAGAAAAATACATTGTCACCAATTTTTGCAAGCTTACCTAACAGAATATCCGTTAATGATGTATCTGCAAAAGGCCGAATCATCTTCTTTTTACAACGTGTGCTGCTAGTTCTTGCAGCACAAAAAATCCCGATATCTGATTTTTTCATATATTTCTCCTGCTCACAATATCAAATCCAACGAAATGGGGGTGCCGCGAGCAATGTAAGATTTTGCAACACAACTTAGCACGTGTTCATAATGTTTGGGCTCCAAGCCGAATCCAGGTCGAATCCTTTTAATATTTTCTTTTGTTAATTTTTCACCCTTTTGAATATTTTCTACTGCATAAATTGAACGACGAAACTTAACATTAGACTTTTCTGCTTCTTTTCTCTCATAGCCAGTGATACCTAAAGACTGCCATGCAATTTTAGTATCAATACACAATTGCTTCAATTCATGAGGTTCTAGTGAGAATTCGCTATCTGGACCTTTGTCACCCCTTGAAAGAGTAAAGTGCTTTTCAATCACAACTGCACCCAGGGCAACACTTGTTGTTGCAACAGTTGTACCCATTGTGTGATCAGATAAACCCACTAAAGTATTAAATCGTTTTTCTAAATCAGGGATAGTGTTTAAGTTAGATTGCTCTACCGGTGCTGGATAGCTGCTAATACAATGTAACAACACTAAATCTTGACAACCATTTTCTCTTGCTACATTCACCACTTCACTAATTTCATCTAAATTTGCCATGCCTGTCGAGATAATCATTGGCTTTTTAGTTTGGGCAATGTATGCAACTAATGGCAGGTCTGTCATTTCAAATGAAGCAACCTTGTAAACAGGATTGTTTAATTCTTCCAGAAAATCAACAGCAGTTTCATCAAAAGGTGTACTGAATATTGTTATGCCAATCTCTTTAGCATACTCGAACAAAGGTTTGTGCCATTCATAAGGAGTTTGAGCCTCCTTGTA
>Ga0233442_1001702_pt1 | contig 16043 bp, 16 predicted proteins | sample SI_123_September_3_FD_182789 | JGI IMG/M metagenome (GOLD analysis project Ga0233442, IMG submission 182789) | Seawater microbial communities from Saanich Inlet, British Columbia, Canada - SI_123_September2016_150_MG | ecosystem: Environmental > Aquatic > Marine > Inlet | place: Canada: British... | reverse complement strand
GTCATAGACTATGATAGTTACAAGATTTGAAGTTAGTACTTCAATCTTAGAAGAGTAAAACTTTTTCACTTTAAAGTCAAAAAAACTTTAAAAAAGAAGTCTTACTTAACAAAAGAAATTATACGAGGAGATAGTATGAACTATCATCATAAAATAACAACAGTATTAGCGGCTTTAGTAATGAGTACGGCATTAAATGCACAAGAGGTAAATGATGGAACTTTTTCAATAGAAATAGACCCTGCAACGTATGCTTTTAATGGGTATGCACTTCATTTAAAAAAGAGTTTTAAGGCTCTTCCAAAATGGGAATTTGGTCTTGGTACTTATTCTATGGATTTTCCGGATGCATTAGTGAATATGTCACCTGAAAACCGTGATAAAGGGTGGGGGCAACGTCTTGATAAAGGATTTGGTTTTTTTGTAGATTATTTTTTTAAAGAGAATCAAGAAGGATTGTTTACTGGAATTCAATTGGCACATCAAGAGTATGATATTGAACGCAATGGAGCAAGCTCTGAGTATACTACTTTTTTAGCGATGGGATACGTAGGCTACCAGTATGAGTTTTACAATAGTTTTTATGTAAAACCTTGGATAGGTCTAGGACATAATACTCAAGTATCAGGAAGTAATAAAGTTAATGGAATGGTCTTTGAAGTACCGAGCATTATTGTTTTTCCCACGGTACATGTAGGGTATAAATTTTAAAATGAAAGTACTACTTTTTTGGTGGCTGCAATCACAATCTTTCTATCAAAAACTACATAAAGATGCTGTATGTATTGCAGGAATTGAAAAACACACTAATTCTACAACTCCAGTACAGTGGGCAGACATAGGGTGTGGAGTAGGATTAATGAGTCGTATTGTAGTTGAACAGGGATATGAAGTTTATTCGTATGACTTGGACAGTTCTATGATATTTTGGGCAAAATTTTTAAATAGAAATCGTTGTAATGTATTTTATGAACAAAAAGATGTGATGAATCTTTTCTGTCTGTTTGATGTGGTAAGTGCAACATCTTTACTAAGTGTTGTCCCTAATAAAAAAGAGGTATTGGAAAAACTTCAAAGTTTACTAAAAACAGAAAAATCAAAACTGATTTTGATAGAGCCTACCCAAGAGATGACTGTTAAAAATGTTTTTAAAATGATGAAGGATATTAAAACCTTCAAATATTACTTTATGTTTCTTATATGGGCAAAAGCACGCCAAAACAAAGAAATTGATAGTAATATATTTAAGGAAATAAAAAATATTTCGTATCATTACTTTTTAAGTAACATGGTTCGTGTTACTATAATTGGACAAAGGTAACAGTTTTGAGTTTATAAAAAACTCAAAAAATCTTGTCGTCCAAATTTCATGGCTAACATCTTTGCTGTAGCACCACGTTTGTTAGCAATTGATAAGTCAACACCGAGTTCCATTAAGCGTTTACCATACAGAACTTTATCATCCATAATTGCTTCCATCATTGGTGTCCAGCCTACTAAGTCTGAAAAGTTGATGTCCGCACCTTTACTCACTAAGAGTTCAAATATTGCTTCTTGGTTAAAACGAATTGCCACTTGAATTAATGAAGACCCCATGCCACCAGTTTCAGATAGGTTGATATCAATACCATTGTCTAGTACAGTAGTTATCGCTTCAAGATTACCTTTAATAATAAAGTGTTCTACTATTTTAAAGTTATCAACGTGACCATCATGAAAGCCTGCACCTTCTAATTCTACTTTATGGGCATCACTTAAAAATTTAAAATTTTCCATTACATTACTTAGTGTCATAAAACATTCTCCTTGAGGTATTTAGATTACTTATTACTATTATTACTGTACTTTCATTAAAAAAGAGTTATAGCGGCTATAAGTTTTAGGTTATTAATAAAATCTTCATCGATATTTTACTACACTTAAAGAATGATATATAACGATGCAATGAATATTTTACACGAGATAATAAGCTCAATTGATACTAACTTTAAGTGGACTCAACCGCTTAGTGATACTTTTTTACAAAAACTTCAAAAGAGACATTCTGTTGAGGACTTAACTCAAAACAGCAGTAAAATTAATAGAGCATTTGTAAATTTTTTTAAACCTTATGGCAGTGTAACCTTTAGATACTCATCAACACCAAAGATAGTATGTGAATTTTTTGCGTATGATGTTGCTCCTTCAAAAAGCAGTTATCTTAAGTCATTAATAAACGTGATTGTAGTCAATAAAATTCAAGTAGTACACGCGTATGAAAACAATGATAATCAGATTTATATAAATACTTTTATCTATTCAAAGCTTCAAGAAATTGCTATGAAAATTGAAGAGCATGTTAATAAAAAAGAGCTTGTTCGTTATGCCATTATTCAAGCATTCCACTTACATGAACACGATAGGGTGTTAATTCATAAAGACCATATTTTAATAACATTTCAAAAGCATCATGATAAAGCATCTAAAAAATTACCACAAGAGCAGCGATTTGATGGATTAGATGAAGATAGGTTAGTTCATTATTACAATAAAGTGTTTAAAGAGCGTTTGGTCGAAGATTTTTTACATACAATTTTATTAGAACTTTTTCAAGATAAATTGGATTTTAGTCATATCTCAAATGCTATGTATGAAAAGGCATCACTGAGTTATATTAAAGATGCTATTACCGACTCTTTAACAACTATATTAAAAAATCATGCCAAAGATGCGTCGGGTTTAGCCGGCTATATTTTTAGAAAACATTTTGAAGAAGTGCATAAACAGATGGCGGAACACATATTAGAAGGGTTATATCATGATGATTCTAATATTATAAATTTTTTACAATATTATGATGGGCATACCATCAAAACTGAAAACCATTCCTATACAGCTCCTTTAATTCAAAATAGCGCTCAGACGAGATGGAATATTACTACGATGAAATCTATTGTTATTTTGTCCCTTCATCCTCAAGAATTTTATGAAAAAATTAAAGATAATTATCTTACTTTACAAAAATCAATTCATCATGATAACGATAAAGTAGAGCATCTTAAAACAACGGTGATTGAGCAACTTGTTTTGTTAAAAGAGAAATCTACATATTTGAAAAAGCTAGAGCACTTTATTAACGCAGTAGATACAGAGTATGCCCATGTCAAAACAGAGTCGGAAAAAAAACAGTTACTTAAAAAGCATCGTTTAAAATATAAACAGTACCAAAAAGAGTATCAAACCAATAACTTAGAGTATCTTCAAGAAGAGCTAGATTTAAAAGAAAATAAGAGAAATATTAATAAGCTTGATAAGCGTATTCAAAAAGAACGAGATTCTATAGTTTCAGTAAAAGCTGATTTGAAAATGATGAAAAAGAATGTCAGTGTACAAAGAAAAGGGTACAAAGAACTACTTCAATCATTAACAATCGCTTTAATGCAGAGAAAAAGAGAGATAAAATAGTTAGTAGTTACTTTCATAAAGGACAAACATGAAAAATAAAAAAGCATTGAAAGATGAGATAAGTTTTGATGAAAAAGGGTCACACTCTTTAATTCATAAAGACCGACGCATTTCTGAAAAACAGTGGGAAAACGAGAATCAACGTGAGCTCAATGGTAAAAAACGACGTCTCCCTGTTTGGATAAAAGAGCAAACTGTGCAGTATGAAGATGAACTTCGTTCTTTATAAATTGAACTTTTAAAGATGCAAAATTTCGTTAAAGAAGAGGGACTTAAAATCCTTATGATTTTTGAAGGACGTGACGCGGCAGGTAAAGGAGGCACTATTAAGCGAATTACCGAACATCTCAACCCTCGTGGTGCTCGGGTTGTTGCTTTAGATAAACCTTCAGATAAAGAGCAAGCACAGTGGTACTTTCAGCGTTATACGCAACATTTACCCTCTGCTGGGGAGATTGTTCTTTTTGATAGAAGTTGGTACAACCGTGCGGGGGTAGAACCTGTTATGGGGTTTTGTACTCAAGAAGAGCATAAAGAGTTTTTGCATGAAGTGCCTGAGTTTGAAAGGATGTTAGTCAAGTCTAATATTGTGGTGTTAAAGTTTTATTTTTCAGTTTCTAAAGCAGAACAAGCCAGACGTTTTAATGAGAGAAAAACAGACCTTCTAAAACAGTATAAACTTTCTGTCGTTGATGAGCAATCTCAACTGCTTTGGAAGCAGTATACTTTAGCCAAGTATTCGATGCTGTTAGCCTCTCATACTGACCATGCGCCATGGACAATAGTACGTTCAGATAACAAGAAAAAAGCACGTATTAATACTATTAAACATATTTTAAAACAGATTGACTACAGCCATAAAAAGATGAAAAAATTGATGAAAATTGATAAAGAGATAATCATTAATGGTAACAAAGAAATTAAAATTATGGAAGATGCCATGAACAAAAAAAATGATTGAAAAAAGTTAATAAAACAGTTCCATTTTTTAAGTGAGCATAGTATATAATCGCGATTATTATTAAAGACGTCTATTATGGTCAAATTTAAAAAGGATTTTAACGCATGACAAAATATATATTTGTAACGGGTGGAGTATTAAGTAGTCTGGGTAAGGGTATTACCGCAGCGAGTATTGGCGCGTTACTAAAACATGCAGGAAAATCTGTAGGGATGTTAAAAATTGATCCTTATATTAATGTTGACCCCGGGACAATGTCTCCACTAGAACATGGTGAAGTTTTTGTTACTAAAGATGGTGCTGAGACCGATTTAGACCTTGGAAACTATGAGCGTTTTTTAGATACTTCGTTTTTAAAAACAGGTAACTTTACAACGGGTCAAGTATACTCTTCTGTAATTGAACGGGAACGTTCAGGTGGGTATTTAGGTCAAACTATTCAAGTAATTCCCCATATTGTTGGTGAAATTGTAGATAGAATTAAAAGAGCGGGTGAAGGTCACGAAATTTTAGTGGTTGAGCTTGGTGGAACTGTTGGTGATATTGAAGGACTTCCTTTTATGGAAGCCATCCGTCAAATGAAACATGATGATGAGGTTGCGGGAACATTTTTTGTTCATGTAACACTAATTCCTTTTATTAAAGCAGCGGGTGAATACAAGTCAAAACCAACACAACATTCAGTTCAAGAACTTCGTCGTATTGGTATTACGCCTCAGATGATTATTGCCAGAAGTGAAAATGATTTACCAAAATCGTTTAAAAAGAAACTTGCATTAAGTTGTGATGTTCATCAAGACAGTGTTATTTTAGCACTTGATGCGGCAACAATTTATGCGGTTCCACTTAGTTTTCAACAACAAAATATTTTAGGACCAATTGCAAAAGAACTTGAATTGGGCGAGCTTACTTCTGATATGGCAGAATGGGACTCTTTAGTTAAAAAAATTGTTTCTCCTCAAGGTAAAGTAACTATTGGTTTTGTTGGAAAATATTTAGAGCTTAAAGAATCATACAAATCATTAATAGAATCATTAATTCATTCAGGCGCACACCTTGATGCGAAAGTTGATATTTGTTGGGTAGATAGTGAAAAGGTTACCGATGAAGGTGCTGAAGCACTTCTTTGTGATTGTGACGCGGTTTTAGTTGCGGGTGGTTTTGGGAGTCGTGGTGTTGAGGGTAAAATTTCAGCTATCAAATACGCTCGTGAAAACAAAGTTCCTTATTTAGGGATTTGTCTTGGAATGCAACTGACATTAGTTGAATATGCACGTAATGTTTTAGGTTACGAAGATGCAAATTCAGTAGAATTTGATGAAGAGACACCGTATCCAATGATTTATTTAATAGATAGCTTTATTGACCAAATGGGTGAATCACAACTTCGTACCCACAAGTCACAAATGGGTGGAACACTTCGTCTTGGTGAATATCCATGTGAAACAAAAGAGGGTTCTTTAATTCGTAAAGCGTATAGCTCTGAACTTATTTATGAACGTCATCGTCACCGTTATGAGGCTAATCCTAAATACCGTAAAGTATTAGAAGAGGCAGGAATGATAGTGACTGGTGAGTCTCATGGTTTAATTGAAACGGTAGAAATTAAAGACCATCCATGGTTTTTAGGAGTTCAGTTTCACCCTGAATTCACTTCACGTTTACAAACGCCAAATCCTTCGATTTTAGCCTTTGTAAAAGCAGCGATTGATTTAAGTAAAAATTCATAATTATATGAATTATAAAGCCTTAAAAAAAGATGATTTATATCATCTTTTAGCGGCACGATTTGATAAAACACCTTCAAAACTCAAAGACATACCCTCTCCCGAACTTCTTTTAAATGCAAACAAAGCGGTAACACGTTTGGCTAAAGCTATTACTAACAATGAAAAAATTGCTTTAGTAGGGGATTATGATGTTGATGGGGTGAGTTCTACTTCAATTACAACACTTTTTTTTCGTGAAATTAACTATCCTCTAGAGGTGATTATTCCTAACCGTTTTACGGATGGTTATGGTGTTAGTGCTTCTATTATAGAGCGGTTAGCCCCTGATACTTCGGTAATTTTTACCGTTGATAATGGCATTGCTGCTTTTGAAGCGGCAGAGATTTGTACGTCACGAAATATTGATTTAATTATTACCGACCATCATACACCTGCGAAAGACTTACCCGATGCTTTTACTATTGTAGACCCCAAACTTCATGAGTGTGAATACCCTTTTAAAGAGATATGTGGTGCGCAAGTCATTTGGCTTTTGTTAGGTCTTTTGAAAAAAGAGTTAAATTTAAAAGTTGATATGAAACAATACTTGCCTATTTTAGCCTTAGCCATTATTGCAGATGTTATGCCTTTGGTGGGAATTAACAGAACGTTAGTGCAACATGGTCTTAAAATGATGGGGACCTCTTCACTTCCCGCTTTTGTTTTGATTCGAGAATTTTTAAACAAAACTAAACTCTCTTCAGAAGATATTGGGTTTCAAATTGCACCGCGACTTAATGCCGCAGGACGTTTAGAAGATGCTTCAATTGCTTTAGAGTTTTTAACGGCTCCCACAGAAGATAAAGCCTACTCCCAATTTGAGTTGTTAAATAAACTCAACGATGCGCGTAAAGCTACAGAAGCGGATGTAAGTGAGTTAGCTTTAGACCAAGTTAGTGAAAACGATAAAGTACTTGTAGTGAGTGGTGAGCATTGGCATGAAGGTGTAGTGGGAATTGTTGCTTCACGTTTAGTCAATGCGTATGAAAAGCCTACTATTGTGTTAAGTATTCACGAAAAAGAGGGAAAAATGATTGCTAAAGGGAGTGGTCGCTCTTTAGGTGATGTAAACTTATATGACTTACTGGCAACTCAACGACCTCTTTTAGATAAGTTTGGCGGTCACATGATGGCGGCGGGACTCTCTCTTGATGTTGAAAATATTGAATCTTTAAAAAAAGGCTTAAATGAAGAAGCAAACAAACTTCCTGATTCAGCATTTATTCCTAAAGAAGAGATTATGGGTTCACTAAGTGGAGATGATATTGATTTAGAATTACTCGATTTAATTGAGCAGTTTGAACCTTACGGCGAGGCCAACCCCCGACCTCGTTTTATGGTTGAAAATGCCGAAGTGGTAAGTGTTCAACCCTTGGGAAAAGAGAAACTGCATTCCAAACTTTCACTACGTTTTGCCCAACATGAACGTAAAACACACGATTTACTTGCCTTTAGACAACAGCTTTCAATGCCGTCTTCTCGAAGTATGAGTTGTAGTTACACGTTAAACAAAAATGAGTTTAATGGCAGAGTAAGTGTGCAGTTGATGTTGGAGCGGATTTATTAGTTGATACCGTAATTGTTTAAGGCACCTTCTCATTATTCTTTATCCTAAAATCTTTCTATAAAGTAGTCATAGTTAAGATTGTTATATTCTGACTACTCAAACTTTTTAATTAAATAGTAAAAAATAAAAGTAGCTTCTTTGGTTATTATGCGGTATAATAGAAGTATATACTTAAAAATTATTATTAATAAAAAGTGAGGAGTTTATTTGAAGACAATGATTTCAAGACGACGATTTCTTCAAGGTACAGTAGCCTTTACTGTTGTTGGTGCGAGCGCCGCTGCAACGGCTTTATCTAAAGAACAAAAGAGGCAAAACGTTGATGAATTTCGTTTAACAAAAACTCAATGGAGTGAGAACCTTAAAGAGGTTGCTACGCTTTGTGAGATGTGTGTTAACAAATGTGCGGCTACGGCTCGTGTAGAAGATGGTGTCATTACTAAGCTTAATCCTAACCCTCTTTTTCCAAAATCTCGCAATATGTTATGTGCACGTGGTAATGCAGGGATTGTCTCTTTAAATGACCCTGATCGTTTACAATATCCACTGATTCGTGTGGGAGAACGTGGTGAAGGTAAATTCAAACGTGTTACTTGGGATGAAGCAATTGACTATGTCTCTTCTAAAATGATTAAGATTATTGATGAAGAAAAAGATAATCGTTCCGTCATTGGTTTTTGTGCGGGTGAAGGGATGGCGGAACATACCTATAAATCGTTTATGTCAGAAAAACTTGGTTCTCAAAATTATGTTAATCACGGAAGTATATGTTTAGCAACTACAATTGCTGGATATACCCTTACTTTAGGTGGATACGGTCAAGCTGACTTGGAAAATGCCGAGTATGTCATTATGGCGGGTGCAAATCGTGCAGAAGCTATTGTTACTCCTGATACTATGGATATTTTTAAACGGACTAAAGGTCGTGGTTCTAAACTTATTGTTGTTGACCCTCGTTTTACTAATACTGCTTCACATGCTGATAAATGGTTACCGATTGAAGTGGGAACTGATTTAGCATTTGTATTAGCATTAACCTATGTTGTTATGACAGAAGAGCGTTATAATAAACGGTTTTGTGAAGAGAATTTGAGTGATTTTGAGGATTATAAAAAGCATATTATTTCGAATAACTATACTCCAGAATGGGCGCAAGCTATTTGTGGTATTAACGCTGATGATATTCGTAAAACGGCTCGTGATTTTATGGCAGCGGCTCCTCGTGCAATTTACTATCAAGGTCGTCGTACAGCATGGAGTTTTCAAGATTATCAACTACGTCGTGCACAGGCTATTTTTAGTGCTATGGGTGGTGGTATTGATAACAAAGGTGGTATTATTTTTGGTAAAAAATTACCTCTTGGAAAACATACTATTACCGCACCTTTATATAACAATGCCAAAGAACGTATCGAAAAAAACAAAGCCGCTTCAATAGGCTCAAGTGGTTCATGGCTTGCATGGAGAAATACAATTATTGATGGAACCGCTGCGTATCCAATTCGTGCTTTTTTTGCGTATAAGCAAAATCCAATGCTCTCTATTCCTAATACTAAAAAAACAAAAGAGATGTTAGAAAAAATGGATCTTGTGGTTGTTATTGACACAATGCCAAGTGATACCGTAATGATGGCTGATGTGATACTTCCTGAATCCCATTACTTAGAACGTGAAGACCCTGTTAAATCATTTGGTGGTACTGAACCTTCAATTGCATTACGTCAAAAAGTAGTTGATGCGAAGTATGATACTAAACCGGTAATAGAGATTATGCATGCCTTAGGAAAAAAACTTTCTAAACCACTTTTCGAAATCTCTAAAAAGTATGATGAAGATCTTCAATATGAGATAAAAGATCGTGGAGAAAAAGTAGTGTATAAAGAAGATGGTTATGATTTAGCTCATGGTTTCAATCACTCGCAAGAGATTATTAATCATCACATGGTGAGTTCTGTTTACGGTGAAGATGCATGGAATACTTTGCGTGAAAAGGGTGTTTTTTATCCTGATATGGACAAATACTTTAAAAAAGTATCTGCTAATGAATTTGAGTATTATCCAGAACATAAAAAAAGTTACTCGGTTATTGAAGGCGAAAAAATTGCAGAGCCTTATCATGATACCTGTATCGATATAAAAGAAATTGCTGTTTTAAACAAAGACTTTCGAACCGCAACAAAAAAAATTGCTTGTGCACTTTATAACTTTGAAGAGAAAAAAGGTGTCGATGCTATGCCGAAGTGGAGACCTGAACTTTATACGAAGACTCCTGAGGGAAAATTTAAATTTATTACAGGACGTCATGGGCAATTCACTCAAAGTGGTACAGCAAATAATGCATTATTGCTTGATTTAATGCCTGAAAATTATTTATGGATAAACAAGCGAATTGCTGAACAAAAAGGTATCAAGTTTGGTGACAATATTGAGGTTAAAAGTAGTATTGGCGCTATTTATATAAAAGCATATCCTACAGAAAAAATTGGACCAAATGTAGTCTTTTTTATTCATGGATTTGGAGCAGAATCAAGTGAATTAACGTTAGCCCATCATCGTGGTGCAAATGACAATCTTATTATTGAAGATGTTTATGAACCAACATTTGGCTCGGCTGCAATGCATGAGACTATTGTTGATATAAGGAGGGTGTAATGGCTCGTTATGGAATGGCACTTGATTATAAAAGCTGTATCAATTGTAAAGCATGTGAGAGTGCATGTAAAGAGGAAAATGGAATTTTACTTGGAGCGGACAAGCATCGTATTTGGGTAGGAGTGAAAGATATTGAAGGTATATTTCCTGATTTAAGTATTGCTTCTAGTGGATATGAACCCAGTCAATGTCAACAGTGTGATAATGCACCGTGTCAAAGTGTTTGTCCTACTAGTGCAACGTATTATGATGACAATGGTGTAGTTCGGGTAAATCCTGATCAGTGTATTTTATGTACATATTGTATGGAAGCATGTCCTTATGATGCTCGATATATTGATGATAGAACAATGACGGTAGATAAGTGTAACTTTTGTTCCGATACTCGTTTACAAAATGGTGAAACGACAACCGCGTGTCAGGCTACGTGCCCAACAAAAGTGCGAATATTTGGTGACTTAGATGATCCAAATAGTGAAATATCTCAAGTATTACGAGATAGAGATCATCATAGCATGAAAGAGCATTTGGGAACAAAACCAAAACTCTTTTATCTGACATAGTTAGAGGTTAAATATGAATTTAGATAAATTATTACCACATAATAAGCACACATTTAAATCTTTTGTGAGTTTTCAACGTACGCCACTGAATATTTTTCTATTTAGTGTGACATTAGGTTTGCTTGGTTTTTTACTTTATGGGACAGGAATGTATTTACAACATGGACATCATGCTTATGGAATTACACGTCAACACCCTTGGGGACTCTTAATTGCAATGTATGTTTTCTTTGTTGTTTCAAGTACGGGCTTATGTATTATGTCCTCGTTGGGGCATGTTTTTAATATTAAAGCATTTCAAATTATTGGAAAAAGAGCAATTATGGGCGCGATAATTGCTATTTTAACCGGATTTTTAGTTATCTCTTATGAGATAGGACATCCCATTCGTATGGTTATTTATAATGTCTTAACACCGGGGCTAACCTCCGCTATTTGGTGGATGGGGACACTTTATGGTCTGTATTTGACATTTATTATTATAGAATTTTTCTTTTTAAATAATAATAATCATAAACTTTCTAAAATATTTGGACTAGCAGGATTAATTGTAGGGCTCGCGGCTCACTCTAATCTTGGAGCAGTTTTTGGATTTTTAGTGGCGCGCCCTATTGCTAATGGTGTCTTTTTTCCATTGTATTTTATTCTTTCAGCAATGGTAACCGGGTCGTATTTACTTTTCTTAATTTACGGTTGGCGATACAAAATGAAGTTTCCACCAGAAGTAGAATCTTTTATGATTACCCTTGCGCAAGTATTAGGACTTCTTTTAGGAATTTTAATGTTTTTTGAAATTTGGCGTGCATTAACTGCTGTTTATGGAATGATGCCTGAACGTGGCGACATCGCTTTACACATGATTACTTCGAAAAACTTTTTATTAGGTGAAGTTCTTCTAGGAATGTTAATTCCTTTTATTATTATTGTTTGGAGTCGTGGTCGTGCGATTAAAACAATGGTATATGCTTCAATAACAGGAATGGTTGGTATTTTTTGGATGCGTTACGATTTAGTTCATGATACTCAATTAGCTCCTATGATGCCTCTTAAAATACGTGAATATTCACTTCCCCCAGGGTTAGTAGAATATACACCAACTGGTGTAGAATGGATGATATCTATTGGTGCCATTGGTATCTCATTTTTAATGTATTTTGCAGCAGATAAGTTTTTTAACTTGGATCATAAAGATGAAAAGAGTCAAGAGTAAAAATGAAGGGTGCTTTATATAACTTAGTAGTAATACTTTTAGTCATGAGTGGATGCTCTTCCACTCATGACACCCCTCTTTATGACATTAAACTGACTCAAACCTCAATTGGTCCTATCAAACAAAACACAGATTTTTCACTTACCGCACTTCATGCATTACTTCCTGGTTTCGATATTAAACCTTTTACAAGTATGAACAATCCTAAAGATATTGTGTATCGAATTTTCTATCATGATAAAGAGTGGATGCAGGTCATTCCCACTAAAGATAAAAAGAAAATTTCTGAAATATATATTGTTTCACCTGATGTAAAACATAAATTTAAAATTGGTGAAACACTTGACGATGACCATTGGGAAAAAGCTTCATGTAAAATGAAACATCATAAAGTAGAGTGTTGTGATAAAAATATAAAATATTTCTATCATGATGATATTTTAAAATCTATGGTACTTACTTTTTGAACGTCATTAATTTTGATTACATAAACTATCATGATAAAAATTTAGTAGAACAGTTCTGTCATGATAGTTCGGTAAAAAAGTACATTTTAGGAATTAATAAACTCACTAAAAGTGTGCAAAAGCATATTGAAGTTGATGGAACTATTGATGATTTTACACGGGTACAACGCTCGCGTAAAAAAACGGTGTTAAAAATTGAAGAGGTTCCTAAAGATAGTATTATACTGTCCGTCTCAACGGGTAGTCCTTTAGAAGTTATTGAAAAACTTGATGAAATGGGGTTTACTCATATTAATTATTTAGCCTTGTATCACTACTCTGATTTAGAACTGACTGCTCCTCCTTTTATGGAAGATTTCAAATCAGATTTTCAAAACTATCATGATAGATATGAAAAGGTTTATAATCTTTTAGAAGATGACAAATCTAAAACTATTTTTGAAAAGCTTATAAACTTCAAAACCAGCTTTGATTTTGAATTTATGAAGGGTTTTACTAACAATCACGAAGAACAATATTTTGATAAAGAGATACTTCCTGAACTCAAAAATATTCGTTTTGTTGATGGGGGAGGTTACGTGGGGGATACTCTTTCTACAATCATAAAAAACTTTCCTGATTATGAAAAAATTATCATGATAGAACCCATCTCTGAAAATATGCGTATTGCAAAACGAGATTGGGGTGAACAGAAAAATATTGAGTTTATTCCGCTTGGACTTTCCAATAAAAAAGCAACACTTCATTTTGATGATGAAAAATCTTTTTCATCTACGTATGGAAATCGGGTTCATAGTGTAGAAGTTGATACACTAGATAATTTAATTCAAGAACCCATAGACTTCATAAAGCTTGACATTGAAGGTGCTGAACAAGATGCACTAGAAGGTGCAAAAGAGAGTATTAAAAAATATCATCCTGTTTTAGCCATTTGTATTTATCACAAAGCAGAAGATTGGTATAAAATACCAGAGCAAGTGTTAGCCATTAATCCTCACTATAAACTCTATTTACGTCACTATATGGAAGGGATTTTTGAAACGGTGCTTTATTTTATTCCAGTATAAATTTAATAAGACATAGATAAGTCCGCATGGATACAATTTCAACTAAAAGGAAATAAAAATGCATAAAATAATAATAGAAAAAGAGTGTGGCTGTTTTAAAAGAAGTTCGTTTGAAAATAATCAAGTGCTTGAATCAAAAGATGACGCAATGATGACGTCAATTGGTATGGTTAAAAAGATGAATGATGATTTTTGTGGAAAACATAATTTTAAATTAATTGAAGTTGAAAATGACTTTGTTATTGCTATGGCAGACTCTACAACAGGTGGTTGTTGTGGTGGTGGGTGCTCAACTCACTAACTTATATTATCATGATACTTTTGTATCATGATAACTTTTATCCCATAGGATAAAGTATCTCATCATGAACAGTATCACACGCTTTTAACACCTCTTCACTTAACTTTAAATCCATTGCGACTAAACTATCATCTAACTGTTTTACTGTTGTTGCTCCAATAATAGTTGACGCTACAAAAGAGAACTGTTTACTCCATGCAGTGGCTAACGTTACGGGTGTTATTCCAGCTTCTTTTGCAATATCAACATATTTTTGTGTGGAAGCCAATGTTTTATCATTTACAAAACGAGCAGCTTGTGCACGAACACGAGGATTATCAGAACTCATATAGGCAGAGAACCGACCGCCGCTACTAAATTTTTGATTGTACTTTGCACTCAATACACCACCCGCTAGAGGTGAATAAGGAAGTAAAGAGATATCTTCATTTTCACACATAACTTTCATTTCATCTAAAAAACGGCGATTTAGAAGTGAAAAGTTATTTTGAATAGATTCAAAACGTGTATGAGAATTCATTTTAGCACTCATATTTGCCTTAGTTGTTCCATAGGCGGTATCATTAGATGTACCAAGATAACGAACTTTCCCCTCTTGAACTAATCGGTCAAAGGCTTCCATACTCTCTTCAATGGGGACAATAGTATCGGGCCAATGCATTTGATATAGGTCAATATAATCGATATTTAGTCGTTTTAAACTACCCTCAATGGCTTTTGTTATGTGATGTCTATCCATTGCTGTTAATCCAAAACGAGTAGGAGGGACAAACCATCCCGAAGCTGCACCTGCTACTTTTGTAGCAATTATCATTTTATCACGAGGTTTTTCTTTAAGCCATTGCCCTACAATTTCTTCTGTTAGACCAGCGAGTTCACCTGAAGGGGGAACGGGATAAAGCTCAGCAGTGTCAAAAAAGTTAACACCTGCTTCATAGGCTTTGTCCATAATTTTAAAGGCTTCTTTTTTATCACATTGGGTTCCAAACGTCATGGTACCTAAACAGATAGGAGAAACTCGTAAACCTGTTCTCCCAATATATCGATAGTTCATTAATGACCTTTATGGTTAGTTTTTATCCTGGTGAACATCCATTTGTGGATAAGGAATTGAAATTCCTTTTTCATCAAAAATAAGTTTTACTTTTTCAATCATATCAAAGTGAACATTCCAGTAGTCATCACTTTTAACCCATGCACGAGTGACAAAATTAACACTACTATCAGCCAGTTCACTAACCGCTACAAAAGGTTCAGGATCTTGCAAAATACGTTCATCTGCTTGCATAATATTCATGAGAGTCTCTTTGGCAAGTTTCAAGTCATCATCATAACCAATTCCAAAAACATGGTCAACACGACGTGTCTCTTTAGTCGAATAGTTGGTAATATTCCCACCAATAATGGCGGCATTAGGAACAATAATAGTACGGTTGTCAATAGGAGAAATAACCGTAGAAAATAGATTAATATCATCTACTGTCCCTACTGCTCCTCCCGCTTCAATAAAATCGCCCACTTTAAAAGGACGAAATATCATAATTAATACAGCTGCTCCAATATTCGCTAATGAACCTTGCAGTGCTAAGCCAATAGCTAGTGATGCCGCACAAAAACAGCAATAAAAGAAGTCGTGTTAATGCCTAATGCACTAAGTGAGGCTAAAATAACAAGAAGTAGGAGAATAAAATAGATAACGCTCTCTAAAAACTCTGTTAGTGTTGTATCTACCTCGGCTTTTTGCATCATTTTTCGAGAGAAGTGAGTCACTCTTTTGACTACTATTTTACCAATAATAAAAATGAGTAGAGCGGCAATAATTTTTAAGCTGTATTCACTGCTATAGTGAATCACCATATCCAAGTATTTTGAGATATCCATTGAAGACCTTTAGTTGTAGTTTATGAAATTAAAATTGGCTATGTCGGCGTTAATGGTTGAAGATAATCCAACCGCTTACCAATCAGCGCCAAAAATCCTTTCACCGAGATATTCTTCATTCCATCAAGTATCCTCATCCAGCCTAAATAACTCTCTAAATG
>Ga0233442_1001696_pt1 | contig 16088 bp, 18 predicted proteins | sample SI_123_September_3_FD_182789 | JGI IMG/M metagenome (GOLD analysis project Ga0233442, IMG submission 182789) | Seawater microbial communities from Saanich Inlet, British Columbia, Canada - SI_123_September2016_150_MG | ecosystem: Environmental > Aquatic > Marine > Inlet | place: Canada: British... | reverse complement strand
CATCCTATCTGAGAAGAATTGTTGAAGAAAGAGGTGCTGAAAATATTTTACATGTTGGTGCCAGAGCATTTGTCCAAGAAGAACTTGAATTTCTTACTGAAAATAAAATTAAAACAGTTTCTGATAAGGAAGTTAGAGACGGTAAAGGTCCCCAATTAGTTAAGGATCATATATCTACTTTTGACACTGTGTACTCTAGTTTTGACCTTGATGTTTTAGACCCTGCATATGCTCCAGGTGTTGGAAATCCAGAAGCTGTAGGAATTACCTCTAGGGAACTATTTGATATGATTCATTCTTTTGAAGAAACAAAAGTTACTGGAATAGATATTGTGGAATTAAACCCATACCATGATAATGGCGCAACTGCATCATTGGCTGCAAAAATCATCTCCACTATGATTGCAATGAATTTATCTCAAAAATAATATTTTCTTCAAAATTGCCTAATTGAGATATTAAGTACTTAATTTTGCTTAATTGAGATACCTGTTGCTTATTAGCTGCTTAATTTTGCTTATTAGGTGCTTATTAAGCAAAACTGTGATACGTGCCTGAGTAAATTAAGTACTTAATTTTGCTTATGAAGTGCTTATTAGCTGCTTAATTTTTGCTTATTTTTTACTTAATTGAGATGTTAGGTGCTTATTAGCTGCTTAATTTTTGCTTATTTTCAGATGTCAGTTGCCTATTATCTGTCTGACTTGGGCATTCTCGTGTTATTTTGTAATTAGTTACCTTAACTAAATCCAATTCATGAAATTCTGTTATGAGTAAAGATGGATTCAACAAAGATGGATATCACAAAGCAACTGGAACAAAATTCAACAAACTAGGATATGATCAAGATGGATTCAGTAGAAATGGATATGATGAAAATGGATATGATAAAGATGGCATTCACATAGCAACTGGTACTTTGGTTAATACTTCTGGATTAAACAAAGATGGAAATTATGAAGCAACTGGAACACCATTCAACAAAGATGGATATCACAAAGCAACTGACACAAAATTCAATGAAGAAGGATTTGACAAAGATGGTTTTAATAAAAATGGATATTATGCAGATGGATTCAACAAAAATGGATATGATAAAAATGGATATGATAAAAATGGTATTCACATAGCAACTGGTACTTTGGTTAATGCTGCTGGATTAAACAAAGATGGAAATTATGAAACAACTGGAACAAAATTCAATGAAGAAGGATTTGATAAAAGTGGTTTTGACAAACAAGGATATGATAAAGATGGATTCAACAAATATGGGTATGATAAAAATAGTTTTGATAAAGATGGTACTCACTTTGTAACTCATACTTTGTTTAACACTGCTGGATTCAACAAAGATGGTTTCAAAAAAGATGGATTCAACAAAGATGGTTTTGATAAACAAGGAAAGAAAAAATAAAAATTGACGAGTAATGAAGACTAGTCAGAAAAATAATTTCTAAAACTTTCTGCTTAATTTGGTCATTAGACGGGTTCGTTTGTTACAATCTACTTTATTAGATGGTATTTTGGGTGTATTTTGTGTTAAATAATTTACGTGAATCTCTTCGTCCTGCACTTGAAAAGGTAGGAAAAGGATTTGCTGCAACTGGATTGTCTCCAAACTTTTGGACTGTTGTAGGTCTTATCATTGCATTAGCTTCTGCTGTAGTTTACGGAATGGGTATGGAATTTGGATTAATTATTGGAGGTATCTTGTTACTTGTTTCAGGATTTTTTGATATGGTTGATGGTCAGGTGGCACGAGTAACTGGCAAGACTTCCAAAAAAGGTGAATACCTTGATTCAATGTTTGATAAAATTTCTGAAGTTGCAATCTTTTTGGGAATTTTAGTTGGTGGATATGCAGAACCATATCTTGTATTGCTTGCAATCACTTTGTCTTTGCTAGTTAGTTATGCTAGGGCAAAATCTGATTTAATTAACATAAAACTTCAAGGAATTGGAATTGGTGAAAGGGCTGAAAGACTTTTGGTAATTGCAATAATTGGAATAATCGGTTTTATGGATTATGCTGTAATTATCGTAGTGATAATAGCTGGAATTACATTAATACAAAGAATGATTTACACTGCAAAAAATATTAAAGAATAATACTATCGTAGTTTTCCGCGTTTTCTTCTACTATCTTCTGATCTAACTTTGATAATCTTGAAATGAACTGCACATGAAATACAATAGTGTTTCAAAACTGTTGGTGATGCGATGTATGCGCCTTGTGCACGTAATTCTTTAGCCAATGTATGCTCAACTAGATTTAATTTTGAAGTAACTTTCTTGGCTTTGTCTTTTGGAACTGTTTGACCACAGTTTGTACATTGTACTGTTCCTGATGATCCTTTTCCTCCTTTTGTACGACCTCTACTTGCACGTTTAAGTGGCATAAATTTGAGCCATTTTGCCTACTTATATTCTTGTGGCTAAATTATGAAATGTATCATTTTGTGCCTATTTTTTCAAAATACTTACTTTATGCTTTAATGATAGTTTGACATAATATCTATGATAAACATGGAAGGATTATGTCACGTTTGTTTTAGATCGGGTGTAAAATTACATCTTTCTAAAGGTGAGATTTTTTGCTCTGATTGTTTGGAGAAAAATAATGCAAAAAACTAAATCTGCAAGATCTTAAAATTAAAGAAATGAAACTAGCTATCTATTCTCATTGTGCTCTAGATACCATTTCTATTGATGGCAATTCTTATGAGCAAATTGGAGGGGCTGCTTCGTATTGTGGACTCATGGCACGTGAATTCAAATTTGATGTAGACCTTTTTACAAAATTTGGTTCTGATTTTCCTACGCAATATTTTGATCAAAATAAAATTAATCTGATAAATTCTGAATCTGCTAAAAATACTACAAAATTCTCTATTTCAATATCTGGCAGTGATAGAACACTCAAACTTGAAAATGAATGTGACCCAATAGATTATTCAAATGTCAAAGCTGATGGTCACATAGTCAGTCCAATTTTTCATGAAATATCTGATGATGTCTTTAAAAGTATCAAAGATGATTCTAATTTTTTGTTTGTTGATCCTCAGGGATTTTTACGTCAAAAGGATTCTGAAAATAATATTATTTTAAAAAAAACTGAACTTGATTTAACAAATGTCAATGCAATTAAAATTAATCCTGAAGAGGGAAAAAATATTGTTGATGGCACTCATGATGAAATGATGCTGGCATTGCAAAAAAAGGGAATAGAGTATGTCTTATTGACTGATAAAGTCAATGTTTCATTATTAGTAAAAAACAGAATTTATTCGCTAAAGTTGCCAAACAAGACTGTTCATGATACCACTGGCATTGGAGATATTTTTTGTTCTACGTTTACCTGTACAATGTTGAAGGAAAAAGATTTCTTGTGGGCATTGTGTTTTGCTGCAGGCTCTGCACAGGCTGCACTTGAATCAAATAATGTGGGGTTGCAAAAAATTCCCAAAAAAGGCGCTGTTGAAAATAATGCTTCATATTTTTATAATTTGGTAGATTTTCGAGATTTATGATGCATTATTCTTTTATTCCTCAATTAGGGATTGTACACTAATGCAAATTGGCATCTATGGTTCTGGAACTTCAGAATCTGCTTCTAAAACTATCAAAAAAATACTAAGTAGTGCTGATATTGATTCCTTTACTATTACAAAATCTAAAAACAAATCTGCTGATTGCATTATTGTTTTAGGCGGGGATAAGGGAGTTCGAAATTATTTTCATAGGACTTTTGATTCCACTTCTCCTGTATTGGGAATTAATGAAGGTGAATCAAGTGGGTTCTTGGCTCAAATTGAATTAAGGGAGTTTTCTTCATATGTTGATATTTTAAAAAAACAAAACTACAGTGTTGAGGAAGTTCCTCGACTCGGTGTTAAAATTGATGGAAAAAATGTTTATCCTGTTTTAAATGACGTAGCTGTTTTTTCATCAAAAAGTGCCATGTTGATGGAGCATACATTGCGTGTTAATGGTGATGAAGTTTGGCATGACAATGGAGATGGAATAATTGTTTCTACCCCAATTGGATCTTCCGCATATTCAATGTCTGTTGGTGGACCTGTACTGTTTCAGGATTCTTCTGTGTTTGAAATAATTTCTGTAAATTCTCTTGATGTAACTAGAAGACCAATAATTGTTTCAAACTCTAGTTTTATTGAAATTGATGATATTTCTGCTAGATTGCATTGTGAGGTTGTATTGGATGGATTGGACAGATACAAAGTCAAAAAGACTGTGGAGTGTTCTAAATTTATTCCACCTGCAAAAATCATTCGTCTAAAAAAAGATACAACTGGAATTTCTGCATTGGCCAAAAAAGTTCATCTTGCTGAGGATTTACTTAGCATGCCTCCAAGTTCTAAATTATTACTAAAAACATTAGAGTATGAGGGTGAATTGACCCAAAAAGATTTGGCAAACAAAACATTACTCCCTGACAGAACAGTAAGATTGGCATTGAGTCATTTATTGAAAAAAGGATATGTCAAAAAGAAAGTCTCCATTAGAGATGCAAGACAAAAAATTTATGAAATTTCTAAAATTGAATAATTTTTAATTATTTTTCAGATGATGCTTTGATAAATGCTGAAAATGCTTCTTCAGGAAATCCTGGTCTACTGTTGAATTCTGGGTGAAATTGAACTCCCAAGTAAAATTTGTGACTAGGAATTTCTAACATTTCCATTCTTTTTCCATCATCGCTATCTGCTGTAAAGACTAATCCATTTTTTTCAAATTCTGGAATGTATTCTTTATTGATTTCATATCTGTGTCTATGTCTTTTGCTGATTTTTGTACTCTGGTATATTTTTTCAGCAATTGAGTTTGATTGAATTATTACATCATTTGCACCTAGTCTAAGTGATCCGCCCATATCTGAAACATCTTTTTGTTCTGGAAGTAAATCCACTATTGGGTTTGTTGTCTCTGCATTAATTTCTGTAGAGTTTGCATCATTCAAATTCATTACACTTCTTCCAAATGCAATTGCTGCTAATTGGAATCCAAAACATATTCCAAGGTATGGGATGTTTTTCTCTCTGGCATAATTTGCAGTTTGAATAATTCCCTCTGATCCTCTAGTTCCAAATCCTCCTGGAACTAAAATTCCATCATAGTTTGCTAGTTGATTATAATCTGTTATTGATTCTGAGTCAATCCAATCAATGTCAATTGCTTTTCCAATTTCTGCCCCTGCATGTTTTAATGCATGATTGACACTGACATAACTATCTGCAAGTGTGACATATTTTCCTACCATTGCAATTTTTATTTTCTGATCATCGTGGTTTACCATGTTTTCAGCAATTTTATTCCATTTGTCCCAGTTAGCTGATGCATTAACCATTCCAACGATTCCAAATTTAGTAAATATGGAGTCCATAATTCCTTGATCATATAACATCTGAGGAACTTCAAAAATGGATTTTGCATCATGACATGATAATACATCCTTTGGAGTTACATTGGTAAACATTGCAATTTTTTGTTTTGTTTTTTCTTCTAATGGCATTGTACATCTTACTGCCAAGTAATCTGCTTGAATTCCTATTCTTCTTAATTCTTGTACACTGTGTTGTGTAGGTTTTGTCTTTTGTTCTCCTACTACATCTAATGATGGTGCCAGTGTAACGTGAACAAAAATCACTCCTTGTGGGCCTTCTTCTACTCTCATTTGTCGTAATGCCTCTAAAAATGGAAGTGATTCAATATCTCCTACTGTTCCACCACACTCAACAATTAGAAAATCCAATTCTTCATCTTCGGCAACCTTTCTAATTCTATTTTTAATCTCATCAGTTACATGTGGGATAATTTGTACACATGCACCAAGATATTCTCCTTTTCGCTCTGCTTCTATTACTGATGAATATACTTGAGCTGTTGTAATGTTGTGATCTTTTGATATGTCTTGATTAAGAAATCTCTCATAATTTCCAATATCCATATCACACTCACCCCCATCATCTGTAACGAAGACTTCTCCGTGGGCTATTGGATTCATTGTTCCTGCATCATAATTTAGATATGGATCAATTTTGATACATGATACTTTTTGATCTGATAATTGTAATAATTTTGCAATTGATGATGTTGTTACTCCTTTTCCAAGTCCGGACATAACTCCGCCTGTGACAAAAATAAACTTCGTCTGCACATTATTGTAATAAACATCTAGTTTTTGTATGTTTTGACTAGTGTGGCTACGTACTGATTATTGAGAAATGGTTTGTTTCTTTAGACTTTTTGTAAATGATGTAATTTTTGATTCAAGTTCTGTGGCTTTTGTTTTTTCAATTAATTTCAAATATGCACTACCTACAATTACTGCATCCGCACCTGCCTTGATGTATTTTTTTACATCATCTGGGGTTGATACTCCAAAACCAATTCCCACTGGAATTTTGCCCTTAGTTTGTTTTTTCACATTTTTAATTGCTTTTAATGTGTAATTTTTGATACCCGTTTTTACTCCTGTAGTTCCAAAAACTGCTACCAGATACAAAAATCCTGTTGATGCTTTGGCAATTTTTTCTATTCTTGTTTTACTTGTGTTTGGTGAAATTAAAAATATTGTATCTGCATTGTTTTTTGCAGCTTTAAGATAATCTTTTGATTCCTCAATTGACATGTCTGGAAGTATGAATCCGTCTACCCCTGCTTTTTTAGCATCTTTGATGAATTTCTCATAACCCATACGATGTAAAATATTGGTATATGTCATTAGTATGAGTGGAATTTCTGTTTCTTTTCTAATTTTTTTTACAATGTTGAAAAATTTTGCAACATTTGTCCCTTTTTGAAGTGAAACGGTACTTGCATTTTGAATAACTGGACCATCTGCTAACGGATCTGAAAATGGGAATCCCAACTCTATAATGTCTACTCCGCCATTTACCAATCCTCTTACAGTTGACATTGTAGCTTTTTCGTTTGGAAATCCTAACATGATGTATGATATCAATGCTTTTTCATTTCGTTTTTCTAATTCCTCAAATTTTTCTTTAATTCTGGACATTTCTACTTGATTGTCTCTAATTTTTTATTTATAAAAACTGTTTCAACTCTTTGTTGTTTTTTTGAAATATTTATCTTGCAGGTCTTTTGTAAGATTTTTCTTTTACTTGACCTAATGATGAGGCTACATTTTCATGCCTTTTACCTATCTCTTCTTTGGATTTTTCTCCTTTTTGTTCATTATCTATTTTGAATAATTTTTTAGTAGGGATTTCTTTATCTTCATTTTTTTTGTAAATGATATTTGTACCTGATGGCATTTGACCTGTTTTGGCAATTTTCTTTTTTCTTGGTTTTTTATCCTCGTTGAGTTTTTTTTGTGACCAATTGATATTATTGACATCTGTAGATGATGATTTTTCAATATTGTAATCTCCTAATGTTTTTCTCATAATAGTTCAACAAATTACTAGTAAACAAATGTACTGAAATTCTGTATCATGATTTCAGAAATTATCTTACAAAAAGTAATACCACAGACAGTGTCACAACTGTAACAAACCCTGCTATCAAAGCAATTTTTGCATTATCCAAATAACATCAACAAATCTGAACTTTCCTTGTATTTTACTTGTTTTTCTTAATAGGTCCTGGTGGTAATTTGTAATCTTTGAATTTTAGTTATTTTCTAAATACCATCCAAATTCTTGTTCCAACCATAATTCCTACTGCTGAAATAATTAGTGCAGGAATTACTATTTCCATTAATTCCATACTTGTATTGGAACTTGATTGTCTTTTTATTTTTATTCAGTATTCCTTAAATTCAATAAAATTCAACATAGTGTATGAAAATTTCTAAAAAAATATTGAATTTAATGCATGATCAAATAGCTATGGAGGCAAATGCTTCAAATTATTATTTGTATATATCATCATGGTGTAAAGTTAATGGTTATGATGGTGCTTCATCATTCTTTCAAAATCACTCAACTGAGGAACGTGAACATATGCTAAAAATTATTCAATATCTGAATGATCTAAAAATTAGTACTGTAATTCCATCTATTGTAAAGCCTACTCAAAACATGAAATCTTTAGAACAGGTGTTTAAGACATCATTATCAAACGAACAGAAAGTAACAAAATCTATTGATAAAATTATTGACACTGCTCAAAATGAAAATGATCATCGAACTAGTATTTTTCTAGAATGGTTTGTACATGAACAAATTGAAGAAGAAGATTTGTTTGAATCTATTCTTCAAAAATTTGATGTTATTGGTAGAGACAAATTAGCTTTGCATGAAATTGATAAAATTTTAGATAAATTAAGTCAAAAATCTAGTTAATTGCTAGTGCTAAATCCTTTATCATCGCTAATTCTTTATTTGTAATTATTTTTTTATTTTTTTATGGATAAAGTTGTATTATTTGATCTTGGTGGAGTTTTAATTAATTGGAATGATGAATGGTTATATGATGAAATTTCTTCTGAATTAAATTATCCATTTGATCAAATAAAATCAAAATTTAATCAAAATCTTTGTAGTTTATTTGAATCTAAAATTAACGAAACTGAATTTTGGAATTTAGTTCTTGGCCCTGATGAAAAAATTGATACAAAAATAATTAGTAGAACTTTTTTAAAAAAATCTAGTATTAATCACAAATTTCTTAATTTTGCAAAATCTCTAAAGAATGACGGTCATACTATTGGAATACTATCAAATCTTACGCCTGAAACTTCGACATGTGTTGAAAAAAATCTCTTAAAAGATTTTGATTATCATTTTTTTTCAAATTCTTTAAGGCTGTCTAAACCTAATCCTGAAATTTATCGGCATGTTTGTAAAAAATTACCTTCAAAAAATATATTGTTTATTGATGATAAACAAGAAAATTTAGATGCTGCAAAATTATTTCATATTGACACAATTCTATTTAGCTCTGTTGATAATTCTGATGGTTTAATTGAAAATCAAATTAATGCTTTTGTAAACTAAATTATTTTACTTTAAAATTTTGTTTTAAAAAAATATTATAACATCTTAGATTCATACCTAATTTTAAAAAGGATACTTTTGTATAATTACTATGAGTCAAATCGAAACAAAACCCTGGGTCATTATTACAGTGTTTAAAGATGAAGTAAATCCCTCGGATATTGAAAGAATTGCTCCTCAAATCCAAAGTCTAACTGATGATTGGCAAAGTGCAGGTAAAATTATGTGGTCTGGTCCATTTAATGACGATGTCACAGGTATGGCTGTTTTTGAGGCTACAAAAACGGAAGCCGATGATTTTTTCAAAAAATATGATCAAATTTGTTCTGGAATTTTAAATTATTCCATGTATGAATGGGATGCAATGCCTATCTTATCTGTTTTATCTGACAAATAGGTAGGTGTTCTTTTTTTATTTAAAATGAATAATAAACTCTGTCGAATATGTGGATGTGAAATTAAAGAACTTGATTTTTGTATTCAATGTCGTTTGAAAGTTACTGCAATTTGTAATTGTTGTCAAAATATTGTAGATATACAAACTCACGTACATGGTGTATGAAATGGCTTGTAAAGAAATCTGTTTTTCGTATAAGGCAAAAAGTGATGGTAAGAATAGATACTCAAATAACCAAAAACGATGTCAGACGTGTGAAATATTCATCAAATGGGATGGACTTTGGTGTCCTTGTTGTGGCTATATGTTGAGAACTCATCCCCGAAATAATAAATCTAGAAAAAAATCTGATTTATTAAAAAATAGACATTAAAAATTATTAATAATTTGAATATTGCTTTTTACATTGGTTACATAACTTCAAATTTTTCATTAAATTACATGTACAAACATTATGACATTTTTCACACTGTGAAATTATGACTCCAAACATTCAAAGATCCTTGAATTTCATTCAATTAAAATTTGATTCTGAATATTAATTTCTGTTCTATATGTGTAAAATGACCTTTTTTAGCACTATCAGAATTTTCAATTTCCAGTTATAACTAATGAAATTGACAAATTATTATGGTGAATTATTCGCGCCCAATTATTGGTATTAGTAAATGCCTAGAATTTGAAATGTGCAGATATGATGGAAGCAGAATAAATAATAATTTTGTCAGAAATATGAAAAAATTTGTGGATTTTGTTCCTGTTTGTCCTGAAGTTGGAATTGGATTGGGTACTCCAAGAAAACCAATTCGGCTAGTCAAAATAGATGGAAAAAAAAATCTCTATCAGCCTTCTTCAGAAAAAAATCTAACTGAAGACATGCATGATTTTACTCAAAAATTTGTTACTTCTGTTGATAATCTTGATGGATTTATTTTCAAGCGTGATTCGCCAACATGTGGAATTACCGATGTTCGATTATATCACAAACTAGGTCAATCAGGATATCAAAAAACTTCAGGAATGTTTTCTGAAGGTGTATCTGCAGAATTTCCAAACATGGTAAAAGAGGATGAAAAAAGACTAGGTAACATATCAATTCGAGAACATTTTCTTACCAGAATCTTTGTTTTAGCAAATTTAAGAGAATCCTTGGAAGAACAATCTATTGAAAAATTATTTGAATTTTATTCAAAAAATATGCTTTTATTTTTATGTCATGATGAAAAATTAACTGCTGATCTTGGTTTAATCTTTAGGACTGAAGATGATTTTGAAATTATTTCTAAAAAATTTGAAAAAATTGCATATGACATTTTATCTTCTCCTGTAAAAAAAATTCCTATGGTTGATACCTTTGATTATATGTTTGATCATGTAAAATCAAAATTATCTGAATCTGAACAATCTCATTATCATTCATTAATTGATGAATTTGAAAATGAACTAACTTCACATTCTGAAATTAGTACATTGTTGTACTCTTGGGCACTGCGTTATGATTTAAAAATTATTTTGGATCAATCTTTGTTTAATCCATTCCCAAAAAATTTGTTATTAGATCTAGTTGAATCAAAAAAAGAATTTTCTGTTTTGTAATAATTTTCAATATGTGGATTTCAGATGAAAAGATGTAATTATTCTATTATGATCTGCAATAATTCTATTATGATCTGTAATAATTTCATTAAAAAAATTATACTTAATTATGATAATGTTCTATAGTAGTTATTAGGAATAAGTCCACCTTAACCCCCTGAGTGCTATGCTCTAAAGGAAACCAACCGGGATTTTGCTCTGGGCTTATTCACTTCTTTATCATACACATAATATTTTCAAGTGTAACGCATTAATTTGACATTTTTTAATCTGTTTTATGTCGTTTGAAATTGATTGGCATGATAATTTTTATGGAATATCATGGGCTTATGAAAAAGATAGATTGGTGGTATCTACTGTGTTTGAAGATAAAAAAGAAGCAACCACAATAGCCCAAGAAATTGAAGAATGGAGTGACAAATTCACTAGATTGACTATTGTTGAAAAGGATAATGGTGAGTTTTCAATTTGTTGTTATGAGGATCCTCAAATCTCTAAAAGTTCTCAACATATTGGACTTTTCAGAACTGGTATGATTCAGAGTGGGGGCTATGAGCAAGCAAAACCAATGATTGAAGAAAAACCTCCCCTTTTACAGATTGCATATGCTGCAGATGTTAGGGATATGACTACCTATGAACAAATATCTCGACTTGTTCCTATGAGGAAATGTAGAATAATCTCTGAAAAAGATTTGAAAAGACAAGAATATTATTTTGAAAGAACTGCTCATGTTGAAAAAAAATCTGATGAAGATTCAAAAAAATAAAATCCATCATCACTTATGGGCAATTAACACAAATATTCAAAATTGAATTTAAAGAATCACTATCAAATCGTTCATAGTATTCCTACTGATCAATCGTTCATCTCTTTTAAATGCAAATTTGATATATTCTATGTATGAATGATAACAATAACTCCGACAATTGGGAAGATGCAATCGGTGCATCTTGGTTGATTTCAGAAGAATAATCCTTCTGAAATTATTTCCTTCCAAAACCCTTCAAATTTGTGACTCGTAACTTTATTTTATGGATTTTAATATTCTTAGGTGATGGTGTTAACTAATTGATGGTTGAGCATACAAAAGAATGCAAATACCGAAATGACAACGATATGCCTCATACAAACTGTTATTGTAAATGTCATAAAATTTTGATGATGGAATCAGGTAAACTGGAATCAAGAACTTTCTGATTCTTTTTTAGGCTCAAAATTACTTACAATTTCAGAAACTGTTTTCATTATTGCTTCTTTGATTTGTTCTTGTTTCATCCCTGATTTGTGCATTAGTTTCATCTGATCCATTAATGCAAAATGTACACGGCCTTGCAAGTAATCTACAATGCCAAACTCCCCCTTTGGAAACTCTGTAACAAATAATTTCTCCTCTGATGAATTATCTTCTTCTTTTGACATGTAGTTTATCTAAAAAAAATGGCATTATGTATTTTGTCAAAAATGATAAATGTTGAATAAGATTTGTGCCTAAAGTTCTAATCTGATTCTTGTTTATGCTGTTTACGTCTTTTCTGTTTGGTGCTACCACCAAGATTATGTCCACTAGGTAATTTTTTAGTCATTTCTACTCATTTTTTTCATATCACTCATTTGAATCTTCGGACACTAAAATAACACGTAATTGTTTTTGTTAATTTTATGGGCTTGGTGTAATTACATTACTTAGTGCAATTCCAACGGCAAAGAGAATTGAAAATAGAATTAATGTAAGAAAAGATCTTTTCATATTTTACCATACTTGGTAAAAGAACCATTATAAGATTTCCAAATATTCATTAATTGCAAAAAATAGGAATTTTCATGACAGAATTTGTTCACAAACCCTATGATAAGATCTATGTTCGTGACATGATCAAGCTTAGTCTTGATGATCTTATTGGTATGATGTCCTCATTAGAGGCTGCAAATGCATACTGGGTTGATGGTGTCTTGTTTGCAAGTTTTGCAATGACTGAATCTGAAGAATTAGCAAAAAAAGAAATGAATAATGAGATGTTTTTAGACAAAGTAGTCTTTGCTATATGTGAAAATTATTCAAAAACTGTAAAATCTTCTACTAATCTTGAAATTGGTGTTTTAAACATGCAAAAAAGTAGTCTGTATACTGATTTAATAAAATGGTTAAAGACTCAACCTATTTGGAATGAATAAAATTAACATAAAACACACCTGATTATTTTTTGTATAATCTTTTTATCATGATGAATTTAATTTAGCATATGGCTCTCAAATCTGAAAAATCCTTTAAAGAATATTTGAAAAAATTATCTGATGATACAATAATAAAATATTATTCTGATGTTGAATACTCTCCATTTCCTGTACTGATTATTCAGGAGTACACTAGAAGATTCGAGCAAAAAAGTAAAAATGAGATTCTTAAAGATTTAAAACTTCAAACACGTTTAGCTCGAAAAAAGACCCAGGAAATTAGCAAAATGGCCAAAAAACATACCTCAGTTGATGATTTATCCCAAAAAAAATCCCAAGAAATTATTAATCAAGCAAAAAGAAAGGGATATCGTATTAGTGAAAAAATATCTGACAAGCGTCATAAAATTAGTTCAAAAATAAAAACTACTGCTAAATCTAAAATTCAAAAAACTGTTAATGCTGGTAAAAATTTAAAAATGTCTAAAAAAGAAAATTTAGAATTACTAGAAAATTTAGCAAAATTAAAAGATGCTAAAATAATTACTGCAAAGGAATTTCAAGAAAAGAAAAAGAAAATTTTATCTAAAATTTGATTGTAGTGTAGTCTTATTTATTTAAAATTTTTTGAAATTTATTTAATTCTGATTTAGTTTTAACAAACTGATCTGTTGATATTTTACAAGAAAACATTTGCTTCATTTTATTGTCTATTACAAAAATCATCTCATTTAATATGATGGCCTCTATGAATTCTTCATTTGGGTATGATGTGTATTCTAATATTTCATTATTGATTTGAATTTTGAATTTAAACCCCATTAACAATCCTGCATCTTCGTGTTTGTTTAGAAAACCTCTGATGCTTGCTTTTACCTCTGATTTTTTTTCTACTAGTGAGTACTTTGATTTGTTTTCATTATTTTCTTCTATGATACACCCAACTGGATTATTTTTGATGTGTAAAACTAATGATTCATGAGTTTTGACATATTCTTCAATATTTTCAATTTTATCTAAAGGCATATTTTGATAATTGAAAGTTGATTAATTTATTATTATCATGCCTATGTTTTCTTTTTTTATGAAAAAAAAGTCAGTCTCCATCGCCTTGGAGACTCCGTGAATGTATTAACTAGTTTATGTGAGCTTTGGGCTCTTCCAGCTAACACCGTAAGATGTCTCTGACTCGATAATATGTGTAGAATTATCTTTTTGATAAAAATTAAATTTAAAAAAAATTACTTACTGGTTTATTTTTTTCACATTAAAAAGATCGCATTATTTATTTGAATTAGATATTTGATTTATCACGCAGCAATTCTATACCTACCATAAATTATGTAAATATCTAGTAAAAGAATCACGATCGCTGAACCAATAAACCAATTACTAATTGTAGATAATTCTGTTTCATACTCCATGTTTGAACTTAGATTTGATAATATTTCGTTAAGTGTTTGCTCATCTAATGATTTAAAATAATTTCCACCTGTACTCTCTGAAATATTTTTTAATGTAATTTCATCTAACTCTGCATATTGTGGTTCACCGTAAATATCATCTCTAAGATAAACTGGGTTTTCTGAACCAATTCCAATTGTATGAATTTGTACATTATTGTTAATTGCATATTGTATTGCTTGTTCTGGTAAAACTAATCCTGAATTTTGTATTCCATCACTAAGTAAAACAATTACTCGTTTTTTATCTAATATTGATGATACCATATCAATTCCTAATGATAAGCCATCTCCAATTGCAGTTGCTCCATTACCTTGCTTAATAGATGAAATTGAATTCAATGTTTTTTCTTTTACTGGTGTTAGATATGATATTGTACCTGCACCTGTTTCAAATAGTACTACGCCAATGTTGTTTTTTTCACTAATCTGTGTAACTAGTGTGGTTACTCCACTTTTTGCTGCCTCTAGACGCGTTGGTGTGTAATCAGTTGCAGCCATACTCTCAGAACCATCCAAAACTATGGCTAAATTGATACCTTTTTCTACTCCTATGGAAACTATTTGAGGATTTGCTAGTGCAATAATAATCAATGAAAGAACAATTACTACTAGTACAAATGGTATGTGTTTTCTAATTGAATTTTTTGTTGCATCTGTTTTTTTAATTATCTTTAATGAACTAAATTTTAAAACTGATTCTTTTTTACTTGAATTATATCTATGATATATGAAAATTAATAGCGGAATAAATAAAAAAAGAAATAATGCATTAATGAATCCAAATTCCATCAGTTTCTCATCTTCCATTTATTTCTAAAATATCTATTAATTGTAATGTCAAATGATTCTTCATTACTTAGATTGATCATATCTATTCCAATACGGTTCATATTTTTTTGATTTGTTTTTATTTTTTGATCCATATATTCAGTATATTGCGTTTGAAATTTTTTATTTGATGTATTTACTAGTACTTGTTCTCCAGTTTCTGCATCTTCAAGATATGCATAGCCAATTTCTGGTATTTCTCTCTCGCGCATATCTGAAATATTGATTAAAATTACTTTGTGATGTAGTTTTAAAAATTTTAATGGTTTCTCATATGAATCTGAAATAAAATCTGAAATAATGTATATTACACTTTTTCTTTTTAGTTTATTTTTTAATGTTGATAATGATTTCATTATGTCTGTTTCTTTACTTTTAGGTTCATGTTCAATTAGTTGCTTAAGAATTCGTATGACTTGCTTTTTTCCTTTTTTAGACGGAATAAATTTTTCTAAACTATCTGTAAATATGCCTAATCCAATTTTATCATTATTTTTTAATGCTAAGGACATCAATGACACTGCAACTTCAAAACTTAATTCCAGTTTTGTCTTCATAAATCCAAAATTATTACTAGCAGACAAATCTAAAATTAAATAAACATTAAGTTCGTTTTCTTCTACAAACTCTTTGACAAACAGG
>Ga0233442_1001691_pt1 | contig 16143 bp, 14 predicted proteins | sample SI_123_September_3_FD_182789 | JGI IMG/M metagenome (GOLD analysis project Ga0233442, IMG submission 182789) | Seawater microbial communities from Saanich Inlet, British Columbia, Canada - SI_123_September2016_150_MG | ecosystem: Environmental > Aquatic > Marine > Inlet | place: Canada: British... | reverse complement strand
TGGTAGCGGATAAGATCGGTGTTTCATATGTATGACAATTAAGTGCGAGATTAAACCTGCGCATCTTTAATTATCGATAGTAGCCATTATCAAACCCATAAAAAATCTATATAAAAATGATTAAAGAATTATCAGGAATGTCCAAATGAAAATAGCAATTGCAGGCACCGGCTACGTTGGTCTTTCCAATGCCATGTTGCTATCTCAAAACCATGAGGTTGTTGCCCTTGATATCATCCCTGAGAAAATTGAACAACTTAACAACAAAATCTCTCCAATAGCAGATACTGAGATTGAAGATTTTTTAGCCAATAAAGACCTTAACTTTACGGCTACTCTAGATAAAGAACTGGCTTACAAAGATGCTGACTTTGTTATCATAGCCACACCAACAGATTACGATACTGTTAATAATTACTTTAACACCTCATCTGTTGAGGCAGTGATTCAAGATGTGATTAAGATCAATCCTAGTGCAGTGATGATTATCAAGTCAACTGTGCCAGTTGGCTATACGCAGAGCATTAAAGAGAAATTTAATTGTGAAAACATCATCTTCTCACCGGAGTTTTTAAGAGAAGGCTTGGCACTCCATGACAATCTGCATCCATCACGTATTATTGTCGGTGAGCAATCAGATAGAGCCAAGCAATTTGCAGATCTTCTAGTAGAAGGTGCTATAAAAGAGAATATCGATGTCTTGTTTACAGACTCTACTGAAGCAGAAGCAGTAAAGCTTTTTAGTAATACTTATTTGGCTATGAGAGTCTCATATTTTAATGAGCTTGATTCATACGCAGAAGCGCATAATCTAGACTCTAGACAAATCATTGAAGGGGTGGGGCTAGACCCGAGAATTGGTAATCATTACAACAACCCATCTTTTGGTTATGGTGGATATTGCCTGCCTAAAGACACCAAGCAACTTAAAGCCAACTACAAAGATGTGCCTAACACCCTTATTAGTGCCATCGTTGATGCTAACTCTACTCGTAAAGATTTTATTGCGGATTCGATTATTAGTAGAAGTCCGAAGGTAGTGGGTGTGCATAGGCTAATCATGAAGTCTGGCTCTGACAACTTTAGAGCGTCAAGTATTCAAGGCATTATGAAGCGTATTAAGGCTAAAGGTATAGAGGTAGTAATTTATGAGCCTGCATTTGAAGAAGATGAATTCTTCCACTCTAAAGTGATTAAAGATCTAGAAGAGTTTAAGAAGGTTAGTGATGTGATTGTTGCTAATAGAATGGTGGATGATCTAAATGATGTCAAGAATAAGGTCTATACACGTGATTTATTTAACTCTGATTAATTAAAACAAGGATTTATATGAAAGTATTAGTAACAGGGTCAGCAGGATTTATTGGTTCAGCGTTATCAATTAGACTGCTCGACCGTGGTGATGAAGTTATCGGTATTGATAACCATAATGATTATTACGACCCCAAGCTTAAAGAGGCTCGTCTAGCAAGGCATGCCGATCATCCGAACTACACACACATCAGAATGAACCTTGAAGATAGAGAGGGCATGGCTAAGCTTTTTGAAGAGCATCAATTCGAAGGCGTGGTTAACCTTGCAGCACAGGCAGGTGTTAGGTATTCGATTGAGAATCCACTGGCCTATATTGATACTAACTTAGTTGGCTTTGCACACATTCTAGAAGGCTGTCGACACAATAAAGTAGGGCATTTGGTTTATGCATCATCAAGCTCTACTTATGGCCTTAACACCAAGCAACCATTCTCAACCCATGAGGCAGTTAATCATCCAGTAAGTCTGTATGCTGCCACTAAGAAGGCTAATGAGCTCATGGCGCATACTTACTCACATCTTTATGATTTACCTACGACGGGATTGAGGTTTTTTACCGTTTATGGCCCATATGACAGGCCAGACATGGCGCTACAAAAGTTCACAAGAGCCATCATGAATGATGAGCCAATAACAGTATTTAACTACGGTAAACACCGAAGGGACTTTACCTACATTGATGATATTGTTGAAGGCATCATTAGGATATTAGACAGACCAGTACTACCCAACCCTGATTGGGATAGTGATAATCCAGATCCAGCCACATCAAGTGCACCATACAGAGTTTACAATATTGGCAATAACAATCCAGTAGAGTTGATGGATTACATTGAAGCCTTAGAAACCTCATTAGGCAAGAAAGCAGAAAAAGAGCTGCTACCACTCCAACCTGGTGATGTGCCTGATACTTATGCGGATGTAGATGACTTAGTTAAAGAATTTGGATACAAGCCAAGCATGAGTGTTAAGCAGGGTGTGGAGAATTTTGCGGTGTGGTATAAAAAATATAATAATATTTAAAAGGATTAGAGTAATATGAGCAGTAAAAAAATAGCACTAATAGGTCTAGGCTACGTAGGCCTTCCTCTCGCCGTAGAGTTTGGAAAAAAACTCTCAGTTATAGGTTTTGATATTAATCAACATAGAATTAATGATCTTAAAAATGGTGTTGATTCAACCTTAGAAACTACCTCTGAAGAGCTTAAAGATGCGGTTCATTTAAGTTACACAACTAACTTAGAGGATATTGAAGATTGTACTATTTTTATAGTCACTGTTCCGACACCAATTGACAAACACAAAAGGCCTGATCTAACTCCTTTAGAAAAATCTAGTGAGGCAGTAGGTTCAATTCTTAAGAAAGGTGATATTGTTATTTATGAATCAACAGTTTATCCAGGTGCTACTGAAGAGGTTTGTGTGCCAATACTTGAAGAGCAGTCAGGTCTAGTATTCAATAAAGACTTTTACTGTGGCTATTCACCTGAGCGTATTAATCCAGGAGATAAAGAGCACCGTGTAACCACCATTAAAAAAGTAACGGCAGGATCAACCCCTGAGATTGCTACTGAAGTTGACGAGTTATACCAAGAGATTATTATTGCCGGCACACATAAGGCGAGTAGTATCAAAGTAGCTGAAGCTGCCAAGGTTATTGAAAACACTCAGCGTGATGTCAACATTGCCCTTATTAATGAGCTTGCTCTTATCTTTAATAAACTAGATATTGATACTGAATCAGTATTAGAGGCAGCAGGTACTAAATGGAATTTCTTACCATTTAGGCCAGGCCTTGTAGGAGGGCACTGTATTGGTGTTGATCCATACTACCTAACTCACAAAGCATTAGAGGTTGGTTATAATCCAGAAATGATTCTTGCAGGTCGTAGACTTAATGACGGTATGGGGTCTTATGTAGCAGATCAAGTGTCAAAGTTGATGACTAAAAAACGAATCCATGTTGTAGATGCAAATGTATTAATCATGGGGCTAACGTTCAAAGAAAATTGTCCTGATCTTCGTAACACTCGTGTAGTGGATCTGGTTGAAGAGTTTGAAGGGTTTAATTGCAATGTGGATGTCTATGATCCATGGGTCGATAAGGATGAAGCTGTACATGAATATGGTATTAAGCCAATCGATCAACCAATAAAAGGTAAATATGATGCAATATTATTAGCAGTTGCACATGATGAGTTTAAAGAGTTATCATTAGAGCAAATAAAAGCCTTTGGCAAAGACAATCATGTACTTTATGATATTAAATATTTGCTTAAAGCTAATGAAGTAGATGGAAGACTATAAATGACTAAATACGAACAACTACAAGAACATTTAAAAGATAATCAGAGTACTTGGTTAGTCACTGGTGTTGCTGGTTTTATTGGCTCTAACTTATTAGAGAAGCTTCTTGTCCTTAATCAAAAGGTAGTAGGGCTAGATAATTTTGATACCGGTCATCAACATAATATTGATCAAGCAATAGGGGATGCTAATAACACTACTGGTAAAGACTTGAGTGGTAATTTTAAGTTTATTAATGGTGATATAAGAGAGATAGAGGATTGCAAACAGGCATGTGATGGCGTCGATTATGTATTGCACCAAGCAGCATTAGGCTCGGTTCCTAGATCAATCGAAGACCCTATTAATACTAATAGAGCAAATATTGATGGTTTTTTAAATATGTTGGTTGCTAGTAAGGATGCTAATGTGAAAAGATTTGTCTATGCTGCATCAAGCTCTACCTACGGTGATCATCCTGATCTACCAAAAGTAGAGGATAAAATTGGCAATCCTTTGAGTCCTTATGCAGTGACCAAGGTTGTTAATGAGCTTTACGCAAATGTATTTGCAAAGACCTATGGGTTTAAAACCATAGGGTTAAGATACTTCAATATCTTTGGTAAGAGACAAGATCCTAATGGCGCATACGCGGCAGTCATACCAAAATGGGTGGCGGCCATTTTAAATAAAGAAGATGTGTTTATTAATGGCGATGGCGAAACTAGTAGAGACTTTTGTTATATTGACAATACAGTGCAGATGAACCTGCTTGCAGCAACCACTGATAATGACAAAGCTACTGATCAAGTATATAACGTTGCTCTAAATGACAGAACAAGTCTAAATAAACTTTATCAAATGATTGAAGAAAGACTAATCCAAAGAGTGCAAGGGTTAGAAGAGAAAGAGCCGATCTATCAAGATTTTAGAGCTGGAGATGTTAGACATTCTCAGGCTGATATAGAAAAGGCTCAAATATTATTAGGTTACCAACCAAAATACATGATATCTCAAGGAATGGATGAGGCTATGGATTGGTATGTTAACTCAATAACTCAATAGAAAGAGTAGAGAAATTATAAATTACTAAAACTGTGCTAGATTATATAGAAAGTATGCTTAATAAAAAGTTAAGATCTAATATGTCTTATATGACTCTTATTGATCTTGCTAATTATATGCTTCCACTTATTACAATACCCTATATTGTAAGAGTTGTAGGTATTGAGAAATTTGGAGTTATTATTTTTGCATATGCTTTTATTGCCTATTTCCAAATTGTTACAGAGTATGGTTTTAAATTAATTGGGGCGAAGGATGTTTCCATACATCGTCATGATTTGAAACGAGTTGGGCAAACATTATCTACAATCTTATCAGCACAACTTATATTGTTTATTGTTAGTGCAATAATTTTTGTTGGAGTTCTATATGTCTTTCCTCAAATAAATTCGCACAAAGATATTTTTGTGTTTTCCTTTGTAATGATATTAGGAAATATTCTATTCCCTATTTGGTTTTTTCAAGGAATGGAAGAGATGAAGTATATAGCTATCTTTAATATTATTTCACGAACTATTTATACGATTTTGATTTTTATATTAATTCAGGCTCCTGATGATTATATTTTAATCCCATTATTGAACTCTTTAACCATGTTAAGTGTTGGGGTAGTGTCATTAATTTTTATTAGACTGAAGTTCAAGACTAAAATTACAACACCTTCACTGGAAAGTGTTAAACATATATTTGTGGATGGATGGTATTTATTTATATCAACAATTACTGTTAACCTGTATACAACAACCAATATTTTGCTTTTAGGGGGGGTAGGAAGTTATACGATAGTTGGCTTGTACTCATTAGCAGATAAAATATACGGAGTTGTTGTAAAAATATTACACATTTTTAATCAAGTTATTTACCCGCATCTTTCACAATATCATTGTGATATAAATTGTTTAATACAAAAAACTAAAAAACTTCTTTATTTTTATGTAGCTATTTTATGTATTGTAGCTAGCTTGCTTTTTCTTCTATCTCCATTGATTATTGATTTAATGTATGGCGTGGGGAATGATAAAGCAGTATCAATTTTACAAATTCTTTCTCTAAGTATAGTTGCTGCCCCCCTAGGTGGATTTTTTACACAATACTTAATTATAAGATCCAAGAAAAAAGAAGTACTGAGAATTACATTTAAAACAATGTTGTTAAACTTTATATATGTGATACCTCTCATTGTATTTTTCGATGCAGTTGGGTTGGCCATAGCAGTTGTACTTACAGGATTTACACAAGTGCTTCTAAATAGTCAATGCAGCCATGAATTATTTCGAAAGGCAGTATAACCATGAAAATTTTAATGATAACTTATTCGTTAAATTCTGAAGGGGTTGAGCGTGTGTTAAGCATTTTAAGTAATTACTGGAGTTACTCATGATGCGAGTTGATGTTGCGGGGATCGCATTGGCGACAACTTTTGTATATGCCATTTCATGTAGTATGATTTATTTAGCGTTATTTAAATTAAAAAGGTCTTAAATGAAACTCCTAATCTTCATTCATAGCCTCTCATCAGGCGGCGCCGAACGCGTCACTACGAACCTTGCTAATTATTGGGCAGGAAAAGAGTGGGATATAACGATTGCAACCCTAACTGGAGATGAATCAGATTTCTATCAACTTCATCCGCGAGTAAAGCGTATCGCCTTAAACTTAGATGCGGATAGTCAGGGCTTACTGAGTGCCATAAAACACAATTATCAGCGAGTTAGAGCGTTGCGTAAGGTGCTAAAACAACAGCAACCTGATGTTGCTTTAGCGATGATGACAACGGCTAATATTCTGTTGGCTTTGGCGGCAAAAGGTCTTGGTATTCCAGCTGTTGGATCTGAGCGTATCCATCCGCCTATGCTTCCATTAGGAACTGTGTGGGAGTGGTTACGTCAACACATCTATGGACAGTTAGATATGCTGGTAGCGCTTACTAAAGAGAGTGCCGTATGGCTAAAAGCGAATACGAAAATACAAAAAGTTGAAATTATTCCCAATACGGTTAACTACCCTATAACCCCACAACCTCCAGTAATTAAGCCAAAGTTTGTGAGTAATAGCTTCAATCTTATCGCCGTTGGTCGATTGTCTTATCAAAAAGGCTTCGATCGATTAATTCAGGCTTTCTCTACTCTTGCCTCGCGTTTTCCCGAATGGAATTTAATCATTTTAGGTGAAGGTGATTGTCGACAAATACTTGAACAACAAATAGCTGAGTTAGGGCTTGAACAGCGTGTATCTATGCCAGGTGTGGTGGGTAATCTCGGAGATTGGTATACGGAGGCAGATTTATATGTCATGACCTCTCTTTTTGAGGGTTTTCCTAATGCTTTGGGAGAGGCAATGTCTTATGGATTGCCAGTTATCAGCGTCGATTGTGATACTGGTCCTCGCGATATTATTCGTCATCAAGTTGACGGCTTGTTAGTACCTCAAAATGATCATCATGCGTTAGTTGAAACATTGAAAATGTTAATGGGTGACAAAATGTTGCGCCAACAATATGCAGAGAGATCTGTTGAAATCAGAGAAAGACTTTCGATAGAGAATATTTCTAGTTTGTGGGAAGGGGTTTTTGAAAGTTTCTCGTTAAAAGGTTTTAAATGAAAAACATACTCTTTTTTATCCGCTCTCTTAATGCCGGTGGCGCAGAGCGCCAACTAGTCGTAACGGCTAAAGGCTTGACTGAACGAGGACACCCAGTAACCGTGCTTACTTTTTACAGTGGCGGTTTTTATGCAGATGAGTTGAAGGAGTCAAAAGTACAGTTACTCAGTTTGAATAAGAAAGGCCGTTGGGATTTATTTGCTTTTTTATTTCGTTTACGTCAGGTGCTAAGAAAAATATCACCCGATGTGATTTATAGTTTTATGGGTTTTGCAAATATATTAACGGTAGCCATTCGCCCCTTTATTCCTGCTACAAAGTTGGTTTGGGGTGTGCGAGCTTCTAATATGGATTTAGACCAATACGATTGGTTATCTCGATGGAGTTATTGGTTGGAATGTCGGTTGTCACGGTTTGCAGATACTATTATTGCTAACTCTAATGCAGGCTTAGAATATGCCGTCTGGCATGGTTTTCCCAGAGAAAAAATGCTAGTTATTCCTAATGGAATTGATACCGAACGCTTTAAACCTGATAGAAGCGCGGGTAAAGAACTACGACAGCAATGGGGAGTCACTGAAGATGAGGTGTTGATTGGCCTAGTGGGTAGAATTGACCCTATGAAAGGCCACCCCGTTTTTTTAGACGCGGCAGCTCTTTTAAAAAAAGAGAATTCAAATGTGCGCTTTGTTTGTGTGGGTGTCGGTGATGTTGTTTATGAGCGGGCTATGCGACAACTGGCAACAGATTTAGGCTTAGATGATGTACTGATTTGGGCGGGTCGACATGCGTATATGCTTGCTGTCTATAATGCCTTCGATATAGCTTCTTCTTCTTCTTATGGTGAAGGTTTTCCAAATGTTATTGGAGAGGCGATGGCGTGTGGAGTGCCTTGTGTGGTAACAGATGTTGGAGATTCGACTTTGGTGGTGGGTGAAGCAGGTTCAATTATCCCATCAAAAGATAGTCAGGCTCTTTTTTCGGCGTGGGTTGACATGCTTGATTTGGATAAGGCCGAACTTTGTGAGTTATCCTTACTCGTAAGAGAGCATATAGACACTAAGTTTAGTATTGACCGGTTAATTAGTGAAACTGAAAAGAGTTTGGAGGAAGTGTAGTGTTTAATTTAAAACAGAGGGTTGCCGTACAACAGCCAATGCCAATAAAGGGTGTAGTGGCACTTTTTTCTTTTGTAATTCTTGTGATGTTGTTTTTGTTTATTAGCTACGCTTATTTGTATGCATATAGTCTTGGTGGTCCGGCGCCTGTATATCATTATGTGTTTTTTATTTGTGTATCAAGTTTTCTATTAGCCGTATCTCCAGCTTTTGGTTACACCTTAAGTATTCCAAATTGTGCAGCCGTAGTATTTTTTTATTTTTGGTTGTTGCTTTATATTTTATATGCAGGCATACATTTTTTATTTTTTTCACAGTCTGAATTTGCACTCGAGTTTTTAATTAACGCATTACAAATGATTTTGATAGCCGGTGTCGCAGCTTATATGTTGATTGCTCTAAATCTTGTTCGAGCGTTTATGGTGGTGATGGCCGTGGCTGCAATTTTGGCCGTTTTTTTGAATATAGTAGATTTTTTTTGGCCATATTTGTCAAATGTTCCCGGGCGTGCTGCTGGTCTTTATGTGAACCCTAATATCTCGGGAAAAATGCTGTGCTTTCTGATGGTTGCTGGAGTGTTAGTTGTCCCGAAAAAGCTTCAGTTTTCTTTCGTACTTATCTGTGGCATTGGTGTTATTTTGACGTTTAGCCGTGGTGCGTGGGCTTTGTGGATAATAGGCTTTGCGTGGTTTTTGTTACGTGATCAAGGGAAATTAAGTTTTAGAATGATTTATAAGTCGATTTTTGCTATTACGGTTGCCTTAGTTGTGGGCGCCACACTTTATTTTGGAATATTAGGTGGTTTTATAGAAAATTCTTGGATTGAACCCTATCTCACTTCAAATACGCTCCAGAGGTTAGGCATTTCAGCGGTGACCATTTCGGGTGAGTCAGCTGAAATACGTGAAGCGCTAGTTTATACCTCACTTCAAGAATGGTCAGAAAAACCGGTTTTTGGTCATGGGGCATCTTACACGGCAACATGGGAGGATGATGGTGGGGTTAGGTCACACAATATGTATTTGATGTTTTTGGTTGAAGGTGGCTTGATAGGCTTCTTTGTATATATGGCATTACTAGTTGGATTATGGTTGTCTACAGTTGGCCTAGGAAGAGCGTTAGTCGTGTTAATAGCCGTTTCTGGATTGTTTACACATAATAATCTTGAACAGGTATCTGTGATAATAATGTTGGCATTTGTGTTGTCGCATGGTGTACATGTAAAAAAATACCAAAATAAACTGGTACCGAAATAGTGAAAACAATGCAGGTTGTACACGTTATCACAGGTCTTGCTACTGGCGGAGCAGAACGAGCACTTTATAATCTTTTACAGGGAGGTTTAAATACAAAGTTTAATAGCATAGTTATTTCATTGAGTGATAAAGGCACGATGGGAGAAAAAATTGAGGCTTTAGGTGTTTCTGTGCTGACATTAGATATGCCAGTTGGTCGCCCAACCTTACGGGGTGTTGTTAAATTGCGCCAGTTGATTAAAAAATTACAGCCCGATTTAATTCAAGGCTGGATGTATCATGGTAATTTGGCAGCCACTTTGGCACAATTTTTTTCTTCAAAGAAAGTTGCATTAGTTTGGAATATACGCCATTCCTTATATCACATTGAAGATGAAAAAAAGCTGACTCAATTAGTGATTAAGGCCAACCGTTTTTTTTCCAAATCAGCAGATACATTGCTTTACAATAGCCATATTTCTCGTCAACAGCACGAAGAGTTTGGTTTTTCAGCTAAGTATGGCCTAGTTATTCCTAATGGTATTAATTGCCAGCAGTTTTGTTTTTCAGTGGAAGCACGTCAACGCATCCGTACTGAACTCACTATTCCTTTAAAGGCATTAGTGGTCGGGCATATCGCGCGTTTTCACCCTATGAAAGACCATGCTAATTTTTTACAGGCAGCTGTTGATGTGGCTAAAAAGCACCCAAATACTTATTTTTTACTCAGTGGACGTGGAGTATGTTCAAAAAATACAGAAGTAACTCAGTATATTATCTCTTCTTTACAAAATAGATTTCATTTTTTAGGGGAGCGTGCTGATGTCGCTGACTTAATGAGCAGCATGGATATTTTGTGTAGTAGTAGTCGTGGCGAGGCCTTCCCAAATGTATTAGGTGAGGCAATGGCAACAGGTATTCCTTGTGTAGCGACAGATGTGGGGGATAGTGCTTTGATTATTGCTGATTGTGGCGTAGTTGCTCCACCAAGAAATAAAATAGCTCTTGCTGAAGGTGTTGAATCTTTATTGAACTTGCCTAATGAAGAAAGAGAAAAGTTAGGGCTGAGAGCAAGACAACGAATTGAAGATAATTTTAAACTAAATGTTATTGTTGATAAATATGCTGAGTTATATGAAAAGTTAAGGATGAATGAATGTTGAAGAAAGTCTTATCAAGTAGTTTGTTAATACTGGGAGTACTTGGGTTATCAGTCTCTTTATTAGGAGAGTTTACCTCCTTGGGTGATTATAAAAGTAGCGAACCTCGAAACTGGGAAAAATTTGACCCACAACTTGTGATTGAAACACCTGACCTTGACTCATTACATAGAAAGGTAAATTCTTTAATCAAGCAATCAAGCAATCAAGCAATCAAGCAATCAAGCAATCCTCAGAACAAGAAAAAATGTTGATTATTTATGATGTGGTGGTGAAACGATTTACCCATAGTGACGAAGCTAAACATAACTTGTTTAGTAATTGGATTTTGTGGCTTTTAGGTGAAGTTTCTGCTCCATTTTCTTATATTAAACAGCCTGAAATATTAGTCAAAAAAGGCCATTCAGCACTGTGTAGCGAGCAATCATATTTACTACAAACATTAGCAGAAAAGCAAAACATACGAACACGCGCTGTTGGATTGAACGGGCATGTTGTTATGGAAGCTTGGTATGAAAATGATTGGCATTTATATGATCCAGACTTGGAAGTTGTCCCTTTTGTTGATGGTGAATTAATTTTATCACTTGATGAGCTAGCTAAATCATCTGAGTTAGTATCTGAGTTTTACAAAGGGCGCGGCACAAGTGAATATACACAAAGTATTGTTGATATTATTGCTTCGCGCGAAGATAATAGCTTCACTTCGTACCCTCGGTTGGTATTATTTGAATGGAAAACGAATGTTTTATTTTATTTTGAAAAATTAGCTAATATATTAAAGTGGCTTATGCCTGGGATGTTTTTATTTTTTGGTTTACGGTTTTATTTTAAAAAAGGGGAAAAGGCATGTGCGGTATAGTCGGTTATTGGAATAAACAAGGGGCAAATGTCTCAACTGTTGAGCAGATGGCTTTACGCATTCAACACAGAGGCCCAGATAGTGCAGGCACTTGGTTAAATAAAGAGGGTGAGTTAGCTATGGCGCATCGTCGTCTTGCTGTTCTTGATTTATCTCCAGCTGGGCATCAGCCGATGCTTTCTCCCTGTAATCGCTTTGTTTTAACATTTAATGGTGAGATTTATAACCACCTTGAGTTACGTGTAGAGTTGGAGCGTCAGGGCGGTAATTTTAATTGGCGAGGTTCTTCAGACACAGAAACATTACTTGCTGCTTTACGATACTGGGGGTTGGAAAAAACACTTAAAAAGCTAAATGGCATGTTTGCCTTTGCACTTTGGGATAATGTTGAGAAAACGCTTTCCCTTGCTCGTGATCGTATGGGGGAAAAGCCGTTGTATTATGGGCATAATAATGGCTGTTTTTTCTTCGGATCTGAGCTGAAGGTTTTTAAGGCACATCCACAATGGCAAGCTGAGATAGATCGTGATGCTTTAGCGCTTTTCATGCGCCACAATAATGTTCCTGCCCCTTGGAGTATCTACAAAGGTATTAAAAAATTGTCGCCTGCGCATTATGTAGTAATAACCGATTCGGGTCGTCAGGTTTCTAAACCCTATTGTTATTGGAATTTGGTGGAAATAGCTGAGCAAGAGGCTGTTACAGGCGACGCTGAATCTTTAACGAATGGATTAGATAGTTTGTTGAGGGATTCAGTAAAAATTCGTATGGCATCAGATGTGCCATTAGGGACTTTTTTGTCGGGCGGCTTTGATTCAACAATAGTTACTGCGTTAATGCAGGCGCAGTCAACAAAACCCATTAAAACCTTTACCATAGGCTTTAATGAGCAAGGTTACAATGAGGCTACTCATGCAAAAGCGGTTGCCAAACATCTAGGCACTGAACATACTGAACTTTATGTTACCCCAGCCGAAGCTATGGGAGTTATTCCACAACTACCATCAATATGGGATGAGCCTTTTTCTGATTCATCTCAAATCCCAACACTATTAGTCAGTCAGTTGGCGCGACAACATGTCACAGTGAGTTTATCTGGTGATGGTGGAGATGAACTATTTTATGGTTATAGTCGTTATGAACTAGGGAATAATATCTGGTCTAAATTACGGTTATTACCTTTTCCAGCAAGACAGTTAATGGCTTCATTTATGCAGGTTTTTCCTGGAAAATCAGTAGAATATTTGATGCAGTTTTTACCCAAACGATTTCAAATTCCAAACTTTGCAGATCGTCTGCCAAAATTTGCAGGCGTTATCAAGCAAAAATCAGCAGCAGGCTACTATCAAAATCTTATTTCTCATTGGAAACATCCCGATCAATTAGTATTGGGAGCAACTGAGCCAGAAACAATTTTTAACCATTCCGATAGACAGCCCAAGCTAACAGATTTTCGCGAGCAAATGATGTTTCTGGATAGTGTGACATATTTACCAGACGATATTTTGACTAAAGTTGATCGAGCAAGTATGGCAGTCAGTCTTGAAGCTCGCGTGCCGCTATTAGATCACCGTGTTGTGGAATTTGCATGGAAGCTGCCAATGTCAATGAAAAATAAAAATGGTAAAGGCAAACATATACTTCGTGAAGTGCTATATCGCTACGTGCCACGTGAATTAATGGAAAGGCCTAAAATGGGTTTTGGTGTGCCTATTGATGAGTGGCTTCGTGGACCCCTTCGCGAATGGGGTGAAGAATTGTTGAGTGAAAAAAGATTACGTGAAGAAGGTTTTTTTAATCCAGTGCCAATACGAAAAATGTGGCAAGAGCATGTTAGTGGCAAACGTCGCTGGCATTATTACTTGTGGGATGTTTTAATGTTTCAAGCGTGGCTAGATGAGCAATAAAAAAATAATGTTATTTGTTGGTGTTGAGCCTAATGCTTTACTTAACTTTAGAGGAGAGTTGTTAAAATTTTTAGTAAACTCCAGCCTATCCGTTACTACAATATCAAAGCCCTTAGATAAAAATCAAAAGATAAAGTTGGAGTCTTTGAGTGTTGACAGTGAACAGGTTGACTTTTCAAGAAACGGATTAAATCCGGCTACTGATTTGAAAACTTTATTTAACTTATTTTTAAAATTTAAAGCTATACAGCCAGATATCATTTTGGCATATACAATAAAGTCCGTTATATGGGGTGGTTTAGCTGCCAGATTATGTAAAACTAATTTTTACGCATTAATAACAGGCCTTGGTTTTGCCTTTCAAGGTGACTCATTTAAAAGAAAACTTCTAACAAAATTGGTTACTTTCCTTTATAAAATCGCATTAAAGAATTCGAAAGCCGTTATTTTTCAAAATACTGATAATCGAGATATTTTTGTAAGTAAGGGGATTGTTGAGTTATCAAAGACCCATGTTGTGAACGGATCAGGTGTTGACTTAGAAAAGTATAATGTTGAAAATTTACCTATAGGCAGTGTTAAATTTTTGTGCCTTTCTCGCTTACTTGGCGAAAAAGGGTTGAGAGAGTATGCGGAAGCTGCAAAAATTGTAAAAAATAAATTTCCTGATGTTGAGTTTAACTTAATTGGGCCTGAGGACTCATCTCCAGACGCAATACCTTTAAATGAGGTCGATACCTGGTCAGACTACATTAACTATAAAGGCCCAACTGATGATGTAAGACCTTACATTAAAGATTCGCATGTTTATGTTTTGCCTTCATATCATGAAGGGGTTCCTAGAAGTACACTAGAAGCAATGTCGATGGGTCGTCCAGTGCTTACAACTAATGCTGTCGGATGTAAAGAAACTGTAGAAGAAGGTATAAATGGATTTAAAGTGTCAGTTAAGTCATCGGAGATGCTCGCAAAAAAAATGATTTGGTTTATTGAAAATAGTGATCAAATAGAGAAAATGGGTATAGAGAGTAGAAAAATGGCTGAAGATAAATTTGACGTGCATAAAGTAAATGAAGAGATGTTAAAAATTATGGAGATTGTGTGAAGCGTGTATTTGATCTGGTTATAACGTTTATTGGTTTATTACTCCTAGTACCTATAATAATTTTAGTCGCCGCATTGGTTCGATTAAAATTAGGGCCTGCAATATTTTTCAAACAGGCGCGTCCTGGTTTAAATGGAGAAATATTTAATATGTATAAGTTCAGAACAATGACTAATGAATGTGATAAAGATGGAAATCTATTGATTGATAAGCTTAGGCTTACTAAATTTGGTAAATTTTTAAGGTCAGCAAGTTTGGATGAGTTGCCAGGGTTATGGAGTGTTTTAAAAGGTGATATGAGTTTAGTGGGGCCTCGCCCTTTATTGGTAGAATATTTACCTTTGTATTCGGAAAAGCAATCTAGGCGCCATGAAGTTAGGCCGGGTATTACTGGCTGGGCACAGGTTAATGGACGTAATGCAATTAGTTGGGATGAAAAATTTGATTTGGATATCTGGTATATTGACAATCAATCAATATGGCTAGATATAAAAATTTTATGGATGACTGCAAGAAAAGTAATTGTGCGTGATGGTATCAGTCAAAGTAATCATGTAACTATGGATAAATTTAAAGGGAGTTTATAAAAAAGTGAGTGATAGATTTTCTAATTGGAAGTATCCAGATATTGAGGATGGCAAACCTACAAAATATAATTGGGTGGTTCAAAATTTAGATGGCCTGGATTTAGGTTTTAAAACTGATATTGGTGCTTTTTCATATATTAACGCTTTGTGCGGCGTTATTATTGAAGATAATGCCCAAATCGGATCACATTGTTCTATTTACTCTGTATCTACTATCGACAATTCTTCTGGCAAGGTTGTGTTAAAAAATAATTGTCGAATTGGTAGTCATTCAACTATTCTTCCAGGCGTATCAATTGGTAAAAATTCAATAATTGGTGCGCATAGTTTGGTCAATAAAGATATTCCTGATAACGTTGTTGCTTTTGGCGTGCCTGCTAAAGTGGTGCGTAAATTAACTAATGATAAATAATCACTTTTCATCATGGCCTTCATACACCGTAGAGGAGGCTGATGCAGTTCATGAAGTTGTATTGTCTAATAAAGTTAATTATTGGACTGGCAATGAATGTCGTGACTTTGAAAAAGAGTTTGCTATTTGGTCAAATTCTGAATATGCAGTAGCTCTTGGAAATGGCACTCTAGCTCTAGACGTTGCATTAAAATCTTTGGACATTGGCGTTGGAGATGAGGTGATTGTCACTTCTCGTACTTTTATCGCCTCAATATCTTCTATTGTAAATGCTGGCGCTGTGCCAGTATTTACTGATGTGGATTTATCATCTCAAAATATTACACCTGACTCTATTCGCCCTGTTATCACTAATAAAACAAAAGCAATTGTTTGTGTACATTTAGCTGGTTGGCCGTGTGATATGGATGAAATAATGGCTATTGCTAATGAGTATGATTTATATGTAATTGAGGATTGTGCACAAGCGCATGGGGCAAAATACAAAGGCA
>Ga0233442_1001689_pt1 | contig 16165 bp, 9 predicted proteins | sample SI_123_September_3_FD_182789 | JGI IMG/M metagenome (GOLD analysis project Ga0233442, IMG submission 182789) | Seawater microbial communities from Saanich Inlet, British Columbia, Canada - SI_123_September2016_150_MG | ecosystem: Environmental > Aquatic > Marine > Inlet | place: Canada: British... | reverse complement strand
TGACCCGGGAGTTACAATATCTGTAATTCCTCTTTTAACCAAACCCTTTGCTTTTTTTGGATCTTCTATCTGTTCACAAATAACCACTTTGAGACCCTGCTTCACAAGTTTATCAAGATAATTATCTAACGCATGATAAGGGAAACCGGCAAGAGGAATTGGATCATCAGCTTTTTTGTTTCTGGCAGTGAGTGTAATTCCTAATATTTTTGAAGCAGTTTTTGCATCTTCAAAAAAAGTTTCGTAGAAATCTCCCATTCTGAAAAGTAATAATTTATCTGGATGTTGATCTTTAATTGCAACGAATTGTTTGAGCATTGGAGTTAATTTTTTTATTTTCATTTATGGTAATTCAATAACGTTTGATCACATAAGAATCAATATCATTCTTTTTAAGTTTTTGCATTGCCTTTTTAAGATCATCATTTTCATCGAAAGGTCCAGCTGCTACAATAAAGAGTTTACTGTTATTTTTAATTTTTGAGAAAACAATATATTTGTATCCGATAACCTTAACTCTCTTTCCAAGCTTTTCGGCACTTGCTTCCAACCCAAAAGCACCGACTTGCAGATAGATTTTTAAGTCTTTCCCTGTTGCAGCCTTCGATTCTTCTATAGGTTCTTCTTTTCTGAATGTATTAATTTCTGCGAGATCAACTTCAACTTTATCACTCTTCTTGAGATTATATATTCTATCTTCAGCTAAATAGCAATATTGGTGATAAGGAAAATCCTGTTTCAATTTCTTATAGAACATCAAAGCCTGTTCAAATTTCCCTTGTTTTTCCTTACAAATTCCCATTTTATAATGCAGTAGTGGAATGCTGTTCTGAATATATTTAGAGGTTCTTAAGCTCTCTAAAGTATTAAAAGTACGTTTATACATCTTCTGCTGTAAATATGCTTCAGCAATCAAGAAATAGGCATTTTCAATTTGAACATTATCATCCGACTCTGCTATGAATATTTGGCTGGAAACTATAGAAAGTTGGTATTTGCCCATCTTAAAATATGATTTTGCAAGCCAATATTGTTTGCCAGAAATTCTTTGATCATGTATCTTTTTTAGGAAGGAAACCGCATCTTTGTATTCACGTTTGAAAAAATTGTATTTTGCTAATTCCATGAGAGACAGTTGACCAAAATAAGTATCACGATCTTCTTCATAAATTTTCTTATAAAGAGTTTCCATCTTTATTCCATCTTTTTCTGCTTTAGCATTTTCAAATTGATCTTCTTGGGTTGAAATACAAAAACTTGATGTAACAATAATTGTTAACAGGCATGTTATAAAAATATTTTTCTTCATTCTACTCTTCAATAATTTTTTTTCTTACAATACCCCATTCTGGTAATTTCTTGTCAAGGTCGAGTCGAATAATTGTGTTTGGCTTAGTCAATTGTATCTGTTCATTTTCATCATTAAATATATATTTGACCGTCATTTGAAAATCTTCTTTACTATCTGGGAAGATAAATTCGATCTCATCTCCAATACAAAATTTCGCTTTAATTGAAATGAATACAGATGTCCTTTTAACCTTTTGAACTTCACCAATAAATTGATAATCTCGAATATAGGCAGAAGAGCCATAGTGTTGCGTATTTGTTGAATCAAACTTATCAAAAAAAGCTTCACTATAATATCTGTGACTAACCTTATTAAGTTCTTCCTTCATTTGGCTAGGAACAGCTTGCGTACCTGCTTTTATAGCTGCTCTATATGCCCTCGTAACCGCAGCTACATAATACAAGCTCTTCATTCGGCCTTCAATCTTGATACTATCGATACCAGCCTTTTTGATTTCAGGAATTCTTTGGATCAAATTTAAATCTTTTGAGTTAAAGAAATGTGAACCTCTTTCATCTTCTTCAATCTTGAAGAACTCTCCAGGTCTAGATTTCTCTACAAGGTTATATTCCCATCTACAAGGCTGAGTGCATAATCCCCTATTCGCGCTTCTATTATTTAAAAATGCACTTATCAGACAACGCCCAGAATATGACATGCACATAGCACCGTGAACAAACATTTCCAATTCAACTTTTGGTACTTTTTTCTTTATTTCAGCAATTTCCTTAATACCCAGTTCACGTGCAAGAATGATGCGTTTAGCTCCTAATTTATACCAGAAATCAACTGCACTCCAAGACGTTACATTTGCCTGCGTACTAATATGAATATCTACATTTGGCGCAAATTCTCTAGCTAATAAAAATACACCAGGATCTGATATTATTAGTGCATCTACGCAAATTTTTTGTAGGAATGAAAGGTAATCTGGAAGTTGTTCAAGATCAGAATTGTGAGCAAATATATTTACTGTAATGTAAATTTTACGATCATGATTATGACAAAAGTTAACTGCTGCTTCTAAATTTGATCTTGAAAAATTTGTACTTTTTGCTCTAAGGCCAAAATTGTTACCAGCAGCATAAACTGCATCAGCACCATAGTAAACAGCATATTTTAATTTATCTAGATTACCCGCTGGTGCAAGTAATTCCATTAACGACTCATTTTTTGCAATAATTCTTCGTTATTTTTTGTTGTTAACATCTTGGTCTTCAGCATTTCAATACCTTTCAAAGGACTCATCCCTTTAAGAAACTGGCGAAGAACAAACATTCTCTGTACTTCTTCTTTAGATAACAGAAGGTCTTCACGTCTTGTACCAGACTTAACAAGGTCAACCGCAGGATACATTCTATAATCACTAATAGATCTATCTAGAACAAGTTCCATATTTCCGGTTCCTTTAAACTCTTCAAAAATAACTTGATCCATCCTACTGCCAGTATCTACCAATGCCGTTGCAATAATGGTAAGACTACCTCGTTCTAAAGCATTTCTAGCTGCACCAAAGAATTTTTTTGGTCTGTGAAGTGAACCAGCATCAAGACCTCCAGATAAAACTCTTCCACTTGAAGGCTGAGCCATATTAAAGGCTCGTGCTAAACGGGTTATACTATCTAACATAATTACAACATCCTGACCAAGTTCAACCATTCTTTTTGCTTTTTCAATAACCATTTCTGCTACTTGAATATGATTTTTAGGTTGTTCATCAAATGTTGAGCTTACAACTTCTGAGTTTGTTGGAATCAATATTTTTCTCATTTCAGTTACTTCTTCCGGTCTCTCATCAACCAGCAGAACAATAAGGTAAACTTCTGGATGATTTGAAAGGATAGAGTTTGCAATATTTTGCATTAACATTGTTTTTCCGGTTCTAGGAGCAGCAACGATCATTCCTCTTTGTCCTTTTCCAATAGGAGTAAATAGATCTATAATTCTTGAAGAAACATTTTTTTGTGTCGTCTCTAATTTTAATTTTTCTTCAGGAAAGTAAGGTGTAAGTCTTTCGAATTTTTTTACTTCTAACACAACCATTGGATCTTCAAAATTAACTGAATCAACACGGATCAAAGCAAAATATTTTTCCTCATCTTTTGGTGCACGGACAGGACCAGAAATAACATGCCCTTTTTTTAATCCAAATCTTTTTATTTGTGAACTTGATACATAGATATCATTTCTACCATGAGTATAATTGTTTTTTTGAAATCTTAAAAAACCATATCCATCATCTACAATTTGTAAACAACCAGAAACAAAAGCTAACCCTTCTTGAGTAGATTTGAGCTCAAATATACTGTGGATTAATTCCTTTTTCTTTAATCCTTTAAAGTCATCTAATTCTATTTCTTTAGCAATTTTAGTAAGTTCAGACATGTTTAATTCAAAAAGATTTTGTTGGTCATTTGCATTATTCATTTATTTCTCCTCAAAATTGTATCTAAAATCAATTCCTTTTAATTTCTATAAGTTACAAACACAAGATTTTGAGTTTGCTTTTGAGTGTCAAGTATTATTAATGATATCTAAATTCAATATTTATAGTAGTAGTAGTAATTAAAATCTTGACATAATAATAATAAATTCAAATTTTCTGTATGCTTAATAATTAAAAATATATTGGAGGAAAAATTATGAAAAAAATTATTGGAGTTTTAGTTTTAGCATTTGTTGTTTCTACTGTATTTGCTACAACCATTTATGATGTTCAGTATACTGATGTTGCTGGCCCAGATGGAACTTATCCCTCGCTTTTAGATGGTGAGGAAGTTACTGTAACCGGGGTTATAACTGGTTTAAAATTCTCAGGTTATAAAGATAATTTCTACATTGAAATGGTAGATGGTGGAGAATGGAGTGGTCTTTATATTCATATGGCAGGTGACACAACCTTAGTTGTTGGTGATGAAGTAGAAGTAACCGGTACAGTAAAAGAGTATTATGGTTTTACTGAAATTTCAGGTTATGATGACACTTTCATTAGTGTAACTCTTCTAAGTTCAGGGAATGATATTCCTGCACCAATGATTGTACAAACTTTAGATCTTACTGATGCAGCTACAGCAGAGCCTTATGAAAGTTGCTTCGTTGAAGTAAACGATGTTGTTGTTACTGAAGAGCAGATCAATTTTGGGCAGTGGTATGTAACAGATATTTCTGCAACACCTTGTCAAATTGATGATGGCTTCTTCTATCTTGATTCTGTAGAACCTGAAATCGTTATTGTTTTAGGAATGGAATGGGCAGTAATTAGAGGTTGTCTTGATTATAGCTATGATGAATATGGAATCAATCCAAGAACATCTGAAGATCTTATCGACGAAGTATCTTCTAATGAAAATACAATTAATGCTAATTCAGAATTTGTAAGCTGTTATCCAAATCCATTTAATCCACAAACAACTGCTTTCCTTAACTTAAAAAGTGAAAGTTATGTTACTTTAAATGTTTATAACATTAAAGGTGAAAAGATTAAGACATTGGTTAATGAGAATCTTTCTGCAGGCGAACATCACATAACTTGGAATGGTACTGACAATAACAACAAAAATGTTTCGAGTGGAATTTACTTCTTTGAAACAGGTATTGCAAAGCAAGAACATGATTACACTAGTGTTAAAAAAGTAATCCTCCTAAAATAAATAACTACAGTTATTAGTTAAATTTGATTTCGGGAGAGCTAAAATGAAAAAGAAATTTGCGAGGTTTTTAACTTTTCTCATATTATCTGGTGTTGGATATTTGGGGATTAAGATATATCAATTATTCAAAGGTCTTATTGAGCTAGAGAAAACTCTACCACAATATCTGGGTAATATCATTGGAGAAGTTCCTGTTGTTTCTATTGTTGCAGCTTTTAATAGAATTGCAATAACAGTTAGATATAAAAAGGAATTGATTAAAAAAAACGAAGGTTTAGATGAAATTGTAAAAGATTATGTTACAGATTTTTATCCAATTTTCAAAGCTGATAATGTGAAAGTAAAAATCGAAGAGTTGAGAGAAGAGAAAGAAAAACCAACCCCGGAAGAAAAAAAATAATCATTTATAATACAAAAAAAAAGGAGCTGAGATTTTTCTCAGCTCCTTTTTTATTATTTCAAGATCAGAACTTTATTTCCATCGTAATGAACATACTGAACAACGGAGCTGGAGTAAGATACATATATCTATTTCCTGTTAGATAATCATCTTGAAAATCACCATTATCATCATAGTATCCTCTATTATAATCAGATGCTACTCTAGCAGACAAGTAGTTATCATCTTCGTTTAGGATATTATTAAAATCTAGTTTTAGTGATGCATCCATTCCATTTACCTTGAAGGCATATTTTATATTAGCACCAAATTCCAAAAATTCAGGTAATTTAGAACTTACTACCGAAGTCGTATCTGCCACAAAATCAGATCCATCATAAATATAATTGCTGTAATATTCATTCTCATAATTTGCATAGTATCCATCCCAGTATTTAGCTGTTACTCCAACTCTCATTTTACCTTCTAATGGTAAATTCTTTATCGTGTAACCTATAGCTCCGTTTGCCATTGTCTCAGGAGAGAATGGAACAACTTTATCAATCATTTCATCAGAATCCATGTCAAATATCTCATCTACATTCATTTTTATCCAGCGATTAGATGAAAGAGTAAGTGAGCTTGCAATATCAAAATTCATTAACTTCAATTTAGTAGACAGTTCTAATCCCTGATGCCTTGCTTCACCAGCATTAAGTGTTAGTCCAACATCATATTCATTTACAACAATAGTTGAATCTGTATCTGCATATTCCTCTGTAACAGGTATTGTAACACTTTCAATCTTATCTTTATAATTACTTATATAGTAATTTGCTTCTACATCAAATATTACACCATCATAGCCCATTCCAAATTCTATTGTATTTATTTTTTCCGGCTTCAGATCACCGTAAAAATGCTCTTCATCTTGATTATAATAATTACCAAGACTATCAATGAATACAATATTCTTCAAATACATTTGATTACCATCAGGTCCATCATATCCGCTGTACCACTCACTTGTACGTGGTTCTTTGTAAGCCAATGAATAATTCGCCATCACGTTAAAATATTTAGAGATATTGTAGTTAATTCCAAATTTTGGAGAGAAAAATGAATAAATTTTGGTATAGTCATCTTTATCAAATTTAAGTGTGGAATCTGCATTTGTCATCTCTTTTGTAGAGAAAAACTGATAACCGGTAGGTTCACCAGTTCCCAAGTCATAGATTTCAATCTTGTTCTCTTCAATATTGGAAGTATAAACAGCATATTGTCCATCTGCCATGACATTAAGGTTAGATAATGGTTTATATTGGAATCTAGCAAAACCAGACATATTTATCACACTTGTTGTATAATCATAAGTGTTCTGCATATTTTCATATATTTCTACTCCACCTTCTCCATCAAAATGTCGAAAATTTTCTTTCTCACCAATATGATTAGCCAGCCAGTTTCTTAATTCTCCACCTAACACCATTTTCACTTGATTGGTTAAATCATGTTGATAATATGTATTCATACCAGCTTGGAAGTGATCACTTATCCTATTATTACGCCAACTATAATTATATCTAGAAGGATCACCAAAGAAGTCTGCTCCATTTCCACTAACAAGAACTCCTTTATAAGATGAACCTACAACCGGTATCGTTCCAAACCAAACGGTATCCTGACCTACAAATTCTTCTACTTCAATACCATATGTTTGATATAGATAGAGTGCATGTTTTCCAAAAACTTGATCTTCCCATTGCTCAGGATCATCTTCATCTAGGAATCCATCGCGGAAATCTATTTCACCAGTATTAATATCAAATTTGTCCTGGCTTAAGTATTTCCCACCACCGTCACCTTTAGTCACAAAAACATTTGTCATCATAATCTGAGTTTCAGAAATATTCCATTCATCACGAATTGAAAATTGTGGTTTGAAATAATAGTTTTCCTGGTAAGAATGATTATTCCTGCTATATGAACGACCAAGAGTATCAAAAAGATCTGGATCAGATTTAAAATATACTTGATTATGCTCTTGAGGAGCTCCTAAAAAGCTGGAGTTAATCGTATGATCACCAATAATATTCTGAGCTTCTAATCCAAAAGAATAGCCATCGTAATTTGTACCATTAAGATAATAATCACCACGTTTTCGTTCTAGCATGATATTGTAGTTAAATTTACCACCAAACAGATTCCCTGAATTGTAACGGGCTAATGCATTATAATTATAGGGGTTATATTCCTCTAATTCTCCTTCGCCATCTGCAGTATCACCATCAGTTGAATATCGTCCATAAGAAGAGCGCACTGTAATTTCTGGTTTCGGTGTTGAACCCATCGTTTCTATATTTAATGAACCACCAAAGGCACCAGAACCGTAAAGTGATGAACCTGCTCCTTTTTGAACTTGTACAGATTTTACATTGGATGCAAGACCTGTCCAATTGCTCCAATATACTTTCTGACTTTCTGGATCATTAACAGGTATTCCATTTATCAATACCTGAATCTTATTTGCCTCAAATCCGCGCATAGTTATTTCTGCGTCGCCTATTCCAGTGGTATTAGCAAATAATCCTGGTACATCTTCAAGAAGCTGTGGCATATCCTGAGTTGTATATTTGTCTGAGATTACTTCCTGATCAATATCTGTAAATGCGATAGGAGTTTCTCGTTTAACTGCTCTATTAGCAGAGACTTTTACTCCTTCAATGTGAATAGCCTTAACTTCCAGTTGGAAATTTGCAATTGCAGTTATATCATTCTTAACTTCAGTTTGCATTGTTTTCTGCTCATACCCCATAAAACGAACATGAACAATATGTTCTCCTGTTGGAATATTCTGCATAAGAAAAGTACCATTTGCTTTTGTATAAGTACCGGTTTGAGAATTCTCAAGAAACACTGATACACCTTCTATTGGCTCACCTGTTTTTACATCAGTGATTCTTCCGGCAATTTTCCCAGTTTGCGCAAATAAACAAATTGGGAGTAAAAAGAGTATTAAAATAAATATTTGTATCGTTTTTTTCATGTGACCCTCCTTAATATTTTAAATGGATTTACAATTTGCATTATTTGTATGTCAAGTAGATTAATATTTTGAGTAAAAAAAAGTAGGCTTCATATATAGAAGCCTGAATAATAAAAGAGAGTGCAAGTATATAAAGATGGCGGCGACCTACTCTGCCACTCCGTCGCCGGAGCAGTACCATCGGCGTAGGTAAGCTTAACTTCTGTGTTCGGGATGGGAACAGGTGTGACCTTACCGCTATTACCACCATCTTTATATACTCACACTCTTAAATTAAAAAGTGTGATAGAGGAAAAAATAAAAAAATTAAGGCAATTGACATATTAGTATCACTCGGCTGAACACATCGCTGTGCGTACACCTGTGACCTATCAACGTTGTAGTCTCCAACGTATCTCATGGGAAATCTATCTTGAGGTTGGCTTCCCGCTTAGATGCTTTCAGCGGTTATCCATTCCAAACTTAGCTACTCGGCAATGCAACTGGCGTTACAACCGATACACCAGAGGTTTGTCCGCACCGGTCCTCTCGTACTAAATGCAGATCCCCTCAAATTTCCTGCGCCCACGAAGGATAGGGACCGAACTGTCTCACGACGTTCTGAACCCAGCTCGCGTAACTCTTTAATCGGCGAACAGCCGAACCCTTGGGACCGTCTTCAGCCCCAGGATGAGTTGAGCCGACATCGAGGTGCCAAACACCGCCGTCGATGTGAACTCTTAGGCGGTATCAGCCTGTTATCCCCGGAGTACCTTTTATCCTTTGAGCAACTACCCTTCCATTCAGAGTAGCCGGATCACTAAGACCTGCTTTCGCATCTGCTCGACCCGTCAGTCTCGCAGTTAAGCTCCCTTATACCTTTACGCTCTACGGCTGATTACCAACCAGCCTGAGGGAACCTTTGTGAGCCTCCGTTACTTTTTAGGAGGCGACCGCCCCAGTCAAACTGCCCTCCAGACAATGTCCGCATACCGGATCACGGTACACGTTAGTAAGTCAATACAATAAGGGTGGTATTTCAAGATTGGCTCCACCGATACTAGCGTACCAGCTTCATAGCCTCCCACCTATCCTACACATACTGAACCAAATTACAATGTCAAGATGCAGTAAAGGTTCACGGGGTCTTTCCGTCCGTTCGCGGGTGGGCGGCATCTTCACCGCCACTACAATTTCACCGAGTTCCTGGTTGAGACAGCGTCCAAGTCGTTACACCATTCGTGCAGGTCGGAACTTACCCGACAAGGAATTTCGCTACCTTAGGACCGTTATAGTTACGGCCGCCGTTTACTGGGGCTTCATTTCAGAGCTTCGCCGAAACTAACTCTTCCACTTAACCTTCCAGCACCGGGCAGGTGTCAGTCTATATACCGTGACTTGCGTCTTCGCATAGACCTGTGTTTTTGATAAACAGTCGCTTGGACCTCTTCACTGCGGCCCCCTCTCGCTCAAACCGTAAAGGTCATCACAATACCGGGGCACCCCTTCTCCCGAAGTTACGGGGTCATTTTGCCGAGTTCCTTAACCAGAATTCTCTCGAACACCTTAGGATACTCTCCTCGCCTACCTGTGTCGGTTTGCGGTACTGTTCGCTATAGCTTCAAACAATTAGAAGTTATTTCTTGGCAACGTATATAACCGGACTTTTGAGCTTAAAGCTCTCGTCCCACGCCTCGAATAAAAGTCTACGGATTTACCTATAAACTAATCTAAACGTGTTCAACGGGACGTCCAACACCCGTCTCCGGAGCACCATTGCGTCACTCCATCTCTAACTATAGCAAGTTCTGGAATATTAACCAGATTCCCATCAGCTACTCAAGCTCGCTTGACTCGCCTTAGGGGCAGACTTACCCTGAGAAGATTATCTTTACTCAGGAAACCTTAGGCTTGCGGTGTGTAAGTTTCTCACTTACATTATCGCTACTCATGCCGGCATGGTCTCTTCCAGACGCTCCAGATCGCCTTACAGCTCTCCTTCATCGCTGACTGGAATGCTCTCCTACCATCCCATATAAATATGGAATCCGAGGCTTCGGTAATATGCTTAAGTCCCGATCATCTTCGGTGCATTACCACTTGACCAGTGAGCTATTACGCACTCTTTAAATGGTGGCTGCTTCTAAGCCAACATCCTGGCTGTCTTGGCAATAAAACATCCTTCCTCACTAAGCATATATTTAGGGACCTTAGCCGTCGGTCTGGGTTGTTCCCCTCTCGCGTACGAAGCTTATCCCACGCACGCTGTCTCCTAGACATTAAGTTATGGCATTCGGAGTTTGGTTGGGTTCAGTAGGCTGGTATGCCCCCTAGCCCATTCAGTGCTCTACCTCCATAACTCTTATCTAAGGCACTGCCTAAACAGTTTTCGGAGAGAACCAGATATCTCCTAGTTTGATTGGCCTTTCACCCCTACCCACACCTCATCCAAACACTTTTCAACGTGTCCTGGTGCGGTCCTCCATCACGTGTTACCGTGACTTCAACCTGGACATGGGTAGATCACTAGGCTTCGGGTCTAATACTATCAACAATACGCTCTATTAAAACTCGCTTTCGCTACGGCTACATGGCTGTACCACTTAACCTGCTGATAACATTAACTCACCGGCTCATTATGCAAAAGGCACGCCGTCATCCACATAAATGCAGACTCCGACTGATTGTAAGCACACGGTTTCAGGTTCTATTTCACTCCCCTCCCGGGGTGCTTTTCACCTTTCCCTCACGGTACTAATTCACTATCGGTCACCAAACGTATTTAGCCTTACGAGATGGTCCTCGCTGATTCAACCAGGATTCCTCGTGTCCCGGCCTACTCGGGATACTCACTACAATATATACACTATTTCAACTACGGGATTGTCACCCTCTCCGATCCGGCTTCCCAACCGTGTTCGTCTATAATGTACATCTCGATATCGTAAGTCCCACTACCCCCATATTAAATGGGTTTAGGCTCTTTCCCGTCCGCTCGCCGCTACTAAGGAAATCGTTATTACTTTCTCTTCCTCCGCTTACTTAGATGTTTCAGTTCAGCGGGTTGATCTCCCAGGATATATGTATTCTATCCCAGAATGACTCTGTTCTAACAGAGCCGGGTTGCCCCATTCGGATATCTCCGGGTCTAAGCTCGCTTACAGCTCTCCGAAGCTTTTCGCAGTTAACCACGTCCTTCATCATCGTTTGGTGCCAAGGCATCCACCATGTGCCCTTTCGCCCTTAAATTCTTATCTCTTCCTCTATTCACACTTCTATATAATATATTATGATCTAAAATGGTGGAGAATATCGGGTTCGAACCGATGACCTCCGCCTTGCAAGGGCGGCGCTCTCCCAGCTGAGCTAATCCCCCATATATGGTGGGCCTGGGCTGATTTGAACAGCCGACCTCACGCTTATCAGGCGTGCGCTCTAACCAGCTGAGCTACAAGCCCATTTATATCACAAAATTTTTATAATGATCTAAAAAATATATAATTGGTGGTGAGTGAGAAGATAGTTTATTTGTTTCTCCTTAGAAAGGAGGTGATCCAGCCACACCTTCCGGTACGGCTACCTTGTTACGACTTAGTCCCCCTTGCTAATCACACCTTCGAAAGCTGCTTCCTTACGGTTAGCTCACCTCCTTCGGGTGCAATCAACTCGGCTGACTTGACGGGCGGTGTGTACAAGGCCCGGGAACGTATTCACCGCGTTACGCTGACACGCGATTACTAGCGATTCCAACTTCATGGAGTCGAATTGCAGACTCCAATCCGAACTGAGATCGGCTTTCTGAGATTAGCCCCACATCACTGCTTCGCTTCCCTCTGTACCGACCATTGTAGCACGTGTGTAGCCCTGGACATAAGGACCATGATGACTTGACGTCGTCCCCACCTTCCTCCAGTTTATTACACTGGCAGTCTTGCTAGAGTCCCCGCCATTACGCGCTGGCAACTAACAATAGGGGTTGCGCTCGTTGCTGGACTTAACCAAACATCTCACGACACGAGCTGACGACAGCCATGCAGCACCTGTCACTGGGTTCCCCCGAAAGGGCACCCCCGTATCTCTACAGGTTTCCCAGGATGTCAAGCCCAGGTAAGGTTCTTCGCGTTGCATCGAATTAAACCACATGCTCCACCGCTTGTGCGGGCCCCCGTCAATTCCTTTGAGTTTTAACCTTGCGATCGTACTCCCCAGGCGATACACTTAACGCGTTAGCTACGACACTGAAAGATCATCTCCCCCAACACCTAGTGTATATCGTTTACTGTGTGGACTACCAGGGTATCTAATCCTGTTTGATACCCACACCTTCGCAATTTAGCGTCAGTAATGGTATAGAAGATCGCCTTCGCCTCTGGTGTTCTTCCTGATATCTGCGCATTCCACCGCTACACCAGGAATTCCATCTTCCCCCACCTTACTCTAGAATCACAGTATCAAATGCCGTACACCGGTTGAGCCGGTGCCTTTAACATCTGACTTACAATTCCGCCTACTTGCCCTTTACGCCTAGTAATTCCGGACAACGCTTGCTCCCCCCGTGTTACCGCGGCTGCTGGCACGGAGTTAGCCGGAGCTTATTCCTTTGCTAATATCTCTTTCGTAAAACTATTAATTTTACAAACATTGCTCACAAAGAAAAGGATTTTACACACCGAAATGCTTCTTCATCCACGCGGCGTCGCACTATCAGGGTTTCCCCCATTGTAGACTATTCTCGACTGCTGCCTCCCGTAGGAGTCTGGGCCGTATCTCAATCCCAGTGTGGGCGACCACTCGTTAAAGCCGCCTACCTATCATCGCCTTGGTAAGCCATTACCTTACCAACTAGCTAATAGGACGCAGGCTCATCTCTAAGCGATAGCTTGAAACAGAGGCCATCTTTAGAACCGAAGTTCCACATGCGGTATTAATCCCGGTTTCCCGGGGCTGTCCCCCACTTAAAGGTAGATACCTACGCGTTACTCACCCGTCCGCCACTCTACTCGTATCTCCGAAGAAATACTTTCGCGTTCGACTTGCATGCCTAATCCACGCCGCCAGCGTTCGTCCTGAGCCAGGATCAAACTCTTCATCATAAATTATTAATATTATCTCTCACTCACCACACTTCTATCTTCTAAAATTTATCTCTAATGATCAAACAAAAAAGCACCCCACTTGCGTGAGGTTTGGCAAATTTGAAATCTACCCTTTTTATGTCAAATTCTTTATTATATTTCTATACTTTTTTTTTGCTGATTATGACAAGTCATACACCTAACTTAAACAATACCTATACATAACCATTCTAAACAAAATTACAATATTTTACGGTTATTCAAATAGGGCTGTAATACTAAGGGAATTTCTATCATTCCATTTTTATTCTGATAGCTCTCGAGAATCGAAATGAAAGTCGAAGAAGGTATTTATTAATGCGAAAATATTGGATCAATTTCGTTCATGACATGATGCATATTTACAAATGCAGACCAAACATTCAATGCTTCTAATGACATTCTGATTTTTGCTTTATTTGTAAAAGCTCCAACATGTGGTGAAAGGATAACATTTGAATTATAAGCAAACTTCTTTACTTCCCATGGCTCTTCCGAAAAGACATCAGATGCAAATCCAACTATGTCTCCATTGGATAATCCACTTAAAACAGCTGATTCATTTATTACTTTTCCTCTGGATGTATTAACTAACCAAACAGGATTATTAATAATATTCAATACTTCTTCATTAAAATAATTCTCTGTCTTGCCAGTTAAAGGACAGTGAAATGTTACCATATTACACCATTTGAGACCTTCCTTATATATAAGGGGCTCAATATTTTTGTGTTTCCATTCAGATTTGGAAAGGTATGGATCTACTCCTTTAACTTGAGCACCAAGACTTTGTAAAGTATGAGCCACTCGGGTACCAACCCTTCCTACACCAACAATTAAGACTTTCAGATCAGACATTTCCCAATTAGGCATGAAGTCCTTTTCCCAATTACTTTTTAGTATTCGGTCTTTACATATTTGATGCTGTTTAATTAGTGCAAAAATAAATGATAACGTTTGTTCAAATGCAGAAAAAGCATTTGCCTCAGGTGTGTTACAGACAATCACATTTTTTTTCTTTGCTTCAATAACATCAATATTATCAAATCCTGAACCTGCACGAATGATCATTTTAAGGTTTGGAAACTCAGCAAATCTATCTATATTGAAATCGGTTTTTGTTCTAATTATAATTATTTCAATTTCTTTATTTGAGTTAATATCTTCCGTAAAGTGATTATCCCAACCTTTCTTTCGGATCTCTTCCCAGAAAAGATCCGGCATTGGTTCAATTACTAAAGTCTTCACCTACTTATCCATCTTTAGATAATCATTTTTATAAGAAACATAATGTTTTGCAGATTCGTAAATACTTAAAACTTCATCGTCATTAAGTTGCCTTATAACCTTTGCGGGAGTTCCCATTATCATACTTTTTGGATGGAATTTCTTATTCTTAGTTACAAGAGAACCAGCTGCAACTATAGATTCAGAACCAATATCACATCCATCTAAAAGAGTTGCACTCATTCCTATCAGACAGGCACTCCCAATTTTACAACCATGAAGTGTAACACCATGCCCAACTGTTACATCATTTCCAATAATTGTGGGAACTCCATCATCTCTATTTTTTGTGTTTGATTGAGTTACATGAATAATGCATCCATCTTGGATATTGCTTCTATCTCCTATGGTAATAAAATTCACATCTCCGCGGATTATTGCACCAAACCAAACTCCACAGTCATTTCCAATTTTACATTCACCAATAATGGTAGCATTTTCTGCTATCCAAGTTTTCTTACCGATCTTTGGTGAATATTGCAGATAATCTTTTATCATATAATCCTTTCTTATATTTTTTCTATTGTTTTAAAATGTGTTTTTGCAACTTCATTTAGTCTGTCTTTAGTAAATTTAGCTGCAAAATTTTTGCCCATCTTAACTACTTTGCTCGATGCGCCTTTTGGAAATTCCAATTGGAATTTCTTAGAAATTGTTGCTATGCTATTAAGAAAATGATAGCGTGCAATAATAGAGGCAGCTGCAACTGCGATGTCTTCCTCAGCTTTGATCTTATGAACAAGCTTAATATTATTCATATCTTTTATTGAACTGGTAAGAACCCTGTCGCTGGCAAATTTATCTACAACCGCACCTTCGAATTCATGCTTTGCATTCAAATTTAAGATCACTCGCGCATGCATCCAGGCTAACATTTCGTTTAATTTTTTATTTCCCTGACGAAATTTTGCATACAATTCATTGTACTTTACTGGCGGTAAAACTAAAACTTCTATTTTATCCGTATATCTCTTATAAAGTTTTTCAGCAATTTTTATTGTTTCAGCATCGCTAAGCAACTTACAATCTTTAACTCCAAGCTTTAGTATATCAGTAGAATCACTCTCTTCTACAATGAATCCACAAACAGCTAATGCTCCGAAAAAATCTCCCTTACCAGATTCATCTGTTCCTGCCCAAATCTTCCAATTATGATCTTTATTAGAAACATCCGGCTTCTGTTGCAAAAGTTTCTGCATAATAGAACGTAAAGGATTCTTGGGTGAGCCACCTATAACTGAAGAGATACCTTTCTTTTTAGAATAGTATACGTTTAAAGGAATGTCATCTTCCCCTTTCTTAAATTTAAGCTGTATACCATAATTTATCTCTTTCTCATCCGATAAAGTTAGCCCAAAA
>Ga0233442_1001683_pt1 | contig 16215 bp, 19 predicted proteins | sample SI_123_September_3_FD_182789 | JGI IMG/M metagenome (GOLD analysis project Ga0233442, IMG submission 182789) | Seawater microbial communities from Saanich Inlet, British Columbia, Canada - SI_123_September2016_150_MG | ecosystem: Environmental > Aquatic > Marine > Inlet | place: Canada: British... | reverse complement strand
TTCTTAAAATTTCTGCTTTCTTGGTATCCCAATTTATTGTTTTCATTTCAATATTATATATACAGAGTATATCATGCTAGGGTTTATTTAAAAGTTTCTTTTAAAGACGATAAGGGCATTTATCATAGGTCAAACATAAATGGGTTCGTTTTGTCATTTTTTTATTCCGAGCGAATTGCCTTGGATAGGCGAGAAATAGCATTACGCTGATAGCGAATCAACTTATGGCAATCGACTGTACGACGAGAGACTGGTCCACCTTGACGACGCTCATTACGCTGTGATCGTACAAACACTCTTAACATGCTTAGCGTTCCTGAAAGAGTAACTTCTGAACCCTTAGCCATCGATCTCAAGCTTATGTAAAGACCCTCTAGATTCATATCCCAGTTGGATTCATTCACCTCTTTGGTCTTAGTATAAATCTCATAATACGCATCCATTACGCGACGGTAATTAAGCAGACTGCTGGCAATATCAGCTGCTTCAAACGGCGAATACCCTTCCTCAGTCAACAAGGACCTTAAAGATGTATAAGCTTCTGAGGATTCAAAATCAACCTCTACATTAAGACCATGCTTAATTGAATTTTTACTACTAACTCGCTTACCACGACTTGTTTTTGGCCCAGTTGATAACTGAGAATTAAGGCGATTGGCAATTGTTTTAGGACTATTTAACATCAATAGCAAGAGTTTTGCTTAATGACTTCATGATGTTGAGATAAAAGCATGGCGTTTGAAAGGCCAACATAGCCAGTACCTGCTATAGCTATTTGCATGACTCACTCCTCACTATAAACCACTGATTCAATAATTTTTCTTTGTTATATTTATGTCTTGAATATTTACTATCTTTGTATTTTAGCAAGTTTTTTCCAGCCTCATTAACAATCGCATGCGCAGCTCCCGTATCCCACTCCATGGTAGATCCCAACCTTGGGTAAATATCAGCTTCACCTTCAGCGACTAAACAAATCTTTAAAGAGCTGCCAATTGAAACCAATTCTTTTTCTTTGTTTGTATCTATAGCATCTATAAATGCTTGCGTCTCATTAGACATGTGTGAACGACTGACGACAATCTTATAGGTATTGCTCTGCTCTTTTTCTTTAAGAGGAAGTTTTTGCCCATCTTTAAATGCGCCTTCATCTTGCTTTGACCAGTAGCATACATCTAGTGCTGGGGCATATACGATACCAAGCACTGGCGTATCTTTATGAATAAGTGCTATATTAACGGTAAATTCACCATTTTTCTTTACAAATTCTTTGGTTCCATCTAGTGGGTCCACCAACCAAAAATACTCCCAATGCTTTCTATCCTCATAAGGAATATCATTACCCTCCTCAGATAAAATGGGAATGTTGACTGAGAGTTGATTTAAACCATTTTCAATAATATCATTGGCTTTTTTATCAGCAAGCGTTAATACTGAGTTGTCTTGCTTGTATTCAACTTCAAAATCTTGCTTGTAGATCTGCATAATAGCAGATCCAGCTTCTTTGGCAATAGTGACAATATCTTGAACATCAATCTGATTAAGCATGATTAATTAATAATTTCCTTGAATTTCAGAAAGTCAATTACCTTAGTAACAGATTCTTCTAATGAATCTCTTTCAGTATCAATAACTAGCTCTGGATTTTCAGGTGCTTCATAAGGAGAGTCAATACCTGTATAGTTCTTAATTTCTCCAGCGCGTGCGCGCTTGTATAAACCTTTAACATCTCGTGACTCACAAGTCTCTAGACTGGCCTTACAATAGATCTCAATAAAATCACCTTGAGATAATAATTGTCTAACAAGGTTACGATCTTTTTTAAATGGACTGATAAATGCAGTCATAGAAATAACGCCTGCTTCCATCATTAATTTAGCAGATTCACCAATTCTTCTAATGTTTTCTTTACGATCATTATCACTAAAGGTTAAATTCGATGATAGGCCATGACGAACATTGTCTCCGTCCAGAACAAAGGTTCTACAATCTAGATTATGTAATTCCTCCTCAACTGAGTGGGCAAGGGTCGATTTACCTGAGCCTGACAAACCTGTAAACCAAATAACAACAGACTTGTGACTATTTAGTTGATTGCGTCTTTCTCTGGTAACGGTTGCGTTGTGATAGATAGTGTTTGGAGTTTTCATAAAATCACATATTAGTATTATTGTTTTTTACCTATTTTAGTCCGAAAAACTCCCAATCTTCAATAGTGATGACAGTCTTTTTTAATAAGGGCATTTATCAACGGTTAAAGTATAAACATAAATGGATTCGTTTTGTCATTTCTTACTCAGAGAGAATAGCCTTGGAGAGGAGAGAAATAGAATGACGCTGATAGCGAATCAACTTATGGCAATCGACTGTACGACGAGAGACTGACCCGCCTCGATGACGTTCATCACGCTGCAAGCGTGCAAACACTCTTAACACGCCTAGTGTTTCTGAAGGAGTGACTTCTGAACCCTTAGCCATCGATCTCAAGCCCGTGTAAATACCTTCTAGATTCATATCCCAGGTAGACTCATCCACCTCTTTGGTCTTGGTGTAAGTCTCATAGTACGCATCCATTACGCGACGGTAATTCAACAAACTGGTGGCAATATCAGCTGCCTCAAAGGGAGAATGCCCCTGCTTAACCAGTAACGATTTTAAAGATGGGTGGAAACCTAACTGTTGCAACCATTCAAAGACGAGTAGCCAGTCTTAGTAGTATATTCAATCTCACCAAAAGCACCAACCCTACAAAAGAACCCGTGGTTATTCTAACCTTTAAAAAGCTTAGAAGAAAATTTGGTAAACCTCAAAAACAAGCGACACCCCTAACTTATGATATTCTAATAAAACTTAAAAATATCTGTTCTGACGATATAGTTGGACTTAGAAATAAACTACTTTTACAGCTCGGCTATGAAACCATGCGTCGACGCTCTGAAATTTGTCAATTTAAATTTGAAGATTTGCAACATATTGGTAATTACAAACATGCACTCCTACTAAGACACTCTAAAACTGACCAATACAATCAAAGGAAAACAATTCCAATATCTGGCGAACTATCTGGGATGATTTTAAGCTGGTCACTAGCAATTGATCAAGATAGTGGTTATATCCTTAGAAGCTTCAAACGAAATCTGTCTACTAATTCGTCTCTTACATCTGCATCAATTAACCATATTTTAAAGAGTCTTCAAAAGCAGGCTGGACTGAATAAAATTGGAGAACTATCAGGTCACTCATTTAGAGTTGGCGCTGCACTTGATCTATTAGACAAGAATATTCCGCTTGAGAAAATTATGCTTAGAGGTGGTTGGAAATCAGAAACTAGTGCAATGAGATATCTTCAAAGTTGGAGTGATCAAAATTGGACAGTGATATAAGCTACCTTTTAATTATCAGAAAAATTGTTTTAAATATAATCACCACATCACCAAAAAAAGAACGCTCTTTCACATATTTACGATATAGGGCGATTTTCTTTGGTAACACTTCGCTAATATATGTGGCCTCAGGATCCTTAGAGCTAACCAACAATTCGTTCTCATTCCTAAATTCAATAGAGGCATTATCAGTAATACCGGGCTTGACAGAAAGTACATCATGTTTTTCGTCATCAGAGTAGCAATCAATATATTTTGGCACTTCGGGACGGGGGCCAACTAGACTCATATTTCCAACAAGTACATCGATCAATTGCGGGAGCTCATCTAGCTTATATTTACGAAGATAAACCCCAGTAGTGGTAATGCGTGAATCTGCGCCAACTGTTATCTGCTTTCCTTTTTTTTCTGCATCCAAAACCATCGTTCTAAACTTATGAATTCGAAAAAGAGAACCTTGAAAGCCAACACGTTCTTGGCGAAAAAATATAGGACCTCTTGAATCGATTTTAATCCAAAGTGTAGCCCATACAAAAATAGGGGCTAGCAATATCAAGCCAAAAAAAGAAGCGATAAAATCAAACAATCGCTTCATCATGTTAACGCTTCTCGTAATACCTGGATAACTCGATCCTGTTGTTCATCAGACATGGCAGTATATAAAGGAACACTTAACATGGTTTGATATGCTTTATCAGTTACTGGAAACATATCAATCGTTAATTGGTATTTATCACGCCAGTAAGGTTGGCGATGCAAAGGAACATAGTGAACGCTCGAACCAATACCTTGGTCGCTTAAAATTTGAATCAATTCATCTCGATTTACTGGTGAGTTATCTTGTATGCGAATCACAAATAAATGCCAAGAGTGGGACCCGCCATCCGCATCATCCATCGGAAGGTTTAAAGGCAAATCGGACAGTGAGTCAAAATATCGTTTTGCTAAATATTGCCTTCTATTTAAAAATCCTGGTAATTTTTTTAACTGATGAATCCCAATTGCAGCTGCAATATCAGTCATATTATATTTAAATCCAGGTGCAATCACCTCGTAATACCAAGCGGATTTTTTAGATTGAAAACGATCAAATGCATCTCTACTAATACCATGAAGGCGCATAATTTTCATTCTTTTAGCCAAATCTGGATTACGAGTAATCACCATGCCCCCCTCTCCAGTTGTCATGGTTTTGTTAGCATAAAAACTAAACACAGTAATGTCAGACTCAAGGGAGCCGATCATATCGCCTCTATAAGTTGTTGGCAATGCATGTGCCGCATCTTCAACAACCTTTAAATCAAACTCTTTGGCTAATAATAAGATTTCATCCATATTACAACTCAAGCCAGCATAATGTACTGGCATAATTACTTTGGTTTTCGGAGTAATGGCAGCTCTAATGGCATCAATATCTATGTTTAGAGTAATAGGGTTAACATCTACAATTCTAACATTAGCTCCTAAATATCTAGCCACTTCTGCAGTTGCTGTAAAGGTTAAGCTTGGGATGATTACTTCATCACCCTCTCCAACTCCTAATGCCTCAAGAGCCAAATGTAGTCCGGATGTAGCAGAATTAACCGCAATCGCTTCTACGCCACTTCCAATAAAATCTTGGAAATCAGATTCGAATTGCTTCACTTTTGGGCCGGTTGTTATCCACCCGCTTTTTAGCGTGTCTATAACTTCATTAATCTCATCGTTACCAATATCAGGTAGTGCAAAAGGTACAAAATCTTTACTCATGAATAAATTCTCTTTTTGATTGCATTAAATGCATAGGATAAAAAATAATAAATTGATCTAAATAATCCAAATTTATGTATCTGAAAATATAAATTCCACACTTGCATGGCCGCTTTTATTTTATTTTTAGATATAGAATTAGAATGTATTCGGTACTTTGCCAAAACTTTATCAAGTCCATGTGCCAAAAATCCTTTTCCAAGAAGAGTGATCCACAAACTAGTATCCTGACGAGTACGGATATCCATCATTCGAAAATTATCGCCAACCATTTCAATATCAATCATAGATGTTGAAAATCCAATAATTGTATTTTTAAGATAATCAATTTGAGTGAGCTTTTCCACAGAATGAATAATATGATTTTTACTCGCTCCATTTTCATCAATTAACTCGTATGAGGTAAAACTAATAGGCGCCTTTCTTTTGAGCATAAATGCTACCTGCTTTTCTAATTTATCAGAATACCAAATATCATCACTATCAAGAAAAGCAATAAAGCGTCCGTTAGCCACTTCTAAAGCGGCATTCCTTGACTGTGCCGAGCCTACATTATTCACAAGCTTAATTAGTCTAATTTTTGGATTGTCGCCTATAAATCTTTCTATTATTTCGACACTATTATCAATAGAGCAATCATCAACTATGATCATCTCCCAGTCGACATAACTTTGACTTAAAACGCTCGTAATTGTATCAATTATAAAGCTTGAACAATTATAGGAAGGTGTGATAATTGAAACCAGGTTTTTACAAGTATTTTTCATTAGTTTTATATATTAAGTTAAATACATTATCCATTTTGATTGAAGAATGATCTTCCAAAAAGTTTGAGTGATCTAATGTCGAATTGACAGAATCAACGCTTGCTAAATCATCAATAGAATTTATAATTGATAACATCGAAGGGTATTTCCCCTTCATCTCAACAATAAATTTAGACTCAAAAGCAACAACATGCTTGTTTAATGATAACGCCTCTATTACTACCCCGCTTACTCTGTAATCAAACGACCCTAAAAACAAAACAAATTTACAATTTTGCATATCAAGCATATAGTTTTTAAAGTATTTTCTTTCTATAATGTACTCAGAATTTTTGTTAGTATCGCCTTTTATTAATAATTTAGTGCTGCTGTCAGCACACCACGTCATTAAAATATTTTTCAGCTCTTTACTATATGTTGAGCTGGGAGAAAAAATATAATTCCCTAGTTGGATTTCATGGTTATATGGAAAATGCAATGGATGTGGTATCTCATAAACGTTTTTTTGTGGCTCTAATTTTAACAAAAAATCTTTGCTAGCTTTTGTCATGACGCAATGAACACCAAGTTTAAAAGTTTTTTTCAGAAAAAATTTCTTTATTTTTGACTGCTTTGCTTGGTCTAAATTATTATGATTAATAAACACTACACTTTTACTTGAGGCGGTAATTAAACATAAAAGACCCATGGAGATATTTTCATACGAACTAAATATAAGACTCTCACAGTCACTTTGATTAAAAAACTTAATTGCTTGATAGGTATTTTTAAAATATGTAATTCGCCCCCTTAATGATGCACTTAGCCAGTTAAGATTCATATTGCTATCAGAAAAATATGCAGTATCGACCCCTGAATTCTCTCTGGAGATGTAATTTTTATGAGACAAAAAGATTACATCATGTTTTACTACTGTTGACTTTATCAACATTAAATTAAAATTAACATGGCCTTTTTCGGACAATGGATCGGCAATTAAAACTTTCATTTATCGGATTCCCTTAATTGACTAACATATAGGAAGGCCAGAATAAAATGCAATAAAAATATTAGCTGAACACCCCATCCAAACCAAAGTACACTCAGCATAATAAGCATGGTGAATAAAAATCTATCACCTTTGCTCGGTCTAGTTTTTTTATATTTTCTCAAAATCAAAATATAAAAATAAAAATATATAAATGAACCAAGAGCTCCATAACGAATAAGCAGCTTAATAATAGACTCGTGGAACCCGTGATATTTTCCACTATTAATTTCATTAATTGGAAAAGTGGCATCATGTAAATTCGCTTGCACCATAATATTATTAGTATCGTGAATTACCGCCCCATGACCAAGACCTAAAAACACATTTACACTGGTTAGAAATTCATTAGCTAACAGTTTAAATTCTAAGAGTCTAATATATATAGAATTTGGAATAAGATCCGGATCTGAATACAATATTTCATACAGAATTAATATTTGATCTCTCTTTAATACTATCCAAGCCGATTCTGAAGTCATGAAAAATACAACAAAGGCTGTTGACAGAATTAGCACTATTAGTTTATTAACAATAGTGCCATGATTCAATAAGAAAAATACTGCCATTGCTATAAACAACAATATTTCATGGGAATTGATAGATATAATTTTTACTGGAATATAAAAAACAATAGCTGCAATTGCAACCATCTTCTCTCCACCTTTTTTTATTAGTAAAAAATATAACAAAAATACTAATATTAGGAAATTCAAAGGTCCAAATGAAAACCACATTTCATAATAACTATAGCCACTTGTATACTTTAAAATTGTAAAAATAGCTGCGTAAAATGCATAAGCTACAACAAACTCAAAAACTCTATTTAATAAAAACTCCTTATCGGGAAGGTCTATTTTTTTGAAATTTAGCAATAAGGCAAGTGGAGTCAATAGAACAATAAAATACAAAGTATCATACAAAAAATATTCATGGTTATCAAAATTTAATAATCCCTGGATAGTTGCAATTACCCCAAGCACAGCCAATATATAGACTGGAGACCGAGAATGAATACTGCCTTTAATAGACAGTAGAGTATTGAAAAGGAATAAAGACATATATATTAGTAAATAAGGCCCAAAGATCATCTTGTTAAAAATTTCTCCATCCTGAGTATAGCCGGTTGACGGGTAGCTTTGCACAATAAAGAAATAGAAGAAGAAATAAAGAAAGAAATCTGCATACTTCTGCTTTATCGATTGAATAGCTAACAACATCAATACTGAAAAATTTACAATATGGGAAACTTGCGATGGCATTTCATATTGCACGTTTCGCATTAAGAAAATAGCAAACATAAATGCAAATATATGGTTAAATTTTATACTCTTGATCATAAATTTTATCAGCTATAATAATCTTTGGCTTTTATCATGTAGATCATTGACACTTCGTACAAATTCAGATTTAATTTCACTTTCAAATCTATAAAAATCATCTCGATGCATCTGCGCCATAATTTTCTTAATTTGAATTTTTTTCATTTTCTTAATCTAAATTGAGAATTAGTATTTAAACGACTTATAAAAAAAACTGCTGTCAATAAAATTACCACATCAACCAATACGCGAGTAAGCATAAAGTTGTATGTAGACAAACTTTCTTCATAATACAAAAGGAAGATAACAATATAGAAAAAAGAGCTTCCAATAAGATAACTAACAAGATAAAAATGAGGACTCTCAGGAAGCAAATTGTATTGCAAAATATAATTTTGCAAGGGGCCAATAAGAAGTGTTATTGAAGCAATCATCGCGACTATATGCATAATATTTGACGGATCAGATAGATTAAAAACAGTTATTGCAACATACTCATAAAACAATAAAAAACAAACAAAAAATGATATTGCCATTCCTAAATATAAATAGCGGCCTGCGGATGAATTATTTATATTATTTGTGTTTTTATAATACTTAGTTCTCAAAAATATTTTTGGCAATTGTCCAATAATTCCGTTTAACCCCTTGACCATTTTTCTAATAAATATATATACTCCAGATTCAACTAATGGCAATAATAATATTGCAATATACACATCTAAGTAGGTATAAACAGCAATTGATAAATCTGAAACAGATGCCCTCCATGACTTTTTATACAAAAATACTATTTTTTTCCAATTAATACGCCCTAAACTAATAAATAAAGAATTTACTCTCATTAAAATAAAGTTTTGGAGCACTGCTATTAAAGCTAGAATTGGAATATAGTAGTCAATCATAACTTCTTGATCAAGAAGCAACAAAGATAATAAAAAAGTGGCATTTTTAAATAATGCTGCAATTATTACCACGTGAAACCTATCTTTTAGGAGATAGAGCCAGCTTACATCTATAATTGCAGCTGTAATAAACAAATGTATAAATGCATAATTTGATACATTTGAAATATTTACAAAATAAACCAGTCCAATGACAATTAGATTGGCAACGATAGCCACTAACACTCTTACCACTACCAGGTTGCTCATAAAGCCACTTAATCTTTCATTGGTTAATTTTCTTGCTTTAAAGATAGTTGGGGAGATAACTTTAAACGAAAATTCCACAAATAAGTAACCAAAATACCCTAGAACAAGAATACCTTCAAGTTCTGCGAAAGTTGACGTATTGGACTCACGTAAAACCAAATACACAAATGCAAATGGGAAGGCGACATTTAGTATTTGAGCAATTACTATTTTTGAAAAATATTTTATATTCACAAAGGCAATGTTTCTAAAATTTTTCGTATTTGCTTACTAGAGTCCCCTGCGCCATATGGGTTTATAGCATTACTCATACTTACATATAGCTCACTATTATCTAAAAGCTCTTGAACTTCCTTTACAATAGTTAATGCATTTGTTCCAACAAGCTTAACAGTTCCAGCGTCTACAGCTTCTGATCTTTCAGTAGTATCTCTCATAACCAATACAGGTTTTCCAAGTCCTGGAGCTTCCTCTTGGATTCCGCCGCTATCAGTAAGCACCATATATGATTTTTGCATTAATAATATGAACTCTTCATATTGAAGGGGATTGATTAAAAATATATTAGGAATATTGGATAATATATTTACAACTGTACTTTTGATATTTGGATTCAAATGTACAGGGTAAACAATGTCTACCATTGGATTTCTCTCAGCTATTGTTTTTAACGCCGAACAAATGTCAATAAAGCCTTGACCAATACTCTCTCGTCTGTGCCCCGTTACTAATATATATTTTTTATCTATATTTGAAAAACCATTTTTCTTAATGGACTTTGTAATATCCTGTTGAAAAATTTGATCTATATCAAACCTTTTAACAATAATATTTAGCGCATCAATCACAGTGTTTCCTGTTACATATACATATTCATCTTGTATATTTTCCTTTAATAGATTATCTTTATTAGAATTTGTAGGTGAAAAATGATAGTCTGCAAGCACAGAAGTTAGCCTTCTGTTTGCCTCCTCTGGCCATGGAGAAAATTTATTATCGGTCCTAAGTCCTGCTTCAATATGTCCTATTTTAATTTTCTGATAAAATGCCGCTAAACTGGCAGTAAAAGTTGTGGTAGTATCTCCATGTACTAAAACTAGATCAGGTTTTGAAGAATTTAACACACCCTTCATCCCTTGTATAATTTTTTCCGTAATATCGTACAAGTCCTGCCCGTGACTCATGATTGATAAATCATAGTCAGGAGTAATTTTAAAAATATCCAAAACTTGGCTTAGCATTTCCTTATGCTGCCCAGTAACACAAACCTCTGTATAAAACTTATCTTTATGATTCTCGAGCTCTTTTATTAACGGAGCCATTTTGATTGCTTCAGGCCTTGTTCCGAATATTATTAATATTTTTTTCATTTAAATTTATTTTTTATAAAGTTGTATATTTTTTCATATAGATACCTAATTTTTTTTCTAATATTTTTGGAAAAAAAACATGGGAACCTTCTGCCATAGAATGAGCCGCCCACCACGAGAAAGTACTTGGAGCGCAATAAAGCTTACTTGCATTTACCATTAGATTAAAATCTTCCTTGAAATCGGATGATCGCGCCAGAGGCTATCCACAATGGAGCAAAAGCCAATCATACACTAACTTTCATGCTGGACCACTCAAGTTGGACTGCTCACACCTAGTCACCGAAAATACGCCGTTATGTTTAGCTTAACTCCGTCTTTCATGTTGCTGATGAACATATTGTCTGAAGAATTTTCCAATTCTGGCTTATTCAGAGGCTTGTTGCTAAAAATCCTTCTAATCAAAATCATTTCAAATAGTAATTAGTAGGAAAAATCAATATTTGAGGCTATAGCATTGTCCAAATACTGAGTCCTCTGCTCTAAGTATTGCGCATTATCCAGATTAAAGTCATCACCTAGCACATTGAACAACGCAGGATATTGTTCTGATAGCTCGCACATTCCAACGTTTTTGTTTACAGATAAGACTTTCAAACCGGCACTTATATAATCAAATGTTTTTAGGGGGGCGCACAATTCATTATTTATGTTTTCCCTGTAATAGCTTACTATTCCAACAGTATAACTTGTGAGGATCCCTGCGACGTCCTTGTGTGGAACCGATTCATAGAATCTGACTCTATCATGTAAAAGAAATTCAAAATCACCAATTTTCTTACCGTAGACATCCAAGGTATAATCGTTTTCAACCAACCACTTTAATAAAGATTTTTGCTCGAAATCTGGAAACCTCTGTTTGTGCAACAATCCCATGTAAACTGCTTTCTTATTACCTCTTCTAATGCTTACCTCAGGATAGCTAAGGAATGGAACGTTTTGTAATATACCTGCATCACATTTGTATGTTTGTAGAAAATATTTCCTACGAGCCTCTGAAGAAACATAAGTCTTTAAGTTTTTCATAATTAATTTATCAAGTGCGTTAATTGGAAACTTGTTTCTTGGTACCTCATTAAATACTACTTTTACATTTTTTTTTATAAGAATTAATGGTGCAAATATGCGTATCGCATTTGTCCCAAAAATTTTCACATCATCTGCAAATAAAATTTGCAAATATATTTTTGTATTTAATGAAATATGATGAAAAAAATTCTTTACATAGCTACGATCAGTTGACCAGCTTTTATGATGTTTTACGTATACTATTCTTGTACCTTTTTTGCGTTCAATTTTTAAAAACGCTATATCAACGCCAGACCAATAAATCACTAAATTCATCGTAACATCCACAGAATTTCAGAAGATTGTAGCCTCTTGTATAATACCTTTAGGCCCAAAGTTACAACAGTTAGAGAAATCAACATATGAACAAAATGTGTGAAACCAACATAACGGATTCTTTTGAATAATTGCCAATGCACACCTTTATAGTAATAGTGAGCTTTTAAAATTTTTGAAGCACCGGTGCCCTTCCTGATTAAAATACAAAAGAAAATCCAATCAACCAAAGAAACTTTTGCGGTTTGAAATTTATACTTTTTAACTGAAATTAATTCTTTTGATTCTTTAAACTTACTGTCGACATTTGCGTCAACAGTATTCAGTGTTCCCAGCTTAACAAATTTCGCATTATCAAACATCTTTTGTTCACTGAGATGATTTGCTGCTCGGTCTATTTCAAGGTTCAAATTATTGGTAACATTTTCATATAGCATAACCAAATTTTTGTCTTTTTGAGAGAGATCCCAAACTATTTCCAGCCCTCGGGTCAAGTCCAACCATGTTTTGAAATAGTAACGCCTTCCTTGTGAGAAATAATCAATATGACTGAGAAAAATATCGAATGGGTGACGTAGCAAGACCAAGTTGAAATTAGTATGAGATGACTTGGAAATAAGTTCGTGATAATATATGTTACGGGTTGTTTTCTCGACTATTTTTTTGCTAACCGACGTTTGGTCTAGGAGTTCATCATAACACTGTATGAGCTTTTTCTCGAGGTGGTGAGAAAATGCAGTATTTGTGTACACTCTGGCAGATTCCATACCAGTGAAATTATAGGTAGGATATTTCAATGGGCCAAACAGCTGGACTGCAAGCCAATTCTCGGGATTGGCCTCGTAGCCTTTCAGATTGGTTGCTATTAAGTTCTGCACTAAACTAGAACCAGATCGTGGCACCGCATAGATATTCAAAATTTTCATATCACGTATAAACTTCCTTGAGTTTTGCAATCTTGCAAGTTCTTAATATTCTTTTTGAACTCTTTCGGAAAAACAGCGGTTTTTGATTTTCCAAAACATATCGGCCAGAACGCGAAAGTAGAATTACTTCCGATTGCTACGCTAGCATTATGTAGTAGTCTCAAATCGTCGAGTTCAGAGTCCCCTTGTGTTACAAAGTCGCAAAAAAATCTGACTTTAAATTGGTTAACCTCGGCTTCAGTAATTGGACCAATAATCACCATTTTTTTTGGTAATTTGTTAAAGTTAATTAGATAGGTCATAGCTTCAATATAGTAATCAAAGCTGAGTACTCTATCATCATTTTCGAAGTCACCACGCCTAAAATGGATAACACCATAATCGCCTTCAATCGACCGCAACTCTAGATTTTTGTTGTTAGAAATTTCACTGTAAACTCTTACTGCCGCTTCATTCAGTAAGAAATTGTGCTGATAATATCCAAAATGCCATTCGTTTTTGAATATCAGAACTGAAACGAAGTCCTTACTACTGAGTTTCTTTTTTACGAACAATATCATCAACATAAAGTAATCAATAAAACTAGGGCTTATAGCATCGTCATTAAACCCGATTATGTCAGAATGAATTGAAAACTTCGTAATGAAATTGTTTATAAAACTTCTTCGTTCTAATAAGCTAATTCGCTTTACGTTTTTGTGATTTTCCAGCCATATTTTTTGAAATATGTTGTTGCCAAAGCCTCCTGTGATAAAAAAAAATTTCATACCATTATAATTCCTAAATGTTAAAGTGTACGCTTTCCTGTTGTCTATGTGTGAGGCGCCCCTAGCTTCCTAAGTGCCAGAGTCGTTCATTTTCCGCTGTTCTGTTTGATAGTCAACTGGTGACAGGGTACCCCCCCCCGAGAATAATATCTATTATGCCTTAGACCAGTCCAAAACTGCTGCAGTCGTAAAGAGCACGGTAAGCACGGTGTTTCAAATCACTTTTTGAGACAAATAGTTCTAGACGCAAACTACAAAATAGATTTTATAAAACACCCTCGCTAATCGTCAAAATTCTCTAGCTATAAAATGAAGTTATCTCCCCACAAATATAATGTATTTCGTCGTCTGTAAGCTGAGACATAGATGGCAGCCACAATCCATTTTGACCTACGTGTTTGGATATAGGATACGACCCAAGTATGCTATAAGCAGGTTGCTCGTTGAGCGGGGGGTACATTACCCTGGTACCAATGTTTTTTTCCTTTAAGTATTTCATTAGTCCCTCTCTTTTCTGGACCAAACAATCAATGAACCAAGGGGCGGTATACTGGAGATCGTGACTAAAAAACTTTACTTCAGGAACCTCAGATAGAAGTTTTAAATATAAGGAGTAGATTTGTTTTTTCCGACTTACTCGGAAGTCAAGCTTTTTCATTTGAGCTAGCCCAATGACAGCCTGCATTTCAGTGAATTTAAAATTGTAACCAATTGTTTGATGGATATCTGAACCACCCCCTGAAGCTCTTCCAAAATCCTTCAGAGTCCTTAATTTAGCAGCAATTAAATCATTATCGGTGATTAAGCACCCCCCCTGTCCAGTCGATATAATCTTTGGCGCCGAAAAAGAGAATGAACCAACTGACCCCTTCAGGCCAATATGAATTCCATCGGGGTAATAAGACCCCAGCGATTGGGCGGCGTCTTCAATTAAGGTAATTTCATGCTCACGACAGAGATCTTTAAAGCGGTCAAGACCTGCAGTGGGATATCTGCCATTAGCAGACACCAGTATTACTGCCTTAGTTTTAGAGGTAATAGCTAATCTCACCTTATCGACATCAAGACACAAAGTATCTTCCTCGACGTCAACGAAAACTGGCTTTGCTCCAAACATCTGCACAGAATTTGGGGTAGCAACCATCGTATAGTTAGGGACAATCACCTCGTCCCCAGATTTAATTCCACAAGCCAAAGCGGCAAGGGTTAAACTTACCGTCCCATTATTAACGACGATGCAGTGCTTCGCGCCGGTATAGCTAGCGATGGCAGTTTCAAATTCCGCGGTATGCTTAAACTCAGTAAGAAAACCATCCTCGTCCATATAATCTGTAATTGCTTTTTTTTCCTCGAGCCCAAACCAAGGTTTCATCTGCATAATAAATTCATTTGTCATAGCTTTTTGCACTCCATGTTGAGACTAACCAAAATACCATCTTCCTTATCCATATGTGGGTAGTAGGCTTGACTATGATCATCGTAGTCTTTATGAGCTGTGTCCTGCCAGCGATATCTTTCGACGCTGCAAAATCCAGCACTGACTAATACCTCTTTAAGGGAGTCAAAATTGTAGGCGGTTTTGTGATATAAGTTAATAACACCTGTCTCCGTGATAATCTCCATTGCACCGTAAAGGGGACCAAGAATTTTGCTAAGATCATTTGTTTTTTTATATACAGATAATAAGGCATCAAAATCTGGAACAGCCACTCGAAGTACACCACCCTTTTTAAGGACCCGGGCCCACTCTCTCAATACATTAACTACCTGCTTCCTATCAAAATACTCCAAAGAATGACTAGAATAAATAAGATCGACCGTCTCATTTCCGAACATTGATAGATCATCGATTGACGATTTATAGTCGATATGAGGAAGGTCGCATAAATCAATATGCACCCATCCAGGGATATGTCTATGCCAACAGCCGAGATTAAGTTTTAACATTTTTTACTCCCAACTCTATAAATTAGAATTTTGTCTTATCCGTATCGACATCGATAAACGGCCCATTTTTGGTCTCTATAATTTGGGTATCATCTTCTAAGATTACATACCCATGACCACCATAGGCAAACACCGCAAGATCTCCTTTAAAGAGAACAAACTCTTTAAACTTTTCAAGCTCTTCAGTATACAGATCAACACGCATCGATCCTCTCTTAATATAAACACTCTCTTGCGTCCTACTCGCCGTTCGATCAAAGTCTTTGTGGATATGAGAGTCAAGTTTTTTGCCCTTGTCATACCACCAAGAGCCCACTTGCACGAAAAGTTCATCTGGCGTTATAAAATTAAGCCCTTTAACCCAATCTGAATCTCGATAAATAATTGATATTATTTGCCCATTATGTGTAATTTTTTCCATTTATTCTGCATCCCTGTTTGATAAAATTGGATTATCAG
>Ga0233442_1001677_pt1 | contig 16279 bp, 16 predicted proteins | sample SI_123_September_3_FD_182789 | JGI IMG/M metagenome (GOLD analysis project Ga0233442, IMG submission 182789) | Seawater microbial communities from Saanich Inlet, British Columbia, Canada - SI_123_September2016_150_MG | ecosystem: Environmental > Aquatic > Marine > Inlet | place: Canada: British... | reverse complement strand
ATTCAATATTTATTTGTACTAAAAAATATACTCAACAGGAATTGAATCTTACTATTTTTAAGATACTGTGGTAAATGTTGGTTTTTCAGGACTGACTACATACTTAATAGTATGTTGCAATTCTTTAATTTCACTCAAAACAAGTTTATTGATAACAATAAAAATAACTACCGATAAAATTAAAAGTAATAAAATCATTGCTATAGTAGATTTATAGATAGTGCTTGTAGAATTTTTTACTGCTTTAGAGAGGTGTTTTACATTTTCACCCAGTAAAAATATACCTAATGATTTACCATTAAAGTCAATAACTTCTTGATACGTATAGAGATAATTATTGTCTTGATATGAACCAGTTTTAAGAAGTTGTTTAAAATCAATATTACTTGCTTTATTGAAAAAATCTTGATGGATGAATTTTTGAGATAATTGGTAAGAACCTACTTCTTGTAAATTACTTTGCAGTGACGTTACTGATGAAAGGTCTTGATTCATTAATAGCATAAAATGTTTCTGTTTAGAATCAAAGCTTTTTGCCACAGAGTTAAGACCTTGAATAAATTCAATTGAACCATAATACTCATTATTAATCATAAGTGGAGCAATACCACGTAAAACTAATCCTGCACGGCCAGCTTCAAAAGTTGTAAATGCTTTTTTGTCTCTGTTGACTTTTACTAAAGTTTTGCGGAATGAACTTAAGTCATCACCAAACTTTTTGGGATTCCATGCTCGTAAAAAAGAGTGGATATCTTTAGTATGAAGATGGATTTTAACATTTTTGTAGCTTGTATGAGCCTTGAAATTATTAGAAATTTTTGAAAGAATCTTTAATGCTTCTTCTCTATTATCTGTTTTTAAAGCATTTATAAGTCTAATGTCATTTGCTATGGTAATGGCATTAGTAAGACCAATATCTTCTTTATGTTTAATAGACTCATCAAGAAGATATTTCATCTCAACAATTCTATTTTCTTTAGTCTCATTGCTTATTTTACTTACATTTTGCAACATATATATTGTTGAAAGAGTAATTAAAGCAAGTGAAACTAATGTAGTTGCAATAAGAACTTTAGCTGATATTCCTAAGTTATTTATACTCATTTTTAGCTACTTTATAATTTTTCTGGTTCTTTTGCCGTTGGCAAAAAATAAGCAATAGCTGAAAAAACAATTGCAACTATTAATGCTGTTGCAACAGCTGGTACAGCTGAAATAAGAGGTGTTGCATTTTTTGGTGTCATATCTGCTAACAGTACTTTTCCTCCAAATAAAGAGTCAAAAAGAAAACTATCTTTTAAAAAGTCAAAACCTAGCATAAAGAAATACGAACCTAACAGTGCGCCTAGAATAAAAAAGAGAGCATCTTTTCTGCCTTCTCCCAATGCACATACCGCAGTACCTGGACAATATCCTGCTACTCCCCATCCAAGACCAAAAATCATTCCGCCAATAATAACGCCCCAATTCATACTTTTAATACTCATATGTGTAGAGTCAACAAAGCCTGACGCCATTCCTATAAATATTATGGTACTTGCAACAGCAATACTAAAAAAGATAACACGCATTAAATGCATATCTTTTAATCGTAACATATTAATAATTCCAGAAGGATTAGATGCACCTACGCGGTGAATCGCAAAGCCAAAAGCAGTTCCTAAAATAATAGCTAGTAGTGTTGCTGACATTATTTAGCTCCTTTTTTTGAGTAGAATATAAGTGCTACAGGTACGGCAATTATAAAAACACCAAATGCAAATAAGTAGCCGCTTAAAGAAGTTTGCATCATACCACTCATCATATGACCACTGGTACATCCTCCTGCAACTCGTGCGCCAAAAAGAATAAACATACCACCAATAAATGAAACAAAATATCGTTTTAAACGATTTTCAGTACCAAATTTATTATTCCATACTGTTGGTGCATTGACCTCTGCTTCTGTTAGTTTTGGGCCTTGTGTCATTTTGGAAATAATACCACCAAAAACAATACTTAGTGCAAAGACAAAAGCATAATTGGTAGGATTTGCAACATTTTTAGCATAAGCACCTTCATTTTTTGCCAAGTAACTATTGTCACTGGTATATCCAGATTTAGTTTCTACTGTCTCAGTAACAATTGGAGAAATTGCATCCCAGATAATTCCATCCATAATAACAAATTGTGTTGAAGCACCAATAGGTTTAATAAGTATCATAGCTACAGCTAAAACTAAACCTAAAAATAGACCACCAATGAGCCATTCTAGTCGTTTTCCATTCATATAAGTATCCTTTATATTCTACAATAAGAGGGAGTTATATCTAAAAGTCTTGGATTTTATTATATTTTTTTTGATTAATGTGAGTTCGAAAGAAAGTGTAACCGAAATGTAATAATATTTAAACAAGTAATGAACTTGTCTAAATATTATTGTAGAGAGATAAATTAAAGTGCTTTCGCCATAATACGATTCATACGGTTAATAAAATCTGTAGTGTCATTTAATTTTTCACCATCATATAGACGCGCTTGATCAAGTAAAACATGAGCAGCATCTTCGATTAAATTTTGATCTGCTGATGCTTTTAGTTTTTCTAAAATATCATGTTTTGGATTGATTTGTAAAATTGGTTTAATTTCTGGAAGTTCAGAACCTTGACCCATCTGTTTCATCATTTGTGCCATCATATAACTTGGATCTTCTTTGTTCTCTTTAAGACAAACAGCAGAGTCCGTTAAATTAGATGTAACTTCAACTTTAGTAACACGATCTTTTAGTACTTCTTGAAGTTCATTAACAATTGATTCGAAGTCTTTACTTACTTCTTCTTCTGCTTTTTTATCTTCTTCAGTAGTTTCTAGTTCAGCATCAGCAACATTTACAAGTTTGAAATCTTTATATTCAGTTACCATTGGGAATACTAAAGTATCAATCTCTTTTTCAAGTACTAGTACATCAATATTCTTAGCTTTAAAACGTTCTAGTTGTGGAGAGTTTTTGAGAATATTTAAATCCATATTCGCACAAATATAGTAAATTTCTTTTTTCTCTTCGTCACACGATTTTACGAACTCTTCAATGGTAGTTGTTTCATTTGAATTTAAGTGGTTAAATTGAAGTAGCTCAAGGATTTTTTCTTTATTACCCATATCTGAGTAAAGTCCTTCTTTTAAAACGTTTCCAAATTCAGAAAAGAAAGTATCATAAGTCACTTTATCTTTTTTCATCATTTTAGCAAGTTCAGAAAGTACTTTCTTAACTGAAGCATTTTTAATTTTGTTAAGTACTGGATTGGATTGTAAAATCTCACGAGATACATTTAATGGTAAATCTTTTGAATCAATAACACCACGTAAAAAACGTAAATATGTAGGCATTAACTCTTTATCATCATCTGTAATAAATACACGGTTAATATAAAGTTTCATACCGGGTTGGTAATCAACACGATACATATCCATTGGAGCTTTTGCAGGAATATAGAAAAGAGTAGTGTACTCAATTGCACCCTCAGCTTTGTTATGCATCCATTTTAATGGTGGTGTTGCATCATGAGCAATTCCATTATAAAAATCTTTATAATCATCATCAGAAATATCTGCTTTTGGAACAGTCCATAGTGCAGACGCTGCATTAATTTGTACATTTTCAATTTCAGTTGAAGAAGGTTTTGTTTCTTTTCCGTCATCATCAGTTTCTGCTGCAATAAATTTTTCTTTATCCATAAATAATGCAAATGGAATATGGTTAGAATATTTTGTAATAATACTTTCAATTCTTTGTTGTTCTAAAAATTCATCTTCATCATCTTTAAGGTGCATAGTAATTGTTGTTCCGTGAGTATCACGAGTTGCGTCTTCAATTTCATATTCACCATCACCATTACTTGTCCACTTATAAGCTTTTTCTTCATTGGCTTTTCTTGAAATTACTTCAACTTTATCAGCTACCATAAATGAAGCATAAAAACCAACACCAAATTGACCAATAAGTTGAGAGTCTTCTTTGTTATCACCTGAAAGATTTTCTAAAAATGCTTTAGTTCCTGATTTAGCAATAGTTCCTAAATGAGCTACTAAATCTTCATCATTCATACCAATTCCACTATCTTTAAGAGTAATTGTTTTTGCTTCTTTATCTAAAATGATATCCATACGTGGAATAAATTCTACTGACTTATACGCATCATCAGTAAGAACTAACATATTTAATTTATCAAGTGCATCTGATGCATTTGACACAAGCTCACGAATGAAAATTTCTTTGTTTGAATATAAAGAGTGAATCATTAATTGAAGAAGTTGGTTTACCTCGGTTTGAAACTGATGTTTTGCCATTATTTTGCCTTAATTTTAATTTTTGTAATTATATCAAAAAAAAGTTAATGCTATGGTAAGACTAAATAAAGCTTAGTGTGTATGACTAAACTAGTCTGTGCATTATCTGTATAGTTCTGGAACTTTGTTTATTGATTTGATATTTAGGTATAATATAGCATCTATAAATGGAGTATTATGCATAAAATATTAAAAACAAGTTTTCTAGTAGTTATTTCTTTTTTATTATTTATTAGTAATACATCTCTAAATGCTTCGCTATCATTTGAAACAAATTCGCAAAAAGAGATGGAACTTTTAAAGTCTTTTGATATCAATCCCTCTTTTTTGAATGATCATGTGTTAATTAGAATAAAGAGCAAAAAATTAGAGAAGTATAAAAAAGAGCGCTTTTTTAAAGCTATGGACGAAGCATATTTATACATACCAATGATAAAACAACTTTTAAGTGAGTCTGAAGTTCCTGTAGAATTTCTGTTTTTAGCAATGGCAGAGTCTAATTTTTCAACTCGCGCATTTTCAAGAAAAAAAGCATCAGGATTATGGCAGTTTATGCCATATACTGGAAAACGATACGGTTTAAAGATTAATGAGTATGTAGATGAAAGACGAGATTTAGTAAAATCAACTAAAGCTGCCATTACCTATTTAACGGTACTACATAAACGTTTTGGAAAGTGGTATTTAGCAGCACTTGCCTATAATTGTGGTGAGGGTAGAGTTCAAAAAGCAATTAAAAGAGCAGGTAGTGATGACTTAGATGTACTTTTAGATCCTAAGAAACGTTATCTCCCTCGAGAAAGTCGTTTTTATATTAGAAAAATCATTGCATTAGCTTTAATTGGTAGTGATGAATCTTTTTTGATAGATAGTGAATATGATTATCTTCTTAATCGCGCTAATGCATATTCTATTGTAACGGTTAGTGTTCAAGCTGGTGAATCACTGTCTCGGATTTCAAAAATATTGGAAATACCAGAGTATGATTTAATTAAATTAAACCGTCATTTAAACTATAAATTTACACCTCCATATTCAAATAAATATGACATTTATATTCCTTACATTAAACTCAGTGAGTTTAAAAAGAATTATCGTCCTGGTGATATGAGTAAAATTTATGTGGTACATAAAGTTAAACGTGGAGATAACTTGTCAAAACTAGGACAACGTTATCATATTTCATATAAGGTTATTAAAGATGTTAACAATTTAAAGTCAAATACTCTACATCTTAGACAAAAGTTGATTATTCCAATACCTAAAGGGTCGTATTATGCTATTGAAATACATAAAGTTCGTTCAGGAGACACTTTGGGTGGAATTGCAAAGCGATATAAAGTAACAATAGCAGATATCAAACGATTGAATAAGATCAGTGGAAATATTATTAGAATTGGGGATAAATTAACAATACATGATTAGAAAATTTTTATTAGCTATAGCAGTACTTATTTTAATTGTTGGGTGTAGTACTCGTCATACAAAAAGTCAAAACTATAAGTCATCTAACTCTTCAGGCAATTCGAAAAATTATAGTAAAAGTTATAATAGTTCAGGAAATGGAAAAAAATATTCTCATCCAACAATGAGACCTTATGTTATTGATGGAAAACGATATTATCCAACAGTAGTAAGCGTAGGAACTACAATAGATGGTCGAGCAAGTTGGTATGGACCAAATTTTCATGGAAAATTAACATCAAATGGTGAGACATATAATATGTGGGCCATGACCGCTGCACATAAAACATTACCGATGAATACAATTGTCCGTGTAACTAATCACAGTAATAACAAAAGTACAATTGTAAGAATTAATGATAGGGGTCCATTTGTTAATAGCCGTATTATAGATTTATCTAAAAAAGCAGCATCTAACATAGATATGATTGCTACAGGAACAGCACCTGTTACCCTAGAAATATTAGGTTTTGAGAAAAAAGGGTCTACCAAAATTCCGACAGAAAAAGAGATGAAAGATGGACCAAAACAGAAAATAATCGGTTCTTTTGCAATTCAAGTGGCTTCATTTAGTAAAATAGAAGGTGCTATTGCCACTCAAGAAAAATATGATGGTATCGGTGGATATAAAACAATTATTAAAGATATTGGAGAGGGTGATGCTCGTCTATTTAAAATTTACTTTACTGGCTTTCAAAGTGAAGAAGAAGCAATAGATTTCTTAAACTCAGACCATATTAATAGTGGATTTATTATTAGAGAATAAGTTGGAATCTAGGAAAATAAAAATAAAAATAAAAATAAAATTTAAAACAGGAATGATTTTATGAGTAGTATTACAAAAACAAGAACAACCAAAGAGACGGATATTAATTTAACATTAAATATAAACGGAACAGGAAAAAGTACTATAAATAGTGGAGTTCCATTCTTAGATCATATGTTAGAGAGTTTTTCAAAACACTCATTAATAGATTTGGATTTAACCTGTATAGGGGACACTCATATTGACGACCATCATAGTGTAGAAGATATTGGAATTGTTTTAGGACAAGCTATTGCTGAAGCTATTTATCCTATACAAAAAGTGGAACGTTTTGGTAGTAGTGTTATTGTTATGGATGAAGCTGCTGTATCTTGTGATATTGATTTAAGTAATCGTCCATTTTTAATATTTGAGTTAAATGTTGATGGAAAGGTAGGAAACTTCGATGTTGAGTTAGTAGAAGAATTCTTTAGGGCAATTATTTTAAATTCAAAAATTACTGCTCATATTATTATGCTTCGTGGTAAAAATAAACATCATATTATAGAAGCTTCCTTTAAAGCTTTAGCTGTAGCTTACAGAAGAGCGTTAGTCACTAACGAACGTACAGGTATCCCAAGTACAAAAGGTATCTTATGATAAAACTTTTAGTATTAGATGTTGATGGCTGTTTAACTAATGGCCAAATTATTTATTCAAATTCAAGTTATGATAATAACTTGAATGAAGAGATACTAAGTCTTGAGAGTAAGGCTTTTAATGTTAAAGATGGTTTAGCAATAAGAACTTGGCTTGATATGGGTAATTATGTTGCTATTATAACTGGTAAAAAATCAGAAATGGTAGCACGACGTGCAAAAGAATTAAAAATTTCATTTCTACATCAAAAAATATCTGATAAACTATCAGTTTTACAGGATATTGCAAAAGAGCTAAATATAGAGATGAATCAAATTGCTGCGATTGGTGATGATTTAAATGACTATAAAATGCTTAAGGCTGTGGGTCGTTCTTATACTCCTAATGATGGTGCAAAGCATATAAAATCAATAGTTAATATGACACTTAAGACAAAAGGTGGTGAGGGTGCTGTTAGAGAGATGATAGAAGATATTATTGATATTGATTCACAAGAGGAAGCTTTTTTAAAACAATGGCTTTAAATATTAATTTATTTTTCATTTTAATAGCAACACTTCTGCTATCAATCTTATTTTTTTTACGTCCTATGAATGTCACTACAACTGAACATGGAGAAATTGCACAACTTGAATTAAAAAAATTTAAACTTTATGAGGTTACTGATAAGGGTATAAAAACGGAAGTCAATGCTGCTGTTGCAAAACGATTTGAAAATCGATATGAAACACAAGATATTTATTTAATAGATAATTCTAGAAATAGTGTTGAAACAATGCAAGCAAAAGAAGGTATATACTATAATAACGAGATGATATATCTTGACGGTGATGTTTTTTATCATGATAGTAAAGGCGTACAGTTTTATACTCAAAAAATTGAATATAATCAGAGTAAAAGTACTGTTTTTACACCAAATACATTTGAAATTATTCAATATAAAAATAAAGTTTTTGGAAAAGAATTGCATTACGATAACAATAAAAAAGTTATTAAGGCTAAAAATATAAGTGCAAATTATTTTTTAGATGATAATTTAACACAATAATTTATATGATATAAGGAAAGTAGGTGATAAATATGACAATTCGAAGTATTCTTCTATGTTTTATATTGACTTTTTATGCACAAGCATCAGAATTAAAAGTAATTGCCGATTTGTTTGAAGGTGATGAGCAAAAAGGAATATCATATTTTAGTGGTAATGTCCAAATAAGTAGAGATAGTGATGAATTAAATGCATCCAAGTTAACAATATTTACGGATGAAGATAGAAAGCCAACAAAAATAATTATTGATGGAAATGTAAAATTTACTATTAAAACAGAGCAAAAAGAACAATACAGTGGTAAAGCAAATCAAGTAACTTATCTTCCTACTGAAAAGTATTATAAGTTTTTTGGTAATGTAGTATTGGAACAGTTAGGTAGTAAAAAGAAAATTATTGGTGAAACGGTTGTTATTAACCTTGTTACTTCTCAGGCGAAAGCTGAAGGTAAAGGTAATGAACCTGTAATTATGATATTTGAGATAGAAGATGAAAAAACAGAAAAAAGTAAAAAGAGAAATTAAATGGTAGAAATAGTAGAAGCAAAATTTATGACATCAGCGCCAAACGCAACGTTAGCCCCTGATAATGAGTTACAAGATGAAGTCGTTTTTATGGCACGTTCAAATGTCGGTAAAAGTTCCCTTCTTAATGCATTAACCAACCGTAAGGGTCTAGCTAAAGTTTCAGCAACACCAGGTAAAACAAGGTTAATAAACTACTTTGATGTAACCTTTGTTGATAGAGATAACAATTCAGAAAAGTCATTTGCAAAGTTTGTAGATTTACCTGGTTTTGGGTATGCGAAAGTTTCTAAGTCAATTAAATCAGATTGGGAAAGGAACTTAACCTCTTTTGTTGAACAACGATCTCAAATAAAACTGTTCATACATCTAATTGATTGTAGGCATCCAAAATTAGAAATTGATGCTTCAGTTGCTAACTTTTTAATTGAAGTAGCAGATGAGAACCAGACAGTTCTACAAGTATTTACGAAGATAGATAAGTTAAATCAAAAAGAGAAAAGTGCTCTTAAAAAAGAGTATCCTGATGCATTAATGATATCCAATAGTAAAAAGACAGGAATAAAGCAGTTAAGCTCTATTATTCACACTATTTTATTTGAAGAGAATCAAAATGATATTTTAGAAGACGAAGTTATAGAAGATGACGTCTAAAATAGTCGAATATAAAAAAGCTTCATTACTAGACATAAAGGCTATGGAAACATTAGTTCAACCTGAAGTAGATAGTGGGGTCATTTTAATGCGAAGTAGTGATGAAATCGCAACAAACATTAGATCTTACATGTTAGCCTTTTATAAAGAAAAACTTGTAGGCTTTGTTGCTTTGCACCTTCACACAATAGTATTAGCAGAAGTACGCTCACTTGTTATAGATAGTAGTTTTAGAGGAAAAAGTATTGGTAGTGAATTAGTTAAACATTGTATAGGTGAAGCAAAAAAACTAGGTATAAAAGAGGTCCTATCTTTAACGTACGAAAAGCTTTTTTTTGAACGCTTAGGTTTTAATGAAATTGCAAAAGAGTCCCTTCCTGAACATAAGATTTGGGCTGATTGTATAAAATGTAAACACTTTCCTATATGCAACGAAGTATCTTTAATAAAAATTATTTCGTAACACTACTATTTTTATGTAGTTTTATTATTTATGAAAGTATGACAACACTCTATTTCTTTTTTCCACCATTACTCGCAGTTTTATACTCAATGTTGTCAGAAAATATAGAAACTGAACACTATTTTTCTATTTTTATCATACTTTTTATGTTACTTTTTTTTGAAGTAAGTAATGGTTATTTTTTTATGAGTAGTTTAATATATTTTTTAATTTTGCACTATATTGTCGTGCCAAAGCTACACCAATATGTTGAATGTAAAGCATGTTTTAAATTACTTTTTTCAATAGTTTCGTATATAGGTTTTTATTTTTTTATTTTGTTAACTGCGCAAATATTTTTACTTGACTTTCCTGCAATTGGGATTTATATTTTGTATTTTATTGTGATAGAATTTATTTTAATGAGTCTATTATGAGAATAAAGATAATTTTATTCGTATTTTTTATTGTATGGTTAACACTTCTGGTTAGAATATTTTATTTGACAGTGAAGTCAAATCATTATTATGAGACTTTATCCCATAGAAATACAATTAAAAGTGAGCTTATCACACCAGTTAGAGGTGAAATTGTTGATAGAAATAAAAGACCATTGGCGATTAATAAATTAGGTTTTAAAATATCTATTGCACCACATTTACGTAAAAAATCTAAAATAAAAATACTTACCAAAGAGTTGAATAATTTAGAAAATTTAATACCTGACTTAAACGCTACAAAACTTTTAAAACGTTATGTAAAAGAAGACTCCCAATACAATCATGATTATATTACACTTGTAGATTTTATTGAATATGAAACTGTTATGCCAATATATTCACAACTCAATTTGAGAGATTATGTAAAAGTTGAATCTGCACAAATGAGATACTATCCTAACAACAGTATGGCAGCACATACCATCGGGTATGTTTCAAAAGCTAATAAAAAAGATATTGAAGATAAAGTTACAAAGCTTGTTGGACATGTAGGAAAGAGTGGCGTTGAACGCTACTATAATCATTTTTTACAAGGTGAAGCTGGTGTTAAAAAAGTTAAAGTTACAGCACAAAATAAACAGATAGAAGTACTAAGTTACAGACCAGCGGTTGAAAATAGAGACTTGACATTATCACTTGACAGCGAATTACAAAAATATATTCAGAAATTATTGAAAAAAAAAGTAGGTTCTGTAGTTGTTATGGATACAAATGGATCAATTTTAGCTTTAGGAAGTTATCCTGAATATAATTTAAATACTTTTGTAACCGGTATATCTACAAAAGAATGGAAAAAATTAATACAAAGTGTTGATACTCCATTTACTAACAAAATTATAAATGGACTTTATCCACCAGGATCTACAGTAAAAACTGGACTAGGGCTTACTTTTATGACTGAAGGTATAATGACACAATTTGGGCATAGTTATTGTACAGGTTCGATGAAATTAGGAAAAAGGAACTTCAGATGTTGGAAACGTCATGGACATGCTAAAACAACATTAACAAAAGCAATTAGAGAAAGTTGTGATGACTATTTTTACAAAGGTAGCTTAAAACTTGGTATTGAAAAAATGAGTGATGGTTTTAGAAATTTTGGTTTAGGACAAAAGACAGGTGTTGATATGCCTAATGAATTTATAGGTACTGTACCAAGTAGAACATGGAAAATGAATCGTTATAGTAAACCTTGGTATAAAGGTGAGACACTCAATACATCAATTGGACAAGGTGACTTTTTAGTCACTCCTTTACAAATGGCACAATTTACAGGATTAATGGCAACAGGTAAGTTAATTACACCTCACATTGCTTATAAGCTTGGGGATGAATTTATAAAACCGGAAATAAAAGATATTTTAAGCGAAAAAGAGAAAGAGAAATTACCAATAATTCAATTTGCAATGCATCAAGTCTGTTCTCACATTAAGGGTACAGCAACACATTTTTTAAAGACAAAAATTGATATCGCAGGTAAAACAGGTACTGCACAAGTTGTTGGAATTTCTCAAGCTACAAAAAAACGTTTAAAAGAGCATGAAATGGAGTATTATCGTCGTTCTCATGCTTGGTTAACTACTTATGGACCTTACGAAAACCCACAGTTCATAGTTACTGTTTTAATTGAACATGGTGGTCATGGAGGTACTGCTGCGGGTGGAATCGTATCAAAAATATATAATAAACTTGATAAGTTAGGTTATATTAAAAAATAGTTTAATTCTTTCACTTTAGTGTAGCTTTTTTACTTCATCAGAAATGTTTTTGCTCTTTTTAGTTTCTGAAAATAGGTGTAACGGATAAATAACTGCACGTTTTATAATATTAAAGGGAGCATAAAATATTTCTTGAGCAATGATAGTATCAACAGTTGGGTTTTTAATATTACCTGTTACTCTGAGTGAAGTAGTTAGCGAACCGTCCTCCCCTAAAATAAGATATCCAACAACAGGTATATTTTTAAATGAAGATCCTAAGTTTGATTTTAGGGCAAGAGCAATATCTAATTTATTTGTTTGTAAATTTACATTTCCGCTACCATAAATATCAAAAGCATCAGCATTTAAGTGGATATTCTCTAAACTCATATTATTTTCATTACCTTTAAACGTTACAAAGGAATCACTAACAAAAAAGCCATCGGTATTATAATAAGGAAGTGAAAAAGTAGTTAATGAAGGAATTGTATCAACAAAGGCTACCATGTTATTAAGTAGTTTATATTCTGACAAAGTTGTATTTTCTATTCTTCCTACACCATGATAGTTTTGCAGGTTTCCTTCTACTGAAAAAGAGAATTTTCCTTTTGTAAAGTTAGATAAAAAAATATTTTTCATAAATAGGTCATTAAAATTATGTCCATAGATAGAAAATTTATTATCTTGATATGTGGCAACAGCCTTTCCATTGTAATGATTGATTTTCGCTTCTAATATATCTTCAGCGCTATCATAGGAAATAGTAAATGTATCACTAAGTACAAGACGTTCATCGCTAAGTTGTAATGCTGTTTGCTTACCCGTTATCAGATAATATTCTTTGTGTGTACTGTTATTATCTCGTTTATGGTCATTTAAAAATTTTCTAATTTGAGGAATATTAATAGTAGTATTGTAAAAATTCAAGCTTATATTATTTTCACTATATTTTAATTTAAAATTTTTATTTATTTTAGCAATAATACTATTTTTACTGAATACCCCTTTAATAGTTTCATCTTTAAGGGTGTTATTACCAAAAAAACTATATGGAAAATCAATATTTGCTTTAAACTTTATGCTCTCTTTTTCATGATATGACTTTAGTGTAAAACTTCCTTTACTAATATTATATTCATGAAGCAGTTGAGAATACTCAGTAATTGTGCTAATATCATTACATGTTAATGTTGAGTATTGAGATGTTTTATTAAATGAAAGGTTGAGTTTTGGTAAAGATACTTCAGTTTCATTATTCTCTTTCTTATGAATATGAACAAGAAGTTCTTCATCAATATTAATGATACTTCCTAAGTTTTTATTTTTAATTTGTAAATTATTAAGATAAAGTGTAGTTTCTTGAGTTGAAAAATTCAGTTTTCCATTAATAGAGGATTTTAAAATATTATCATAACTGAAATTTGTTTTTGAAAGATAAACGAAATCTTTTGTAAATAACAAATTTGTTGGATCGATATATAAATAACTATCCGTTTTATTAAAATACCATTGAGAACTATTGAGTAATTTTATAGTATTATTATCCTCATTATGAAATGAAAATGTAAGGTTATTGTTCAAAAGTTCAACATTTTTATTTTGTAATTTATTAATAGATATTACCCCATTATAATTTATATTTTTCAAATTAAAATCTAGCGATACATTTGCATCTACATACTTTGAAATATTAAAAGCAGTCTGTTGTAGAGAACCATGTTGTTGCTGTAAATTAAAAGAAATAATTGAACTATTTATATTTAGAGTAGAAAGTTTATCTTTTATTTTAGTTTGCCATGAGGAGGGTGCAATGTAAATTGTATCATTTCCACTGTTATAATGATATTCTAAATTTAAAGCACTATTCTTTTGTAATGAAAGATTTAAATCATTAAGAGTAAAATTGGATTTTTTAACGTCAAAGTTTATCACTCCCTGTTCATCTTTTAAATTAATATCTCCATAGGCAGATCCTTCTATATTATTATTATTAATAATAATATCTGAATGCTTTAGAGATAGGTTTAAATTATCTAGATGTAAAAGAGCATTATTAATAGTAATGTTATTGTCATTAAAGTTGAAAACAGTATGTTTTGACTTGAAAATTGCTTTAGTGGAAATAAGATCTGTTACAAGGTCAATTTGAATATCTACTCTACTCTTTATTTTTCCCTCTACTTGAGAAAAAGGGACTACAATATTATATTGAGATAATAAGTTAGTAATATCTTCATTAATTAGTGCATTACTTAAAAGATTAATATCTAATAGAGGATTAGAAGGATTAAAATCGATAGTCAGAGCACTATTATTATCTATTATTTGGTTTTTGAATGTAGCATCTACAAAGTTTATTGATAAAAGTTTATTTGAAAATTTAATTGAAAGCTCTTTGGCTATTACTACAGGACTGTTAGGCTCAAAAGTATAATTAGGATTATATATTGTTGCATTTATTTGTAAAGAATCTAAAAAATCATCTGGATTATTAAAAGAGAACTTCGCAGTAGCATTGTTTAAAAATAGGCTTGCACTATTAATATTGTCTCGAATCCAAACTAACAGATTAGCATTTAAATTAAAAAGTGAAGTGATATTTTTGTAATTAAGAATCTCTTTGTTATGTTGTAAATTGAAATCTATAGATTCAATATTTCCTTGAGAAAAAAGTGTAGAGATATGTTGATCTAATATATCAATTTTAATATTAGATAAAAGCTGTTGTCTTTCAATATCGTAAATAAGTGTTCCAACTAATTTTGTGTGATGTTTTTTTTCTTCAGCTTTTTCAAGTTCTATCAAAATGAATTTTTTTGAATTTGATATATCAAGAGAGATATCAAGGTCAATATATTTATTAGTTTGACTTATTAAAGTAAATTTATTTTTATTGTTATTATAGGTATAATCAAAGTAGAAATTCCCATATAAATCTGTTAAAGGGGTATGTAATAAGATCTTTTTAACTTCTACTTTTTTAAAGAGGGAAGTAACAGGATAAACTGTTTTTAAAATAACATTTAATGCTTTTTTTGAAAGCATTGAATGTTTAGATGACCCATTTACAGGGTCTATAAAATCTATTTCTAAGTTTTCTACCGTTAATGATAATTTTTCATCCCAAATAATGTATAATCCATTGATTTTTAAATTTTTAAAATCAATGCTTTTTACTTCAATTCCATTTTGTAGTAAAAAAGTAAGTACAAAAAAAGTTGATACAATGAATGAAATGAAACTAACAATACTAAAGTGGATAGTAAAAATACTTTTTATTATGGCTTTATCTGTCATCTATTATTTAAATATACCTATTACGTCATCGCAAGTTATTTTTATTCCAAAAGGTGGAATTAATCAGATTATAACATATCTAAAAAGTAAGAGTGTGGAAGTTACTGTAATAGATGCATATATACTACGTCTTATAGGACAACCGCAGCAGGGTTGGATTCATATAAAAGATAAAGAGTTAACAAGAGCAGATTTTTTATATAAATTGACAACTGCTAAAGCAGCTATGATTGATATAACTTTAATTCCTGGGGAAACAACTTATATATTTTTGCAAACACTTTCTCAAGAATTAGATTTGAGTTTTACTGCCTTACAAAAAAGCTATAAAGAACAAGCTTATTCGAAAGAAGGTGTTTTAGCCCCTAATACTTATAAAATTCCGAAAGGAATCTCAGAAAGTAAATTAGTGAAGTATTTACTCAAAGAATCAAAAAAACGAGAAATTGAAATCTCTCAGAAAATTTTTGGAATGTATAAAGAGTCAAAATGGTTACGATTTGTAACAATTGCTTCTATCATACAAAAAGAAGCAGCTTCAATTGATGAGATGCCACTTATTAGTTCAGTTATTTATAATCGGCTAAAAAAAGGGATGAGATTACAAATGGATGGTACCCTAAATTATGGAAAATATTCTCATGTAAAAGTAACATCGAGACGTATTAAAAGTGACCGTTCATCATATAATACCTACCGAATCAAGGGCCTTCCACCATATCCTGTGTCAACAGTTTCATCAGAAGCTATCCGCTCAGCAATTTTTCCCGCTAAAACAAATTTTTTATATTTTGTAAAAGGAAAAAATGGTAAACATAAGTTTACACGTTACTATTCTACACATATTAAAAATATAAGAAATGCTACTAAATGAAACATAAACTAAAATAATCAAAAAAATATATTAGCCATAAATAAA
>Ga0233442_1001668_pt1 | contig 16324 bp, 14 predicted proteins | sample SI_123_September_3_FD_182789 | JGI IMG/M metagenome (GOLD analysis project Ga0233442, IMG submission 182789) | Seawater microbial communities from Saanich Inlet, British Columbia, Canada - SI_123_September2016_150_MG | ecosystem: Environmental > Aquatic > Marine > Inlet | place: Canada: British... | reverse complement strand
AAATATCGATTGGATGGATGTCAATACTAGAAAGCTCTTTTTCAATGGTGTAAAGTGCCAATTCACTCATTTCATATAAGACAAGCGCCTTAGGCTTTAAAGATACAATCTGCCTGCAAAGCTCCGATCCAATCGACCCACCAGCGCCCGTTACCACAACCGTCTTATTAGTAATATTCATGCCCAGTAAATCTTTATTAGCCTCTACCACATCACGCCCAAGAAGATCTTTAATACTCACTTCACGCAAATCACCAATACTAATCTTACCTTGCGCTAACTCTGCTACACCAGGCAACATTCGCACCAATATCGGGTAAGGCTCTAACGTATTAATAATATCAAGTCGCTTAGTGTGTGATGCCGATGGCATAGCAATCAACACTTCATCCACTTTCAGCTTATCAATAACGCTATAAATATCACTTATAGAGTATATAGTTAACCCTCTAATCTGATGACCTTGCAACTCTTTAGAATCATCAATCAGCCCAACTGGGCGATACTCACTAGCGTACTCCAACGCCGATACCAACTGTACCCCTGCATCCCCCGCACCATACACCAATACTCGTTTTTTATTATCATTAACCCTGCCACCAAGCAAAGCGCGCGCAACAACCCGCAGCCCACCAATAGCCAATAAAGACAATACCCAATTAATCAGTATGACTGAGCGAGGAATCCCTTCCACCGCCATCATAAAACCAACCACGCCCCACACTAATGCATATAGCGATACGGCTTGCACCACAGCCCATAAAGCTTTAAAACCAATATAACGAATCACCACACGATACAAGCCAAAACGCACAAAGATAGGAATAGCAATAATCGGCGCACCCAATATCACCCAAATTAAATCATTTTCTGGAAAATACCAATAACCCAAACGAATTGAAAAGGATGCTAGTAATATTGAAACTAGCAACACAGAATCAATAAGCAACATAATCAGCTGCTTATTGATTCTTGATAACGAAAGTAATTGCTTAATCAATGTGAAACCCCATCTCTTTTAATCACCTTCAAAAATGTCATCCATAGTATCTTCATATCAAACCAAAATGATTGTCGTTGCATGTACACTTCATCCAAATCAACTTTATCAGTAACGGATAAAATATCTCGTCCATTAACTTGTGCCCAGCCCGTTATTCCAGGCAACAGTTTATCTATATCTTTTTCTTTACGTAACACAATCAAATCATCTTGATTAAAAAGAGCGGGTCGTGGCCCAACAAAACTCATATCCCCCTTCAACACTGAATACAATTGTGGTAATTCATCTAGACTGGTTCGTCGCAAAAAACTACCAATAGGAGATAAATAAACATTTGGATTGTCTAATAAATGCGTTGCTACAACAGGCGTATCTACTAGCATAGAACGAAATTTTGGCATTTTAAAAGTTCCATTATTTTTTCCAATTCTATTAGACCAGTAGAGTACAGGGCCTTTTGATGTTAAACGAACTGCAATCATAATCAATAGCATTGGAATCGCCAACAATACTAATAATACTACACCAAACAATAAATCAAAAATCCGTTTCATTCATATCCTTTAATGTCTTTTGTGCTTTAAAGCCTAACTTTTCTAACTTCCCAGAAGAATAGCATTCATCACCCAGTAGCTTATCAACTTTATATTTAATACGTGGACTTATTAAGGCCGCCATATCAAATAAAAACTTTGGCACACTCCATTTTGGAATTGACCTATCTAACGCATTACACATAACATTATAAATATCACGAGAAGAGTGCAAAGTACCATCTGTTGCAATATAAATTTCTCCATTGGCACGATCATCACCAGCTACCAATAAAATTGCTCGAACCAAATCATCTACATGAATCATTGACCTTTTATTGCCAGTTTCGGGTAAAGGTGGAAACCAGCCTTTTTTGATACCTGATAGCATTAATTGTAAATTACCCTTAACACCTGGACCATAAACCAATGAAGGGCGAATGATAGATACATGCATAGCTGACTCTTTACTTATTTTTAATAACTGCAACTCCGCTTCTCGCTTAGTTTTTCCATAAACCCCTTCCGTATCACCTTGCTCACTCTCACTTGCACATCTTCCAAGGGCTGAGCCTCCTCCTGCTTTAACACTACTAACAAATATAAACCTTTTAACACCAGACTTCGCTGCAAGCTCTGCTAATCTTACTGTAGCATCTACATTCACTCTGTGATAAAAATCTTCAATTTCACTTGCATCACGCATATCATGTGCAAAGCCAGCAAGATGAAAAACAGTATCTATAGATTCCAGAGCATGCTCAGGTATTCTATCTTGCCCCAAACTACATACAACTGTTTCATAATTATTAACCTTAGATCTAGCAAGCAATCTAACATCACACTCTATAGTGCTCAATAAGCCAAGCAGTCGACTTCCTACGAAACCAGTTGATCCTGTTACTAGATACCTCGTCATTTAATCATTACAACCAACTAATTGGCTGGTCATCTTGTTGATAATACTATCTTTATTAAAGGTTGTTTCTAGTAACTTTGTATTATTAATGATAAATTTAGATTTTTCATTTTCAGACATATCTATACACTTTTCAAAAGCCTCTTTAATAAGCTTTATATTAGATGGATCTGCACAGACTCCGAGACTATTATCGTGCACTATATCTGCCACATCGCCATTAATAATAGCCAATATAGGCTTTTTAGCCGCAATATAAGTTTGCGTTTTGGCAGGAACAGTTACTGAAAAAATTGGCTCATCAATTAAAGATACAATTAGAAAATCACTAGCTTTATAAAATTTAGCCATATCTTCACGCATCTGTTTACCGTGAAAGATTATGCTTAGATTGTTATTCGAGAGTTTTTTTAAATTAATCAGATTAGACCCATCACCAATAATATTCAATTGAGATTTTTCTTGATATGCACTCGCAAGTAGGCAAAAAGCATTGATAATATTCTCTAAATTTTGCACCTTGCCAATATTCCCTGCAAAAGTGAAATGAACTTTTTGAGTTGTACTTAGAATAATAGGGTCCATATCCATATCCATATCCAAATCATCTGCCCAATTTGGAGCATAGCCAAACCTTAAGCCTTTCTTAATATATGGCTCTAATTTTGACTCAAAGCCTTTGCTTGAAATAGCAATGGCAGTAATGTTATGATGCATAAATTTTACAAACGTATCTAACAGGGTTGAAAGTATCTTGGTTTTTTTAAAACCATATGCATAGACACTATCAGGCCAAACATCTTGCACCCAAAACATAGTCGGCTTCTTATATAGCTTACGAATTACAACTGCTGGCAACATATCTGTTAATGAGCCCAAATTAAACCCGAAAACATAGTCATATCTTCTGCCAATAAAAATTGCAGTAATACTACCAAAAATCGCGAAGTTTATATATTTCAATACCTTTTTAATTGCACTATCCCTGTACCCTGTAACAGCATGTATTCTAAAAATGTTTATGCCCTGGTATTCGTCTTTTCGGAAGAAGCTATTTTTAAAGCACGGAAAAACTTTTCCTAATGGATAAGTCGGAACTAAAGTCAGTACATCAACATCATAACCCTTGTTTTTCCACGATAAAGCAACATCATTAATCTTAAACTCTTCAGGATAAAAACACTCCGTAACGATGAGTATTTTTTTTGACATTAATATTTCTTCCAGACCACTCTATTCACATAGTCAGTATAACTATGAATGATACGTACAATCTTGTCAGATACATTAGGCATAGAGTAATCAGAAACTTGCCGCATAAGCCTTTGCTCGCCTCTTGGTTGATTATCAATAATAGCCAGTGACTGCATGATTCTTTCTTTCTCTAACCCTGTCATCATAACTACAGCCTCTTCCATACCTTCTGGTCGTTCATGTGCTTCACGTAAATTAAGTGCAGGGAAATTCATAATAGAGGCCTCTTCATTGATGGTGCCACTATCTGATAATACCGCCTTAGCAGATATTTGAAGCTTGTTGTAGTCCTTAAACCCTAATGGCTTTAATAATTGAATCATCGGATTTAATTCAACTTTCATTTTATCGATACGCTTTCGCGTTCTTGGATGTGTAGAAACAATAATCGGCATTTGATAAGCTTCTGCAATTGAGTTTAATGACTCTATTAAATTCAAAAAATTCTTATCAGAATCGATATTCTCTTCACGATGTGCACTGACAACAAAAAACTCATATTCTTTAACCCCTAAACGCGTCAACACATCGGAACTTTCAATGCCATCACGATAAGTATTCAGCACTTCAAACATCGGGCTACCTGTTTTGATAATCATATCTGCTGGTAAGCCTTCACTTAAAAGATAGTCTCTAGCAATACTACTATAAGTTAAATTAATATCAGCCATATGATCCACTAAACGACGATTGATCTCCTCTGGAACACGCTGATCAAAACATCGGTTACCTGCTTCCATGTGAAAGGTTGGTATTTTTCTACGCTTAGCAGGAAGAACTGCCATACAGCTATTTGTATCACCCAACACGAGCATGGCTTCCGGTTTAATATCTTCCAATACTTTATCAACTTCAATAATTACATTGCCAATTGTTTCTGCGCCAGTTGCGCCAGCAGCCCCTAAAAAATAATCTGGCTTTCTAATTCCCAGATCGTCAAAAAATATTTCATTTAATTCATAGTCATAATTTTGACCTGTATGGATCAAGATATGGTCGCAATATTCATCGAGCTTCTTAATAACGCATGCAAGGCGTATAATCTCTGGACGCGTCCCAACCACTGTTGCTATTTTTATTTTTTTCATATTCTATTCGATTTTAAACTTTATGAATTATAGTATCAGAATTATCAGGATCAAAAATTTCATTAGCCCAAAGTATAACAATCATATCTTCTGTACCGATATTGGTAATATCATGAGACCATCCTGGCACAGTCTCAATAATCCTCAACTCTTTGCCAGAAGTGGTAACTTCATAACACTCATCAGTAATAATATTTCTAAAGCCAAACCTTGCTTCACCCTGAACAACCAAAAATTTCTCTGTCTTGGAATGATGATAATGCCCGCCTCTTGTCACTCCTGGCATTGCCGTAAAAAATGAAAACTGACCACTGTCTTTAGTTTTTAACATTTCTGCAAACATTCCCCGTTCATCACCATGAGAAGGTATCGAATAAGAAAACTGCTCAGGAGAAAAATAACTAACATACGTTGAATATAGCTTACGAACAAGACCATTACCAACCCTTTCAGAAATAAGCGAGTCTCGACCTTCTCTAAAAATCTTAATTTGAGTGGCTAAATCGCCCAATTTGATTTTATATTCTGGCTGAACAGATAATTCTTTGTTATTATCCTGTCGCCCTTGTATTATTCTAACAAATTCTTCAACCACATCATCTATATATACTAAGTTCAATTCAAAAGATGGGTCGTTAACCTGAATGGGTAGATTATGACTGATGTTATGACAGAAAGTAGCTACAACAGAATTGTAATTGGGCTTACACCACTTTCCAAATACTCCTGGCAATCGATATATGTAAATAAGATTCCCTGTATCACCCCCAAACTTCTTCACAACCATCTCTGCATTTAACTTACTTTTGCCATAAGCATTGTCGAATGTAGCCTGTATGGATGACGCTAAAAGAATAGGGATTTTCCTACCTACAGAGCGCACTGATTCACAAATTGATGCCGTCAATCCAGTATTAACAGTGTCAAAATCTTTTTCGTCTACGGGTCTATTTTCTCCTGCCAAATGAACAATGAAGTCTGATTTTTTTATCAAATCAGGCAAATCTTGGGTAGAGTTTTCACGAGTGTAGGCTATGGTATGTATGCTTAACTCATTCAAATGGGCAATTAGATTTTTTCCAATAAAACCATTTGCTCCTGTGACTAATACATTCATATCATTCTTCAGGATCAATAATTTCACCCCTGGAGGCAGCTTGAATAAATCTTAGCTTATTTAGCAGTAACTTCATACCTTGAACATCCAATCGTACAGTGTTATCTGAATTATACTCATCTGCATTAGTAATACCTTCCTCTCCCAGATCTATATATTTGGCGTAATTTAAATCTCTTAAGTCTGGAGGAATTCTATAATAACCGTCCATATCTATAGCGCACGCCATCTCTTCTCTAGACAGTAAGGATTCATATCGTTTTTCACCATGCCTTGTACCAATAATACGAGTTGGGTAATTAGGTTTTCCCATTAATTCACACAATGCTTGGGTCATAATACCAACTGTTGCTGCTGGAGCTTTTTGCACAAAAATATCTCCAGGCCCCCCATTTCCGAAAGCAAATAAAACTAGCTCAACTGCATCATCTAGAGTCATCATAAAGCGCGTCATGTTTGGATCAGTAAGTGTTAATTCTTTATTTTCATGGATAAGCTCCACAAATAAAGGAATAACAGAACCTCTGGATGCCATAACATTGCCATATCTTGTGCCACAAATCACTGTCGATTCTCCACCCTGGCGCGATTTAGCAACAATGACTTTTTCCATCATTGCCTTAGATATTCCCATAGCATTAATTGGGTACACCGCTTTATCTGTACTAAGACAAATAACCCTTTTAACATTTGCATTAATCGCAGCAGTCAATACATTTTCAGTACCTATGATATTAGTCTTTACGGCTTCAATCGGGTGAAACTCACATGATGGAACTTGCTTAAGCGCCGCAGAATGGAATATATAATCAACGCCTCTAACTGCATTCATTATTGATTCATAATCCCTAACATCGCCAATGTAAAATTTAAGTCGATCATCGGCATATTTACGCCTCATATCATCTTGTTTTTTCTCATCTCGACTAAAGATTCTTATTTCCTTAATATCAAGATTCAGAAATTTACGTAGAACAGCATTTCCAAAAGATCCCGTGCCACCTGTAATTAACAAAACCTTATCTTTAAAAAAAATATTAGTCATATATAAACTCCTTTTCCTGTTTTTATGCAGGGTGATTTAATTAAAATCTTACAATACTTACTATTAAAAAACAAACAAACTTGCTACAGAATCAATCCACGCCTACTAGTTGTATTCCCTATATCCTTCAAGGATTTAGCACCGCCCAATAGGTAAAGGCACTACAGTAAACTTTTTAAATACTCAGCAATTTTAATAGAACAACCTATCGTTATACCGCCCAAATAATTATTACTTTTTCAGTATAGAAATATATTTACCTATAAATTAACTTAACTTCTTAAATTTAACCGCATTATTTTCAGAGAAAACACAACAATAGACAGCAAGCACTCCTAACACATTTAGATTGTGCAGTCCAATTTGAGCAAACGAAATAATGGCAAAAATTAAAAGGAAGGGGATATTTTTTACAAATCTCAACCTTTTAAAATATGCTAAATATATTAGCATAAGCCAAAAAATCAAGGCCAATCCGCCATATTTGTAGGTCATCTGTAAATAGCTATTATGAGCATGTCCAAAATATTCTAATTTCTCTGAGCCCACCCCTAAAATTGGATTTTCATAAACCTTAGATAAGGCTAGGGTATATAAATCTAGGCGGTCATTAACCATGGCCAATCTCGATGTAATTCCACCTAGTTCGTTATCTGGAACCAAGGTGGAATAGAGTATTGGTGCAAAAAATGATAAAGAAAGTAGCCCGACAATCGCAATCGCCTTAATATTTTTGACACTTCTGATAATATAAAATATTGAAATGATTACCATCGCCAATAACGCTACTCTTGACGTGGTTAACAATCCCCCAATGAAGAATAATAAAACTAATTTTAATCTCCCCTCTTTGAATGCAAACAACATCACCAGAGAAAATAACATTGCAAGGCCATTTCCAAAATAAGGCATTGCCTCTAGTGCCCAAGTTCTTGCTGTTAACAAAAAATATAATGACCCTATATTTTGTTGGATAATAAACAGGTATATTAAAAAAAATGTATTGGCCGCAGCTGAAATATACAGACCATTCTTTATCATTCTAGATTGATTTTTATCTTTAATATTAATAATTAAAGCGAGGCCAATTGCTATTGGATTTAGCAGAGATGTTAGTCTGATATCATCACCAATCATCATTGAAATTAAAACTAATGAACAGTATCCAAGATAAACTATTATTTTTATTTTTGAAATTTTTTTTGAAAAAATAAATAATAGTATTATCTGAAAATATGCCAAAAAAAGACCGTTAACACCTAATTCAATTGGCATAAAAAGTAATATACCAAATAATACCCAAAACAAATTAGCAATTCTCTGGAATGGAATCTGAGCTGACGTCTTTATCTGCTCTGGATTAATTTTACGGTCAACTATTAATTTATTAATCATATATTAACATTCTATTCAGTTAATTATTATGTGGGATGACTCGACCGACAACATCCTATGCCTTGTCATTTTACTTGAACACCCACCGTGCACTGGTTACAACTTTTTATGAAGATAAGTAGTAAGGCCTAAAGCACAAGCAAAGCCAATGCTTTTTTTGAAATTCAGGGCGGTCATTTACAATACTGGGCTTAGTTGCAACTGGCTATTATCCTTTTCTCCATCTGCTCGATCTATCACCCCTGTGCGATAAAATCTCCCAACTGTAGCCATTTTATCCACCTTTAACTATTGGAAAATATCGTCGCAGAGCAGTCGTAGATTTTTTCTTTAGATAATTCATTATCAGTATTGGCAGTCTTGGCACTTGCATCAAAATATATACATATACTCTCTTTTTGTCATTTGACAAGTTATAGACATCTCTTAAAGCTTTCCAATTATGTGATGATGGATATCTGAGCATATAAAGGATTGACCACCATACATAATGAGGCATTCTATCTTTATGTTTGATTTCACGCTTCATTTCGATGTGACAATATATTTCAAGCTTTTTCAGAAAGTTAATTCGATCCATAATATTATTACTTTTTGCAATAGATGAAGAGTAGTTTGTTCCTCCTTTTATCTGAAAGCTTCTATAGCTCGACATAATATCATCCGATACATAGATTTTTCCAAGACATGTAAGGATTAAACCAAGTGTTATATCACTTATAAATCTGTCAGCTTTAGTTATAATTGAATAATCATACTGGGGCTCTAAAAATATATTTTTGAAAACAAGTGTACCAGGATGACCATAGTAAATGTATTTCAAGAAATCATTTATTGTATAGTCGCCACTTTCAGGCCTCCCCGGACCATTATAGCTTTCTTGTGTAATATTATTGTTTTCATCAACGACGTTATAACGTTGAGTACAGGCAATATAGTTTTTATTATTTTCGAGAAAATTTGTTTGGGTTTTTAGTTTTTCTTTATCCGTCCAAAAATCATCGCCATCTAAAATAGCAATATACTTTCCTGTACACTTTAAAAAACAATCGTATTGGTTTTTTGTTGCCCCAACATTAACGGACCTTAAGGTTGGTTTAATTATATGAGGATTTCTTTGTTGATACTCTTTTATTATTTCTGCTGTTTGATCTGTTGAACAATCATCCCCCATGATTATTTCAAAAGAAAAATCTACATTTTGCATTAAAATACTATCTAAACATTGTCTAATATATTTTTCATGGTTGTAAGTTATAACAACAACACTTATAAAACAACTTACCAGGTTGGAATTATTATTAGTTTTTATAGTCAACTTACTATTTCAACAAAGGGCAATGGAAAGATGAATTTAGTCCCATTGGCGATCGTTTCTTTTTCCCGCAACAGAATGTCTCCCCTAAACCCCCAGGGTAAAACCAAAAAGTAATCTGGCTTCATTGCTTTAGCTTTTTCCATTGAAATCACAGGAATTTTTGAACCTGGAGTGAATACTCCATCTTTAGATGGCGTAATATCGCCTATCAAGGGCAAAAGGTCGGGGCCAATACCGCAATACTGTAATATCACATTACCCTTAGTTGACGCCCCGTAGCCAATCACTGTCTTCCCTGCAGTTTTAAGCTCAGTCAAAAGGTTTACTAAATCTAACTTTTGACGAGCTACATTATTCTGAAAATCTATCCAAGGCTGGTTAGAAAAAATATCATGATTTTTTTCTTGCTTTATGAGCCAGGATGCCTCTGGTGAAATTTTACTAGCAAGTGCACTACTTTCATGAACAGCAGCTAATCTTATGCTTCCCCCATTAACTTCATTTTGAGACGCGTCTACAATAGTCATTCCAGCCTGCTGAAGGATATACTGAATCGCAGCTAGAGAGTAATACTCAACATGCTCTTGGCAGATTGTATCGTAGGAGTTAGTTCTTAACATTGCCGGAAGGTAGCTCTGCTCGAAGACCCAGACTCCATCTTCAGATAAAACGCTTGATATAGATTTAGCAAATGTGACAGGGTCTTCCAAATCATAAAACATAGAGATAGACGTAACTATCTTGGCTTTATTCGACGCCACTGAGAAATAACTCTCCTTTGTAAAGAACTCAGTTACAACTTTGGCATCTTTTGGATATCGATCAAGGTATTTTTTGGCAACGGGGTCGATGCCGATCAAACTATATAAGTTTTTTGGATAATGGCTTAAAAGGGTGCCATCATTACAGCCTATATCTAATACATGGTCGCCCTTCTTTAAAGTTATTTGATCACTCGCAAAACTAAGAACGCCCTTCAGATGTTGACTCATAAACAATGTAAGACCTGATTGGTACCCATAACCATCATTGTACATCTCGTCTAATGGATATGAGTATTGCATTTGCACCAATCGACACTCATTACACGCTACAAGCGCTACAGGTCCAGAACTGATATCGTCGAGAGCCTCTTTTTGAAAAACGCCAGTGAGCACCTGCTCACCAAGATCGAAAACAACTTCAATGTTTGTAGAATTACAAGATCGACATTTTTGAATACAGGTTGTCATAATTAGAATTTTCCTTATATTAATAGTACTAAGTTAGTTTTTTTGATTATTTATTATAGAGTAAATAGAGCCTATTTTAAAGAGTGTTTATCGGATTTTTAAGGATTAATTAGAGTTTAACAAATTAATTTTTGAAACTTTTCTTAATTCATTTAGAGCAATTTCAAAAGAGGTTGTCGTGATACCAAGAGAGGAAATTTTTGAAATATCTAGACTTGAATCATGAGGCGGTTGCAATATCCACTTTGAATTGTCAACAATAATTACTTTATCCTCTGCATTTATTAACGAAGCTAGTTTTTTTAAAAAATCTAACCATTTTATTTTTTTTGTACTAGCAATATGAAAAATTCCATTTTTATCTTTTTCTATTAAGCCGAGGATTATTCTTGGAATATCATCCACGAAAACTGGACTTCTTAATAGATCTGGATATCCAACTTTAGCATCACCTTCAAAAGTATTTGTTCCAACTGTTATTTGACTTTTCTCTTCATCGTATCCATATAATGGTTCTGTTCTAATCACAATTGCATCTTTTAATTCCAAAACTTTTTTTTCTGCTCGAATTTTTGATCTTGCATATTCATTTGTTGAATTTGGAATATCTGCTTCAGAATAATTTCCTTGTTTCCCGTTAAACACATATGATGAAGAAATAAAAATCATTTTTGCATTGATTGTTTTGCATGTTTTAGCTATATTTTCTGCAGTATCGTAATTCAATTTATTACAGAGTTTTGGATTTTTTTCACAAGAAAAATAACTTGAGAGTGCTATTGTATCAATTACAATATCTGGTTTTTCGGTCATTAGAAACTCTTCAAGCTCTTTTTTATTTGTTGCATCAAGCATTTTCACTAAACTATTTCTAGGATTTATATCTGCGCCAACCACCTCGAACTTATCGAAAAAAAACTGAAGTAACTTACCCCCAAGAAAACCAACTCCAAATATTACTATCTTCATGTTTACTCCAAAGTATTAACAAATGTATTGTCGAGAATTTTCACTTTATGCAGCCTTTCTTACCTTTATATCAAGTTTCTATTTTTTATCAGAGAAAAAATGACAATAGATAATAAACAACACCAACACATTAGTATTAAGAAGCCCGATTTGAAAGAAAGAAACTAGGCCAAAAATTAAAATCAAATCAATATACTTAAATAATTTTAAATTCCTAAAATAGGCTATATATAATAGTATTAGCCAACTAAACAGACCTAAAAATCCATACCTATAACCAATCTGTAAATAACTATTATGGGCATGAAAATTAATACACCAAATAATTCATGATGAGTGGTATTGAGACTAGGGTCGCCTTCCTTTTCTCAGGTAGGATCGTTATATCGTTTTCGCTTGACTCATTTATCATAGATTAATATCTTAGCCATTTGATTAGTTAATTGAAGTAGTCAACAGATAACTTGATTCAATATGATTCCGATTCACAGTAATATATGTACAAATAGTCTTATTTTGATTTTTCTAATATTAAATTGATCATGGCCCCAACGTCTGACAATTCTGCTATTTCTCCCAGCGAGAATCTAACTTTAAATTCTTTTTCTATTGCTTCAATTAAAATAACATGATTCAAACTATCCCAACCCTCAAGATTAGCTGCCGTTGTATTATCCGTAGTAATTATATCTTCTCGATCGAATATATCTCTAAATACATCCTGAACAATAGTTGAAACGTCTTCTCTAGTCATTTAAAACCCCTATAAATTTATTTTTGTTTTCGTAATTTGTAATATCAAGCTTCCAAATAGAGTCTTCATTATTTTTATCGACTAGATTGAAGCCAAATTTTTCGTATAAATCAGAAACCATGCTATTTTTAGTACTTTTATGATAATAACCAATTATTTCAGATATATTTTTATCTTCACATTTGCGAACGAACTCATCAAGTATTGCAAATTCCATATCTCTTTTTAGAACCCTGCAGCTCATCAACCATAAATCAATATGGCACATTTTATTTTCAATTCTCCCAATAGATATGGCTATTAGGCCATTATAACCATATTTGTCAGTTAGTTTTCCATAGGTCGTAATATGGTCATCACTTAAAGCAATACTTTCTATTTCTCCAGCGGTATATCTTTTGGTGGTTAAATTAAATTGATTGGTTTTATTTATTAATTGAGTAATTCTATCTAAATAGATTTTTGAAAACGATTTGATTTCAGCCGTCATCTCAAGCGAAGCAAGAAATTCACCATAAGACCGAAATGTAGCCTGTTCGCTTACTCTTTTTTTATTATCTTTATAATACTGATTTCTATTCACATCATCTTGAGAAAGTGAAATAGGTTCAAAATAACCATTTCTATCAATATGCTCTATAAATTCAACAACATCAGTACCTACATCTGGAACTGATACACTTGGAATTTGCGAAAAAACAATATCTCTTTCAACGGGATTGTCATCAATAAAGACTAAGCTATCAATTCCAATATTAATCTCGTTAGCTATATCTTGAATATTTTTATTTTTTGGATCCCAGTTTGCTCTAAATGAAGTGAAATCAGCAAACCTTAATATACTTTCAGGATGAGAAAAGCCTTCCTAGCAGCTATAAATCTATCCATCAAGACAGCAGAAAAGTAATTAAATAAGATTGAACCAACCAACAGAGGAAACAAAGACACATCCCAATATGCATAAAAAAAGGCACTAACTAGGATCAAGATTAAAAGCTGGAAGGACTCTCCTATAAATCGTGAAAAACGATTGTATATTAGAAAAAAAACTACTGGAAGAAATACTAAAAGATATCCGTAAGTACTAAAAATCATGTAAAGCTCTCTTTGTTCAAGTAGCCTTTGTACCCACAACAAATAATAAAGTCATCAACTCCGTAATGCGAATATAACTTCATAATATGCCACAGAATAGATCTTCCGCTAACTTCAACCATAGGTTTTGGTTTAATATTTGTCTCTTCACTTAGGCGCGTACCTAGCCCACCTGCTAATATTACTGCTTTTATAATAACCTCTTTATTTTTTGAACTAAATTATATCTAAACCAAAAATACCAATTAAAGCCAAAATAGCTATAGATTGAGGTGGATAAAAAATCATATATTTGAACTAAAACAGGGCGCCTTGGTGTGTCGAACAAATCCACAGGACTAAAGAGTTCGTTCCAATATTTAAGATAAAGAGTGGCTTGATTTGATAAATTATTTTTAAACCAAGGTCTCTCGTACCAGGTGCCAATAAAATGGATAATAACCGGATCATGCCTAGCCTGATCGAATTCATTCATAGTGCAGAATATAGTCTCATTATTTAACTGCTCGTATTCCAAATAATCCATTTCATAATGAAAATAAGTATAAAAATTATACATTACCGGAAGCTCTCCGATGAATTCACCTAGGTATCTATTTACAATAGACTGGTCCGCTATTTTTAGCTTATGCTCCGCCTCAAATCTTCCCTTTAACACCTTAGTTATTCCGGCTGACCGCCACGCTTTAAGATTAATATATAACACGCCCATATTAAAATAAGGCTTTTCACTCAACTCAAAATCTTCGTGACAACTATACCTATTAGATATTACATAGTCTCTCGCTGCATAAAGTATTTTATCTGTATCTACATAGTCGTAAATACCTTGAATTTCATCTACTACCAATGTATCACTATCTATAAGCAATATACTATCAACACTAACTAGAATTTCTGCGAGCAGGATTCTAGCATATGTACTATAGTTTCCACGCATTAAAGGTAGATTCAATCTGGAGGCAAATTTTTCTAACTCACTCTCTATTTCAATTATGGATAATTTTGCGTTAAATTTTTTAACTAAATTTTCTAGAATCTTTTTATTATTTTCCGAGACCCCGGACGATAAAAAATAAAGATGAACATCGGAATTTGTGTTTTTTAACAACGAGTAAATTGAAACAAGTGATGGTTTAAAATAATACTCACTACTGGAATAGGCTATATTAATCACTAGAGAAATCCTTATATGGAAAAGCACGAACAAAAGAGGTTGCACTCATATTGTATATCTTAACGTTACTAATATCTGACGCCCTTTTTAAAGCATAGGTTTCATGCAGGCAGTTTGTATACTGCCAAAATAGGCTACAGTAATCATATTCACTCACTTTTTCTTTTTGAATAGATACGCCTTTAATTTCAACCTTGGAATCCTTATAAAAATGAGGCATATGTCCAGGTGGTAAATCAAATCCCACCAGATTAACTTCTTGATAGCCCAGATAAACTGCCATTTGAATAGCATTAAGTGTCACAGTAGAAAAATTAGAGGTTATTTTATCCATTCGAAACTCAATATTATCACCAGCAACTCTATACAAAGGGTAAATTAGCTTAATATTTTCTATATTTTGATTATTTTTAAAGTATCGCCCATTTAAAAAAAAAATCGTATTTTTAAACCCTAATCGTATTAAATCATCCAAATTACTTGAATCTTTATAAAAATTAACGTCAGTAATTAGGTGATACTTAGGCTTTACCAAAATATTTTCTTTAGTTCTAAAAAAATGATTTACAGTGATTACATCTTCATTTTCCAATAATTTTAAATTGACAGCTTTTGCAGACAATCCACCTAGCAGTATGTAACATTTTTTACTGGCTTCTTTATTTTTAAATGACACATTTCGATTAATATTTTTTCGAACTCTCATATAATCGGGAAGACTGTAAAATAAAAACAGTATATTAATTACCCTTATTACTCCCCACTCTATTTTTTTTAAAAATCGGTACATTAAAAATCACCAAAATTTACTGGTGTGCCGGACTTGATGTCTCTAGAAACTCGCTTTCCAAGCACCGCATTGAGGTACTTTGGCTTCAGTCCATAGCCAGGCCGAATACTTTTGACATGCTCTGAAGCAATCACTTCACCTTCTTTAATGTCTTTAACAAAATACAATGAACGGCGGAATTTTACGTTAGCCTGTTCACTCGGTTTTCTACCATAATCAACCTGCCCAAGTGCTTCCCATGCTGTTTTAGCTCCTACGCATAATTCTGTCAACTCTTTCGATTCGAGCGAAAAAGAATCATCCGCTCCACCACCATTACGGTCTAAGGTTACATGCTTTTCAATAATCGATGCACCCAATGCAATACTGGTGATTGCCGTTGTATTGTCAATTGTATGATCAGACAAGCCTGTTACTAATCCAAATTTTTGTCGCATATCAGCCAATGTTCTTAAATTATAATCACTTGCAAGAGCGGGATAAGCGCTTACACAATGTAGTATTGCCAACTCTTTACATCCGCCCTCTCGAGCAGCTTCAATAGCTTCTTGAATCTCCTCGGAATCTGCCATACCTGTTGAGATAATCATAGGCTTTCCAGTTTGAGCTACATATTTTATCAAAGGAAGATCCAC
>Ga0233442_1001667_pt1 | contig 16332 bp, 14 predicted proteins | sample SI_123_September_3_FD_182789 | JGI IMG/M metagenome (GOLD analysis project Ga0233442, IMG submission 182789) | Seawater microbial communities from Saanich Inlet, British Columbia, Canada - SI_123_September2016_150_MG | ecosystem: Environmental > Aquatic > Marine > Inlet | place: Canada: British... | reverse complement strand
TAACGAACGACCTCATAGTTCGATTGGTGGGATTCCACCAAGAAAGCTACTTGAGGCTATTTAAACAACGGAGATTCTATTTTTAGCAAGCGTTAGAAATGGGAGGATTACAGTTTGAATGCAGCTATAAGTTTTAAGCAAGGGTGTGGAGAAATTTTGGTTTAGCATAAGAAATATAACAATATTTTAAGAGGTTAAAAAGTATGAATAATAAGAAAATAGCTTTAATTGGTTTAGGGTATGTAGGGTTGCCGCTCGCAGTTGAGTTTGGTAAAAAGCGTAAAGTAGTTGGCTTTGATATCAATCAAAGTAGAATTAATGAACTTAGGCAAGGGGTAGATGCAACTCTTGAAACGACCAAACAAGAGCTTAAAGATGCGGTCTATTTAAGTTATACAGTCAACTTGGATGATATTAAAGATTGTAGTATCTTTATTGTTACTGTTCCAACCCCAATTGACAAACATAAAAGACCAGACTTAACCCCTTTAGAAAAGTCTAGTGAATCAGTTGGAAAAATTCTTAAAAAAGGTGATATAGTTATTTATGAATCTACTGTTTATCCTGGTGCTACCGAAGAAGTTTGTGTGCCAATTCTTGAGCAACAATCTGGTTTAACTTTTAACAAAGACTTCTACTGTGGCTACTCGCCAGAACGTATTAATCCAGGAGATAAAGAGCATCGCGTCACTACGATCAAAAAGGTAACTGCAGGGTCAACCCCTGAAATTGCTACTGAAGTTGACGAGTTATACCAAGAGATTATTGTTGCCGGCACACATAAGGCGAGTAGTATCAAAGTAGCTGAAGCTGCTAAAGTTATTGAAAATACACAAAGAGATGTAAATATTGCTCTTATTAATGAGCTTGCTCTTATTTTTAATAAGCTGGATATTGATACTGAATCAGTACTAGAAGCGGCAGGAACAAAATGGAATTTTCTTCCTTTCCGTCCTGGCTTGGTCGGAGGGCACTGTATTGGTGTTGATCCATACTACCTAACTCACAAAGCTATTGAAGTTGGCTACAACCCTGAGATGATTTTGGCTGGTAGACGTCTTAATGACAACATGGGTTCGTATGTGGCAGATCAAGTGTCAAAACTTATGACTAAAAAACGTATTTATGTGGTTGATGCAAATATTTTAATCATGGGTTTAACTTTTAAAGAAAACTGCCCTGATCTTCGTAATACACGTGTGGTTGATCTAGTTAAAGAATTCGAAGGTTTTAATTGCAACGTGGATGTGTATGACCCGTGGGTTAGTAAAGATGAAGCTGTTCATGAATACAACATTAAGCCAATTGATAAGCCAATAAAAGGTAAATATGATGCAATTTTACTAGCGGTTTCACATGATGAATTTAAAGCGTTAACTGTAGAGCAAATTAGAGCCTATGGTAGAGATAGTCACGTATTGTATGATATTAAATACTTACTCAAAGCCAATGAATCAGATGGAAGACTATAGATGACTAAATATGAACAACTACAAGAACATTTAAAGAGTAATCAAAATACTTGGTTAGTAACCGGTGTCGCTGGTTTTATTGGCTCTAATTTGTTAGAGAAGCTTCTTATTCTTAATCAAAGGGTAGTGGGCTTAGATAACTTTGATACAGGTCATCAATATAATATTGATCAAGCTATTGAAGATGCCAATAAGGAAACTGGTAAAGATTTAAGTAATAACTTTAAATTTATTAATGGCGATATAAGAAAGCTAGATGATTGTAAGCATGCATGTAATGACGTTGATTATGTCCTGCATCAAGCGGCACTAGGATCTGTACCAAGATCAATCGAAGATCCAATAAATACCAATAGAGCTAATATTGACGGGTTTCTAAATATGCTAGTGGCTAGTAAAGATGCAAATGTCAAGCGTTTTGTTTATGCTGCATCAAGTTCTACCTATGGTGATCATCCAGACCTACCAAAAGTAGAAGATAAGATTGGCAATCCGCTAAGTCCTTATGCAGTAACTAAAGTTGTTAATGAGCTTTACGCAGGTGTTTTTGCGAAAACTTATGGTTTTAAGACTATAGGTTTGAGATATTTTAATATCTTTGGAAAAAGACAAGATCCAAATGGTGCTTATGCGGCAGTTATTCCTAAATGGGTAGAGGCTATCTTGAACAAAAAAGATGTATTTATCAATGGAGATGGAGAAACTAGTAGGGATTTTTGTTATATTGATAATACAGTGCAAATGAACTTACTAGCAGCAACTACTGATAATGATAAGGCTGTAGACCAAGTCTACAATGTCGCACTTAATGATAGAACGAGTCTAAATAAGATTTATCAGATGATTGAAGATAGACTCATTAAAAGAGTAGCAGGACTAGAAAAGAAAGAGTCAATCTATAGAGATTTTAGAGCTGGAGATGTTAGGCATTCCCAGGCTAATATTAATAAAGCTCAAGTATTATTAAATTACCAACCTAAGTATATGATAGGCAAAGGTATGGATAAGACGATGGACTGGTATGTAGACTCTTTTACAAGTGAAACTACTGGCCATTTAGAATCTAGTGTATCCCCTACTATATTAACAAATACTCATGATAAATTTAAAGCAATTAAATAGCTAATGATACTAGATCTATTTGAAATAATAGCAATGGGAAACTATAAAACTTGAATAATAAAAAAATATACTTTAATATAAGACCAGCATCAAGAGAGAGGATGTGGGATACAATTAAGTATGCAAGTAATGTGTGCGATGTAATATTGCCAAATGTACGACAGCAAAGCTCTATAAAAGTATATAGTTCATCAAACAATCAATCATTAGTGTCAAAAATAAAATACGAAGTTTCAAAGAAAATACTAAATAAACAAAAAGTCGAATTAATAAAAGCTAATGAGTCTGATTTAATTTATATGTGGGGCTCTATTCCTAAAAATACAGACAAAAAGTTTATAGTAGAGCTTGATAACCCTTATAGTTTAGCTTATTATCATGCTGATAATTTGCATAAAAATATAGAACAGATAAAACAAAATTTACGAAAATCAGAGAGAATTACATATTTGTCTAAAACTTGCATGAATCACAGTTTAGAATTATTCGGAAAAGAGTTTGAATCTAAAAGCTTTGTAATGTATCCATATATAGAAGAAAATTATAAAAAAAATAAAAGAGATGCTAGTGTAATTAACTTTATATTTGTAGGCCTTAATAGTCGTGGAAAAGGTGGAGATGAGCTTCTGGAAGCTTTTCATTATATTGCAAATAAAAATATAAGATTGACTTTTATATCAAATGTATCTGATAATATAAAAGCTAAATACAAAAATGATGCTAGGATAAGTATATTGCCACCACAAGCAAGAGAGAAGCTTTTGAATGAGATATATCCAAAGATGGATGTTATGATATTTCCATCCTTTTATGAATCGCTTGGAATGGTGCTACTTGAGGCGCTATCTTATGGTATGGGTATAATTACTATGAATACTTATGCGACACCTGAAATAGTTCAAGATGGTTACAATGGTAGACTATTACATCATCCTATACTTAAGCCGTCTATTTTAAATGGAAAAGAAGTGGTGAACTGTGTCGATTTAAGAATACAAGAATTTTATAACAGATATTTAGAACATAATGAATTTTATTATGGGCTTTTTAGTGAAATTAAGTCTTCTATAGAAGAATCAAGTTTGAATTATACAGATTGGCAAAAAAATAGTTTACAGTTATTTAATGATAAATTCTCTCCAAAAATATGGCAAGAAAATTTTATTAAGATTACGAGTATTTAAGTGCATAAAACAATAACTATACTAAAAGAATTATTAACAGTAAAAGAGAAAAAAAATATTATTATTTTAATATTTTTTGCAATATTTATTTCTATTATTGAAACAGCAGGTATCTCGGTTATTATGCCATTTTTATCTGTTGCTATGGATTTTAGCTTAATCCATACAAATAAATATTATCAATATTTTTATGATATATTTTATTTGGAGGCAGAGTATGAGTTTGTAATTCTTTTTGGTATTATTTTAATACTATTTTATTTATTTAGAAGTGCTGTAAACCTATTATACGTTCATAGCATGGCAAAGTTTTCCCATAATCTATATTATTCTATCTCAAATAGATTATTTAATAAATATTGCAATATAAGTTATTTAAATTTCACAAAATTAAATTCATCTACACTTACAAAAACACTTACTATAGAAACTACATATTTACTAAATTTGATAAATGCAGTATTAGTAATTTTTAGTGAAATGTTAGTGATTATTTTATTATATACACTTATTTTTTATGTTAATCCTATAATAACAATTACTTTAACAATTTTTTTACTTTTAAATGCTTTTTTAATGATAAGATTTATTACAAATAAAATAAAAAATGCAGGTGTAAAGCGAGAAATTTTACAAAAAGAATTTTATGAAGTAATTAACAAAATGTTTGGTAATTTTAAAATATTAAAACTTCATAAAAATAATATTATTATAGAAAATGATTTCAAAGTTGCATGTGATGGATATAGGGGGGCAAATATATATTATGCTACTTGGGCGCCGTTTCCAAGACTATTCCTAGAAGCTGTTGGATTTAGTATTATTATATCTATTGTTATTTATTTAGTTTGGCAATATGAAGGGAATATTTTACACATATTGCCAGTTATATCGGTATTTGTTTTAGCTTTATATAGGCTTATGCCGTCTGTAAATAGAATAATGACGGCATTAAATACAATAGCATTTTATACTAAATCTTTAACTGTAATATATGATGATTTAGTATTGGATGTAGAGGAATTATCTGATATAGATATTTCCTTTTATAAAGATATACAGTTAAATAATATAACTTTTGAATATGTTAAAAATAAACAGATTTTAAATAATATTACCTTAAATATTATTAAGGGACAGAGTATTGCATTTATAGGTGGAAGCGGCAGTGGAAAAAGTACATTAGTTGATTTAATAATAGGGCTTTATGAGCCTAATAATGGAACTATCACTATAGATGGGCAACTATTAAATGGTGTAAATAAAAAACAATGGAGAGATAAGATAGGATACATACCTCAGTCGGTATATCTTTTTGATGGCACAGTTAGGGAAAATATAACTTTAGGTGATACATATAATGAAGATAAAATAAATGATTGCCTAAAGAAGGCTAATATTTATGATTTTTTACTTACAAAAGAAGGGCAAGATACTTATGTAGGTGAGGGTGGCATTCAATTATCTGGTGGCCAAAAACAAAGAATTGCAATAGCGAGAGCTTTATATCATAATCCAGAGGTTTTAGTTTTAGATGAAGCGACATCGGCATTAGATAATGAAACCGAAAGAAGTATTATGGATGAAATTTATAATATTAGCAAAAACAAGACGTTAATAATTATTGCACATAGGCTAAGTACAATTGAAAAATGTGATGTAGTGTATAGATTAGATAAAGGAAGAATAGTTGAAACAAAGTAAAACTTTTATAATAGCTGAGATTGGTCAAGCGCATGACGGTAGTCTAGGTATTTTACATTCTTATATAGATGCTTTATCTACTACAGGAATAGACGCCATTAAATTTCAAACACATATTGCCGAATCTGAAAGTAGTAAACATGAGCCTTTTAGGGTTAAGTTTAGTTATGAGGATGATACAAGATATGATTACTGGAAACGGATGGAATTTACATTTGAACAATGGAAAGAGATAAAAAAACATTGTATTGATGTAGGGCTGGAGTTTATAAGTTCACCATTTTCAAACATGGCTGTTGATTGGCTTGAAGAATTAGGTGTAGAAAAATATAAAATAGGGTCAGGAGAGGTTGGTAACTTTTTAATGTTAGAAAAGATAGCAAAAACGGGTAAAGATATAATCCTTTCAAGTGGATTGAGCAGTTTTAGTGAACTCGATGAGACGATAAAATTTTTAAATAAATTTAATAGCAAAGTTTCCATTTTACAATGTACAACTAAGTACCCTACTAGCGCAAAGGATATAGGGCTTAATGTAATAGGTGAATTAAAGGAGCGTTATAATTTATCAGTAGGATTATCAGATCATTCTAGCACAATATATCCATCCCTTAGCGCTGTAACACTGGGCGCTGAAATTTTAGAGTTTCATGCTGTATTTAATAAAAATATGTTTGGTCCAGATAGTAAATCTTCTCTTACAATTAAAGAAATAAAACAATTAGTTAAAGGGGCTAGGTTTATAGAAACTTCATTAAATAATAAAATAGATAAGGCTAATAATAGCGAGTTTAAAGAACTGAAAAATATTTTTGAAAAGTCATTAGTTGTAAATAAAGATATGATGGAAGGGAGTATTATATCTTTTGATGATTTAGAGGCTAAGAAGCCTTTAGGATATGGCATGTCTGCCAAAAATTATCAATTTATAATTGGTAAAAAATTAAATAAAAATATGAAAAAATGGGATTTTTTAAAAGAGGATGATGTCAATAAATAGAAGAAAAATATGTGTTGTTATAACGGCAAGACCAAGTTATTCAAGAGTTAAGACAGCATTACTGGCTATACAGAATAATCCAAAATTAGAGCTTCAACTTGTTCTAGCAGGATCGGCACTACTTGATAGATATGGGAATGCTAGTAAAATAATAGAGCAGGATGGCTTTAAAGTGGTAGAAAAAATATATAATATATTAGAAGGTGAAACGCCAACTACTATGGCAAAAACAACAGGCATAGCTATTACGGAACTTTCAACTACATTTTATAATTTAAAACCAGATGTAGTAGTAACGATTGCTGATAGATTTGAAACTATTGCCACATCTATTGCAGCATCTTTTCAAAATATACCGTTAGCTCATATCCAAGGTGGCGAAGTAACTGGAAATATAGATGAAAAAGTAAGACATGCAAATACAAAACTTGCAGATATTCATTTTGTAGCATCAGAAGATGCAAGACAAAGAGTTATAAAAATGGGAGAAGATGCAAGTACTGTTATCAATACTGGCTGCCCATCAATGGATTTAGCAAAAGAAGTGTTAGAAAAAAAAGAACTTAATTTCAATCCTTTTGTTAAATATGGCGGGGTAGGGGGAGATATTAAATGGAAAGATGGATACATAGTAGTTATGCAACATCCGGTTACTACAGAATATAACGCTTCTAAAATTCATATAAGAGAAACTCTAAAGGCTATTGATAGTTTAAATATACCTACTTTTTGGTTTTGGCCAAATGTTGATGCAGGGTCTGATGGAACTTCTAATGGTATAAGACAATACAGAGAGACACAAAATCCTAAAAATATACATTTTTTAAAAAATATGGAACCAAGTGACTTTTTAAGACTGATTATTAACTCTAAATGTTTGATAGGAAATTCGAGTGCTGGAATAAGAGAGGGTGGTTTTTTGGGTATTCCTGTAGTAAATATAGGTACACGTCAAAACAGACGACAAAGAGCAAAAAATGTTATAGATTGTGATTATAGTAATAAAGATATACAAAATGCTATTACAAAGCATTTTAAAAATGGTCATTATAAATCTGAATTTATATATGGAGATGGAACAGCTGCCAACAAAATAGCTAATGCATTAGTTAATTGCGAACTTAAATTTCATAAGACTATAACCTATTAGGGTATTTGATTGAAAGCAATTGTATTAACAAGTAATAAGCTAAGGCACAAATTTTTATTAAAAGTTATTAATGATAATTTTGATTTATTGGGGGCTATTTATGAAGATAAGGGCGCCTATTATGATAAGCAAATGAATAAATCTATACTAGTAAGTAAACATTTTGAAAGATTATCTAAAACTGAAAAGGACTTTTTTGAAAAAGATGTTAAAAATCTAAATTTAAATAATACTGAAATAAAAAGTATTAATAAAAATGAAATTAATAATGAAGATATAGTGGGATGGGCAAAGGAATTAAATCCTGATGTAATTTTTTTATTTGGTACTGGTATTTTAGAAAATAACTGGCTTCATTCATTTGAGAATAAAATAATTAATATCCATCTTGGCTTATCTCCTTTTTACAAAGGTTCTGCAACGTTATTCTGGCCATTTGTAAATGATGAATTAGAATGTATTGGTGCAACTATACATTTAGCAGTGAAAAAAGTTGATGCAGGCGGTATTTTAGAAAGAATAAAGCCTAATATTAGCAAAGATGATGATTATTATAGTATCAACTATAAAACTATCAAAAAAGCTATATTAATTTTACCACAGATAGTTAAAAGTTATTTAGATGGAGAATTAAAACCAATGCCACAAATTAAATCAACTACTAAAGTATACAAAAAAGCAGACTTTAATGAGGAAGTTTTACAGCAAGTATTAAATAAATATGCTAATAATATTCCTACTGGATGTTTAATAAAACTAAATGAGAGTAAAGTGTGCTGCTGTCAGTAAATTATCATTATTTTAGAGAAAATAAACCTTCATCTGGAATATACCCCTTGACTTTTAAAGAATTTGAAAGTCAAATTGACGAATTATCAAAATATTATATTTTTATATCTCAAAATGACTTAATATCAAAGATTAGAGCTAAAGATTTTGATAACAAAAATTATTGCCTTTTAACTTTTGATGATGGGTTAAGTGAACAGATGGCAGTATTAGATATATTAAATAAAAAAGGCATACCGGGTGTTTTTTATGTTACTACTAATTCAATAAAAAACTCTAAAGTCGTAAATGTACACAAGTTACACTATATAAGATCATTAATAGCAGATGAAAAAATATATAGCTTTATCAATAATTATATTAAGTTGGATTCTATTAAATTTCCTAATAATATTGAAGGTTTGTATAGGTATGATCTATTAGGAACTAAAAAATTAAAATATCTTTTAAATTTTATACTAGAGCCTACTGTTAAAGATAAAATAATAGATGATTTATTTAAAACTGTAGCAAATGAAAAGGAATTTTCTAAAAAATTATACATGACAAAGAGTGACATACGGGGATTAGATAATCTTGGTTATTTAGGTACTCATGGTGACTTGCATTTACCATTGGCAATGCTGAGTGATGAAGAAATAAAAAAAGATATTAAATCCTCACTAAGTTTTTTACATAATGAATGTAACGTTAATAAAATAAAATCCATATCTTATCCATATGGAGGTCCAAAAGCAGTATCTCAGAATGTTGTAAATATTTCTAAAGGTTTAGGATTTGATTTTGGATTAACAATGAATAGAGGTCTTAATGATATTAATGATTTAGAAAGTCCATTACTTTTGAAAAGGGTTGATACAAATGATGCGCCAGGTGGAAAACTGAAAAGTAAGGAATTTTGCATATGAAAGTTTTAGTAATTGTACCTGCTAGATGTGGATCAAAAGGATTTACAAATAAAAATATAGCTAAAGTAGGAGGTAAAACTCTTTTAGAGTTGGCAATTAATGTTGGTTTAGATTGTCCTTTAACAGATGATATTTATATATCAACAGATTGTAAAAAATATGAAAAACTTGGAATTAAAGCTGGTGCGAAGTCTTTAGGGCTAAGACCAGAAAAATTTGCAACTGATAAAGCAAAAAGTGTTGATGGGGTAATAGATTTAATAAATAAACTTGATGTACAATATGACTACCTTGTATTATTACAGCCAACATCACCAATAAGAGAGCCATTAGATATAGAAAAGATGATGAAATTAATACTTGATAATAATGCAGATGCTAGTGTGTCTACTTTTCATCTTGAAGAGCCGCATCCTTATAAACTAAAATCTATTTCTAATGATGGGTATATAAGGTCATTTATAAAGGAAACTTCATCAGAAATTTCTAGACAATTACTTCCAAAGGTTTATGCTTTAAATGGCTCAATTTATATTGTTAAAATTAGTACATTACTACAAGAAAAAACATTTTTTCCTATTAAAACTATCCCATATATTATGAGTACAAATATAAATATTGATAGTGAAGATGATTTTGATTATTTAAAATATTTAAATGATAATAATAGTATAGATATATATGGTGTTAAAAAATGATTAAAAACATTGACGTAATTTTTTGGGTGGAACATAAAGATAGAGAGTTAGAAAGTTATAAAGAAGTATCTAAAATACTAAAAGATAAATATAATTTAAATTCAATTATTATGTCTAATTTTTTTCATAGTTATTATTTATGGTTTTATAAAGCAAGAATATATATTTTTAATAATCTTAATAATAACATAGGTTGGCCAGATGGCTTTCTATGGGAAACATATGGAGATAGTGTAAAATATATTAGCCACAGATGGGAGCAAAATTTATTTCCAGTTAATTATAAATTTAGAGCGCCAAAATATGATTTTGAAAAAAGAAATGTTAATTTATTTTGTTGGGATAATAAATTTAAAGAATATTTAGTAAGTCATGGTGTTGAGGAGAAGAATGTAAAAGTTGTGGGTAATATTGCAAACAACATTTTATGGAATATGCAAGATAAGAAAAATCAATTTAGAGGCATGTTTGCTAAAGAATTTAGCTTAGATTTAGATAGGCAATGGTTGTTTATGCCTATGAACTACAATTGGGCTTTTATTACACAAGATGCAATAGATCATAAGGTAAGGGGTGGATATGATAAAGAAATTGCAAAAGAGTATAATATGTACTCAAAAAAAAGCATTAATAAATTTATTTTATTTATAGATGAAATCAGTAAAAAATATAATTATGAGATTATAATAAGACCACATCCTAGCATTACAAATGATGAATATATAAATTTATTTAATAAAATCTTGGGATGCATTCCTGAAAATATTATCATCAATAAAGAGTATTCAGTAAGAGAGTGGATAACTGCAAGTGATATTATAGGATCATCTTGGAGTACATCTGTATTTGATGCCTTTAATATTGGTAAGAAGGCATTTTATTTTACACCGTATGAGAGGGCTAATTGGTTAAATACGTATTGGCTTGATAGTGTACCCAATATAAAAGACATTGAAGGGTTTAACATATTTATAACTAATAAAAATAAATTAAAAATAATTCACGCTGAAGATGCAGGATCCTTAGAGAAGTTTGCAGATAAAATTTATAAACTATTACCTAAAAATAAACCACAGATAAAAAAATTGAACATTAAATATGCTAAAAATTTAGTAAAATATCTTATTAAAAATATGCTATGTAAATATTTTAAATGTAGATTTATAATGAAATGGCAGACTTATGATTGGTTTAATATAATAAAAGTGAGTAAAACTAAATGAGAAAATTAATAGAGGTTTTAAAAAAAACACCTCTTAAAAACAGTTTGATTAAGTTACATGCAAATGTACATCATGTATTTGATATATATTACTATAAAAAATTAGTTAAATCTAATGAAAAATTATGGAAATTAGTAGAATATTTTAATAAAACATCAAACTCTACAGGAATTGATTATGGTGATATTTATTATTTGTACACAAAAGTTAAAAAAATAAAACCAAATTTTTTATTAGAATTTTCTACAGGAGCAAGCACTGCGTATATAGCATTGGCCTTAAAGGAGATTCAGGAATTAGATTCTGCCTATATGCCTAAATATTATGCGCTAGAAGATCATCAAGGATGGATTGAGCATCAAAGAAATATCTTTCCAAAAGATCTAAGTAGATTTGTAGAGATAATTAAATCAGATATAACAGTTGTTAAAATGGGCGGTGTGGACATGGTTGAGTATTCTAATATGCCAGAATTGCCATATGAATTCATTCATGTTGATGGGCCAAATGAAGATTATGGCAATCAAAGGGTAAAAAACACAATAGATATTTTAAATACTATAAATAATAATGTATTGGTTGTATTTGATAATAGGATGGCATCTACTCATGCAACTATTAATAATATTGATAATGATAAATATATTTGGGATAGAACAATTAAATCATTTTTAATTGGAAACAATATTATAAAAAATAAAAATAAATATATCTAAACATATGTTTTAAAGAGTTAAAGATAAGGATATTTCAGATATAGGAAGTCTCCTCCTCTTTAGCATAGAGACTGTATAAGATTTTTTATAGTCCGTGCAATACTACAAAATATAGGGGGAAGATGGTGTGTGTGGAATAGTTGGAGTATGGTCTAAAAATATTGTAAGCATACAAGAAGAATATGTAGATAAAATACTTGAAAAACAGCACCATAGGGGGCCAGACAATAGCTCTAATTATTCAATAGATGGTATCACTTTAGGGCATAATCGCCTTGCCATTATTGATTTAAATGCAAATGCAAATCAGCCATTCATTTCAGATTGTGGTCGCTATAGTTTGGTATTTAATGGTGAAATATATAATTATATTGAACTAAAAAAAAATCTTGATTATCCATTTAAAACTCAGAGTGATACAGAGGTGTTGCTTGCCTGTTATATAAAATATGGCGCCCGGTGTCTTGAGAAATTTAATGGTATGTTTGCTTTCGCTATTTACGATAAACAAGACAAGACTTTTTTTTGTGCAAGAGATAGGATAGGTAAAAAACCATTTGTATATAGTGAACACTATAGTGGATTTTATTTTGCTTCTGAATTATCAGCTTTATTTAGTTTAGGTATTTTTACTGATAAAGAGGATGAAATTGGAGTTGCGTATAGTTTTTTAAGGAATTATAGACACACTCCTGAGCCATATACAAAATACAAAGAGATAAGAAGATTAGAGCCTGCGCATGCAATGATAATCAAAAATAAGAAAATAGTAAAAAAGTGGTGCTATTGGACTCCATCATTTGAATATGATGACAGTATCACAAAAGAAGATGTTTATAACGTGATAGACGATGCTGTAAAAATACGAGAAAGGGCTGATGTAGAGGTAGCTACTATGTTAAGTGGTGGAGTTGATAGTTCGATTATTACAGGGCTGATGGTAAAACATGGACTTAGGCCGCAAGCGTATACATTAAAAGCTGATGATGAAGAGCTAAACAGGGCGAAGCTTATAGCAAAAATTTTTGACGTTCCTTTAAAAATCTTTGAATATGATAGAGCCTTACAAGAAGAGTTATATCAAAGAATGATGGCTATCTATGGTGAAGATGTGCGACTACTCCCTCTTACTCATGGTGCAAGAATATACGAGCAAATATCGAAAGATAATATAAAAGTAGTGATGAGTGGTATAGGGGCTGATGAGATATTTTATGGTTATGATGGAGCAAATAAGCAACTGTTTTTTTCAGATATAGTTAAGATGATTGAGTTTTTACCAAATGCAGTTTTAAAAACTTTTGAGAAGATTTTTAGTAAACAAAAAGATTTAAAGCTATTGTTTGAATTAGCCCAAAAAGAAAACCTAAAAAGAAAGGGTTATTTATATAGTCAAGAGGCAAAACAAAAAGGCTTGAATAATTATAACTACAGTACATTGATAGATTTTTGGGCTGAGAAGATAAATACAAATAACTATATAGATGTCTCAAACTGGATAGGGCTCATGAGTGAAAATACACATTCAATAACTATAAGTGCAGATTTGCCATCTATGATGTACAGCATAGAGGCAAGAGCGCCTTTTCTTGACTATAGAGTTATAGAGATGGCTTTTAAAATAGATGCCCATAGAAAAATAGCTAAAAAAGATGGAAGGTCAAATAATAAGCTAATTTTAAAGCAAGCATTTGAAGGGTTGATCCCTAATGATATTCTTTATGCTAGTAAAAAAGGTTTTGGATACGGGATTGAGAAATGATAAATAAAATAATAGAAAGGGTTGTATACAAAAAATCTATTAAAAATACTAGTTTAAAAAATATATTGAAGCATGCTACGGAAAATACAGAATATTATAATTTTTTTAACTTCAATGATTTAAAGAGTTTTCCAATATTAACAAAAGATATTATAAGAGAAAGGTTCGAAGACTTAAAATCTAAAGACTTGGATGGTCGTAAATGGTGGATAAATACTTCGGGCGGCTCAACAGGCGAACCTGTAAAATTTATACAAGATAAAGAATATTTATTAGCAAGTAGAAGTACAACATATCAAGCGAAGCAAAAACTTGGTTATTCCTTTGGAGATAATTTTATAAAATTATGGGGCGATGAAAGGGAAATTCTTCATAATACTCAGTCACTTAAAAATATACTAATAAATAAGGTTAAAAATATAACTTTTTTAAACTGCTTTAATATGACTCAAGAGAATATGCTTAAGTTTATTGAAAAAATAAAGAATAAAAAACCGACTTTAATAGTGGCTTACGCCCAAGCTATGTATGAATTGGCAAACTTTGCAGAGCAAAATGAGTTAAAAATTTACAATGTAGGTGCGATAATTACAAGCGCTGGTACACTTTATCCATTTATGAGGGAAGCTATAGAAAAAAACTTTAATACAAAAGTTTATAATAGATATGGAAGTAGAGAAGTTGGAAATATAGCTTGCGAGGAGCCAAATATAGAGGGGCTTGTTATTACAAACGATATTTATGTAGAAATTGTTGATGAAAATGGAAAAAAATGTGAAGATGGTATTGAGGGTGAAATAATAGTAACCTCTCTTATTAACTATGCAATGCCTTTGATTCGGTACAAGATTGGCGATAGGGGTATTTTAAATACATCAAAATATAATTTCCCTATTTTAGAAAAAGTTAGTGGCAGGAATGTAAATATGTTCAAGAAAGAAGATGAGACATTAATTGATGGCGAATACTTTACTCATTTGATGTACCATATTGAATGGATAAAGAAATTTCAGATTATTCAAAAAGAATTTAATTTTATTGTTATTAAAATAGTAATGTACTTTGAGAAAAAAGAAGAGGATTTACTTTATATAGAAAATGGAATTAATAAAGTTATGGGCAAGGATTGTAAAGTAAAATTTTATTTTGTTGATGAAATAAAACCTTTGAAATCAGGTAAATTTCTATATACAATATGTGAGTTAGACAAATAATATTATCAAAAACTACATGAAATTATATTGAAAACCATCTACAGTGGCCATGTTTCATATAATTCAAATATTAATTTTCTCTCAATTTGCACACTCATTTTATGGAATTTTTATTAGTGATAAAAAATTGTACGATCTTACATTATTATGAAAACTAAAATACTATATATTCATCCTGCAATTAGAACTTATAGGGTGGGTATCTTTGAGATTTTATCAAAAACCCTAAATGTAGATTTTTTTTGGAGCGGCAAGTCAAAACCTGGAACCTATGTTAGTGAGGAAATAGATAGAATTCTTGATAAGACAACTATAGGATACACTCAAGCTAATGAATTGCATAATTTACCTATAGATAATTTTTCTTGGGGGTTGTTTAAGTTACCTTTTCAGGGGTATAAAGTATATATATTTTCTAATATTACCAGTGTGCCATATTTGCTTTTAGCGCCATTTTTACGATTATTAGGGAAAAAGATTATCCTTTTTGATGAGCTTTGGAGATACCCTAAAGAAGTAAAAAAGTATAATAAAATCTATCCATATGTTAAATTTTTAACAAAATATTGCCTTGATGGTGTGGTGGCAGCAGGAAGTCGAACAAAAGAATTTTTTATAGAAGAATTTGGATTTGATAAAAATAGAATAGAGATAGCTTACAATACAACAATAGATACCAGCGAATATGTAAAAGATGAAATTCTAAATCAAACTATAAAAAATAAAATAAATAAAATTACTTCGAAAAAAAGACTTTTATACCTTGGTAGAATAATAAAGTATAAAGGATTGGATGTATTAATAAAAGCTATGCAAGATATTGATAGTGAGTATGATTTAATTGTAGTTGGTGATGGAGAATTTAAAAAAAAGTGTGAAAAATTAGTAGATAAATTAAATTTAAATAGTAGAGTTCATTTTATAGGTTCTTGTATGTCAAATGAAGCGCCATATTATTATAAAAATTGTGATATGTTTGTATTACCTACAAGATTTAGATTGGGTGAAAATGTACAAATAGAAAGTTGGGGATTTACTGTTAATGAATCTATGGCTTTAAAGGTGCCAGTGGTTACTACTACAGCAGTAGGTAGTGGATTTGATCTTATTATTGATGGTATTACAGGCGGGTTATCAGAATCTGGAGATGTGCCAAGTTTAGTAGAAAAGATAAGTTTTGTTCTTGATAATAATAAAGATAATAAGATAGGAGAGGAGGCAAGGAAGAATTTATTGAAGACTTGTAATTACGATGATAATTTAAATGCTTATAAAAATATTATTAAAAAGGTTTTGTAATCCTCCCAAAAATTAACACTCAGTAAAAGTAGAATTTTCTTATAATAAAAACATAAGGAGATTCAAATGAAGACAGCACGTAAATCAGATT
>Ga0233442_1001665_pt1 | contig 16344 bp, 15 predicted proteins | sample SI_123_September_3_FD_182789 | JGI IMG/M metagenome (GOLD analysis project Ga0233442, IMG submission 182789) | Seawater microbial communities from Saanich Inlet, British Columbia, Canada - SI_123_September2016_150_MG | ecosystem: Environmental > Aquatic > Marine > Inlet | place: Canada: British... | reverse complement strand
CCAGTAGACGAAAAATGTTTTAATACTGTTAATGCTGGATTGACGGAATCAATTTGTGAATCAATACGCTCTATAGGTAAGAAAATTCCTATTCTTTTAGCATCATCCACGCAGGCTACATTTGACAATGCTTATGGCAAGAGTAAGCTAGATGCGGAGATGATTGTAAAGGGGCTTGAGAGAGATATAGGGAACCCTATCTACATATATCGATTGCCAGGAGTATTTGGAAAGTGGTGTAAGCCCAATTACAATTCTGTAGTTTCCACATTTTGCCATAACATAGGTAAAAATCTTCCAATACAGGTTAATAATCCATCTTTTGAATTGAGCTTGGTGTATATAGATGATGTAGTTGGAGAATTTGTTAGAATAATACAAGGGCGACAAGACAATAAAAAAGAATTATCTATTCAGCCAGAATATAAAATTAATTTGAGTGATTTAGCCACTCAAATTAAGCTTTTTAGAAAAAGTCGAGACACGCTTATTTCCGAAAGAGTTGGTGTTGGACTTGCTCGTAAGTTATATTCAACTTATATTAGTTATCTTTCACCTGAACAGTTCTCATATTCAATACCTTCTTATAGCGATGATCGGGGGACGTTTGCAGAGATGTTGAAAACTAAAGACAGTGGCCAGTTTTCATTTTTCACTGCAAAGCCAGGAGTGACTAGGGGTGGTCATTACCACCATTCTAAAACTGAAAAGTTTTTAATAGTCCAGGGTAGGGCTAAGTTTTGTTTTAGACACATTGTTTCTGATGAAACTCATGAAATTACCACCTCTGCAAATAAACTGAAAATTGTTGAAACTGCACCAGGGTGGTCTCATGATATTACCAATATTGGTGCAGAGGAAATGATAGTCATGCTTTGGGCAAATGAAATTTTTGATTCTAATAATCCTGATACCATAACTTATAAGGTACAAAATTAAACAAGATATGAAAAAATTAAAAATAGTAACCGTAGTAGGTACGCGCCCAGAAATTATTCGTCTTGCATGTGTCATTAAGAAGCTTGATGAGTATTGCGATCATATTTTGATTCATACGGGCCAGAACTATGACTATGAATTAAATGAAATATTCTTTGATGATCTCGGTATTAGAAAGCCAGATTATTTTTTAGATGCTGCCGGTATTTCCAGTGCAGAAACGATTGGCAATGTAATTATTAAAGTCGATAAAGTTTTAGCAGAAGTCAAGCCAGAGGCTATGCTTGTATTGGGTGATACAAATAGTTGCATGGCAGTGTTGCCCGCTAAACGTAGAAAGATACCAACATTTCATATGGAAGCTGGTAATCGTTGTTTTGATCAGCGTGTTCCAGAGGAGATAAATAGGCGCCTTGTTGATCATATGGCAGATATTAATTTAACCTATAGTAGTATTGCTAGAGACTACTTGTTAAGCGAAGGATTGCCTGCTGATATGATTATTAAAACTGGCAGTCCCATGTTTGAAGTGATCAATACCTACAGAAGTGGGATAGACTCTTCCGACATACTTTCTAAATTAAATTTAGAAAAACATAAGTTTTTTGTAGTGAGTACTCATCGTGAAGAGAATGTAGATTCAGATGTTAACTTTTTAAAATTAATTGATTCATTAAATTTAATTGCAGAAACTTACAATATGCCTGTCATAGTATCAACACACCCGCGCACTCAGAACCGTATAGATGCTTTAGGTATTAAGTTCCACAGTTTGGTTCAATTATTAAAACCTCTCGGCTTTAAAGATTACAATAAATTACAAATTTCTGCAAAAGCGGTACTTTCAGATAGTGGCACTATCAATGAAGAGTCATCTATTATGAATTTTCCAGCATTAAACTTACGTGAGGCACACGAAAGGCCAGAAGGCATGGAAGAGGCTGTGGTTATTATGTCAGGGCTTGGAGGTGAGAGAATTTTACAAGGCTTGTCAATTTTAGAATCCCAGTCAAGAGATTCTGAGAGGCTAGTTAGGCAAGTGCATGATTATTCTATGCCTAATGTCTCAGATAAAGTTGTGAGAATAATTCACAGCTATACAGATTATGTTAATCGGGTTATTTGGAAAAAATATTGATAATAGCTGTATTATGAGAATATTGTTACTTACTCAGTGGTTTGATCCTGAGCCAACATTTAAAGGTTTGTTATTTGCAAAAGCGTTACAGGATAAAGGGCATGATGTTGAAGTGTTGACAGGGTTTCCGAACTACCCTGGAGGAAGTGTTTATCCAGGCTATAGTATAAAATGGATAAAAATAGAGATTATGAAAGGTATTAAAGTTACGAGAGTTCCTTTGTATCCTAGTCATAATAAGTCTGCCATAAAAAGAATTATCAATTACCTCTCTTTTTCAATTACCTCTATCTTATACGGAATATTTTGGCTAAAGAAGCCAGATGTGATATATGTATACCATCCTCCAATTACAGTTGGTATTTCTGGTGCAATAATCGGCATGTTTAGAAGGGTTCCATTTGTATGTGATATTCAAGATTTATGGCCAGATACCTTGAGCGTAACAGGAATGCTGACCAATAAAAAGATACTAAATATCGTGTCTATTGCATGTAATTGGGTTTACAAAAGATCTGCTCATATAGTTGTATTATCACCTGGTTTTAAAGATAGGTTGACTGTACGAGGCGTAGATGAAAGTAAAGTGTCTGTGATTTATAACTGGTGTGACGAAATTTCCTTAACAAAAGGTATTAGTAAAAATGACATTAAGTCTCTTCCTAGAGGTTTTAATGTCGTTTTTGCAGGAAACATGGGACCCGCGCAAGCATTGGAGACGGCAATCAAGGCTGGAGAAATTATTGCAAAAGAAAAGCGTAATATTAACTTTGTATTTGTTGGCGGTGGATTGCAAGTTGATAGCTTAAAGACTTTAGCAATAGAAAAGGGGTTGAGTAATATTTATTTTATTCCAAGAATGCCTATTGATGAAGTTGGTAGCATCCTTAAGCAAGCGGACGCTCTACTTGTCCATTTAAAAAAAGATCCGTTATTTGAAATAACCATTCCTTCAAAAACGCAAGCATATTTAGCACAAGGAAAGCCTCTTATAATGGCTGTCGGCGGTAATGCATCAGATCTTGTTATAAGTGCAAGAGCTGGATTATCTATTGAACCTGAAAGCCCAGAAAAATTGGCTGAAGCGGCGATAGCGTTATTCAGATTATCTCAAGATGAGTTAGAGAAAATAGGGAATAACGGATTAAGTTTTTATAAGAAAGAACTCTCGCTTGATATTGGGGTAGAGAAGTTTTTAGAGGTTTTTAAATTAGTGGAAATTCAAAGAAATAAAAATGCTTAAGAGGTTTGTTGATATTACAGTTTCACTGATAGCACTAATAGTACTATCGCCTATTTTATGTATTGTTACTTTACTTGTGGCAAGAAACTTAGGGGGCTCTGTAATCTTTAGACAAGTTAGACCAGGAATAGGTGGAGAGCATTTTACTATGCTCAAGTTTAGAACAATGCTTGATGGTGTGGATAGTGAAGGAAGGGAATTGCCTGATGCTAAGCGGTTAACTAAATTCGGATGCTTTTTACGCTCAACAAGTCTAGATGAGCTTCCTGAATTATGGAACGTATTAAAAGGCGATATGAGTTTAGTTGGACCGAGACCTTTACTCCTTCGTTACTATCAATATTATACAAAAATAGAAAGAGTTCGGCATAATGTAAGACCTGGTATTACTGGATGGGCACAAGTAAATGGGAGGAATAATCTTGGTTGGGATGAAAGACTTAAAATGGATGTTTGGTATGTTGAGAATATATCTTTATGGTTGGATATTAAAATATTATTTATGACCTTGATACAAGTCATAAGAAGTAAAGATATCGTCGTTGACGCCCAGTCTATGATGTTAAATTTAGATGAAGAACGTTCGAAATAAGTTTAAATGCAGATAAAAATTAGATACGCTGAACAGAGGGATGTGCGTCGAATCGTTGAAATAGTTAAGCAAGGATTTGATAAAGTATTGCTTGAGGCAATGATTTATGGTTGTCAAGGGATTGATAAATATCTTTCTTATCAATTTAAATTACCACGAAACTTATCTGATAAAGTGTATATTGTTGCTGAGAATAGTGATGGAGTTATAGGCTTTGTTGAATTTAGAATCTATCCAGATATGCTATTCTTAAATTATATCGGCATTGAAAAAAGAGCTCGTAAAAATGGTTTAGCCTCTTACTTGTTAAGCCAATCTGAGTTGATAATACGTAAAAAATGCCACGAAAAAATGCAATTGGATGTGTTTTTTGATAATCAAGTTTCAAAAAATTGGTATGAAAAAATCGGTTTTACATCTATAGCTAGTTCTAATTGGTTATCCGTATCATTTAAGGCTGAAAGTAGACTTAATAATTCCAAGGTTAGTGGATTCCCTCAAGCTATACTATGTAATAAAGAATTTGGTTTTTCCGAGTTCACATTGAACACGCCTATTGACACATATAATATTGGTTTACTTGGAGATAAGTGGTTTCGAGTTACGCAAAGTCAAATATTTCATGATTCTGACGCCCTTTCTGGTTTAAAGAAATTGAGTGGAACTCGAAAAATTCTAGTTTTATGTAACGATGAGGACTTAGATAATATTCCTTCTCATGCAGAACATTTTTGTCGTCCAATTCGTATGAATATCAGTTTAGATAAATTCGAGAAGGAAATTCTTTTAAAATTTAAGGATAAGTAATGATTTCTAAAATCGCATGTAATTCAAATAACTTTCGTAGAAAAATGCTAATGTGCCCAAGTGCTCGAGAAGCTTTTAGTTATTATTTAAAAGCTTTGAAATTTACTAATAGTGAATTTGTATTGCTGCCAGCTTATATTGGCTGGTCTGCTCATGAAGGTTCTGGTGTCTTTGATCCTGTCGAAAAGTTAGGGCTTCAATATTTATTTTATGAGTTAGATGAAAATCTAAACATAGATATCAAGAAGTTAGAAAAACTATTTAAAAAAAATAAAGTCAAGCTCTTTGTTATTATTCATTATTTTGGTTTTACAGACCCTTTGTATGAGCAAGTAGTAGCTCTAGCGAAAAAGTATGGAATAAGGGTGATTGAAGATGAAGCCCATGCTTTCTTTACAGATTTTGTTGGTGGCGCTAGTGGTCGACTTGGAGATGCATGCATTTTCTCTCTTCATAAAATGTTTCCTGTGGATGGAGGAGGTATCTTATGTTTGAATCATAATGAAGTTAATGTTCTTGTTGACCCAACAGTGCACAAATTTCCTTATGATTATGATTGGCATAGTATTTCTCAAATAAGGCTTGAGAACATGCGGTTGATTCGGCAATTACTACAAGGAAAGGAGAGTGTTGTTATTGCACTAAAAGATGCAATTAATAGTGGTAATATACCACAAACATTCCCTGTGCTTATTCGCACCGTATCACGTGATAAGTTGTATGAAATGATGAATGAGAGAGGGTTTGGGGTTGTAAGTCTTTATCATACAATGATTGAGAAAATATCAAAGGAAGAGTTTCCTGGAGCATATTTTGTCTCTAAAAGAATTATGAACTTGCCCGTTCATCAAGATGTTGAGAGTCATAATATAGAAAAGATGGTTAGTACACTATTAGAATGTATTTCAAAACTTGAATCTGCAGACTGAATATGAATTTCCAGTTTAAATCTGTATTAACTATTAGATGAATAAATGATTAATGTAGAAATATTAAAACTCTCTAGTGAGAGTGAAAAGTTACGCTGGTTTAATGTTTGGAAGGCGTGGGGAGAGGGAGAAGTGTATGCTCACCCCGACTTTGTTGAGTTAAATATTAACAATCAAGATGAAGGGATGGCTATTTATTTAGAAACCAATAGTGGAGGCATCTTGTTTCCACTTATTAAAAAAGAAATATCATCTGAGCAATGGTGTAGTAAAGTAAATTACTATGATGTAGTTACTCCATATGGATATGGCGGTGCTTTTTGTTGGGGGGATGGATCTCAGTATAAAGATATATTTTGGGATCAATACCGTTTATGGTGTCGGGACAATAAAATAGTATCTACGTTAATACGCTTGTCATTATTTGAAGAACAGGTGTTACCTTCGATTGGAAAAATTGAATCACCGTACGGTAATATTGTTCGAAGTCTTCAGCTGGAAGAGGAGGAGTTGTGGTACGATTATAAGCATGCGGTGAGAAAAAATATCAAACGAGCTGTAAACTCTGATCTTCAAATTGAAGTGGATTTGTCCGGAGAAAATCTTGAAGAATTTTTAAGAATTTATTATTCGACTATGGATAGGGTAGATGCTAAAAGCCAATATTATTTTTCCGTGGATTATTTCAAGAAGATAATTAAAGACTTGTCAAAAAATTATGCCTTTTTTCATGTTTTGTATGAAGGGAAAATCATATCGACAGAACTAGTTTTAGTGTCATATAATAATATCTATTCCTTTTTAGGCGGAACGGACCCTGAATACAGTAACATGCGACCGAATAATTTTTTAAAACATGAAATTATTAAATGGGGAAGGAAAAATGGCAAGTGTAATTTTGTTTTGGGTGGGGGCTATAAGAAAGATGACGGTATCTTTAAATATAAAAAAGCAATGGCTCCAAATGGAGAGCGCCCTTTTTATTTAGCTAAAGTAATTCATGATGAGGATATGTACGAAGTATTGATTAAGCAAAGATTAGAATGGAAAGAAAAACACGCGAAAGATACCCATGCTCAAGATGGCTTTTTTCCTAAGTATAGAGCTTAATTTAAAAAAATAGATAATGTTAAGTACAAAAAAATCATCATGGCCATTATTTACACAAGAAGAGTCTGATGCTGTTCAGAGTGTCTTGTTGTCTAATAAAGTTAATTATTGGACTGGCGATGAATGTCGTGAATTTGAAAAAGAATTTGCAGTTTGGTCAGATGCTAAATATGCAGTAGCCCTTGGAAATGGTACTCTGGCTCTAGATGTTGCATTAAAAGCTTTGAATATTGGGGTTAACGATGAAGTGATTGTAACTTCTCGTACCTTTATCGCTTCAGTTTCATCTATCGTAAACTCTGGAGCAACGCCTATTTTTACTGATGTTGATTTAAATTCTCAGACTATTACAGTAGAATCTATTCGATCCGTAATTAGTGATAAAACCAAGGCAATTGTTTGTGTGCATTTAGCTGGTTGGCCATGCGAGATGGATGAAATAATGGAGTTGGCTAATAAGTATGGTTTATGTGTTGTTGAAGACTGCGCACAAGCCCATGGCTCTAAGTATAAAGGTAAGTCTGTTGGATCAATTGGACATATTGGTTGCTGGAGTTTTTGTCAGGATAAGATAATGTCTACTGGTGGTGAGGGTGGCATGGTGACTACTAATAATGAACCTTTGTGGCGCAAGATGTGGGCATATAAAGATCATGGAAAAAGTTATGAAGCTGTGTATGAACGAGAACATTCAGAGGGCTTTAGGTGGCTACATGAATCATTTGGGACTAATTGGCGCATGACTGAAATGCAGGCGGCAATTGGTAGAATTCAGCTAAAAAGAATGCCAGATTGGCATGCTAAGCGTATTATTAATGCCAATAAAATATGGAATACTGCTAAACAGTGTAAAGGCTTACGTGTGCCAAGTATTTCTCATTATATTGAGCATGCAGCTTATAAATGCTATGTGTTTGTTAAGTTAAAGGAATTAAAAAATAGTTGGAGTCGTGACAGGATTATTAAAGAGATGAATGCATTAGGTGTGCCGTGTTATTCAGGATCTTGTTCTGAAGTTTATTTAGAAAAAGCATTTGACAATACTGGATTTAAGCCTGAAAAAAGGCTGCCTAATGCAAAAGAACTAGGGGAAACTTCTTTAATGTTTTTAGTGCATCCAACTTTAACCAAAGATGAAATTCAACAAACGTGTGATGCAATTACATCTATCATGAATCTGGCTACTACATAGCCTATGCTTAGTAGGTTAAAAAAAATTTCAAGAATCGATAAGCATCTGATCATACTGTTGATTAATTCTGTATCGCTTATATCTATATCATCCTCAATTCGTTTAGGTTATTAGTATTTTCCAGAGGGTGATTTAATTTGGGCGGTATTAAGTGCGCCTATTATTGCCACCCCTATCTTTATACGCTTTGGCTTTAAGCTACAGTGTGTGAGATTAATGACTGCGTAGTACGCGTGATAGATCAGAAAATAATAGCATTTAAAAGGAGAAGTATATATGAATGAAAGGTTAATCACGATTGGGATCATGACTTACAATAGAAAAGAAATAATTACCGAGCATGTTAATTATCTTTTAAAGTTGAATTTACCAACATTTGTTAATGTATTAATAATTGACAATAATTCATCAGATGGCTCTTATGATGCTGTGCGTTTATTGGTTGAAGGAAATAATAATTTTAAACTTTTGAAGAATAAAGAAAATGTTGGTATGGCAAAAAGTTTTATAAGGCTTTTTGATGAAGCTGACTCCGAATACCTTGTTTTAACCTCAGATGAGGATTTTGTTCTTATGGAGCAAATGATTACCTTAAAATATTTTATTGCAAATAACAGACCTTCGTTCATTTCCCCGCAAATTTTTATTAATACAAAAGATAGGCTTTACAGAGGAAGGGAAGATATTTCATTGGTTGATATTTCTGAGGCTGATGAAGCAAGCGGCTATATTTCTGGCACTGTTTATAAAATTTCAGAATGTAGAGATGTATTAAAGTCGGTTGATGAAGTTATTCATACCAATGAATATGCATATCTTTACCCGCAAGTTCTACTTACTACTTTATTGTTAGCAAGAGGAGTAGGCTATTTTTATAATAAACCATTAACTGAAAAACGATATGAAGCATTCTCTAATATTACTACTTTGAATAATTCTGGTAAATATTGGGACTATGGAATGAGAAGAATACAATATATTGGATATTTATCTTTTTTAGAGGTAATGTCCGACAGGGAGAAAAATATACATGTTCAAAAAAATCTATTACGCTCTATAATGAATTTGAAAAAATCATTAGAGAATTCAGTAAGCTTATGGATCTTGGTGAGTAATCCTGAGCTAACAACTATTTTTGAATCTAAAAAAGATATACGGAAATATTTTTATATAATTAAAAGGATTTGTTATTTGATTATTTTAAATCCTAATAATATGATGAAAAAAATTGGAAAAACGTTCAGAATTATTAATTTTAAAAAAATCTATAACAAATAACAAAAGAAAATAATTTTTCTAATGCAATAGATTCTTGGGTTAGTTACAAGCGTATATACAAGAAATTCTAAGAATCAAACCTAGAAGAAGAGTCAAATGCAATAAGTCAGAGGTTTTTTAGGGTGGTAAAGATTAATATCTAGGTATTATGCAAAGCAGTATATTGGGAATTAATTCTAAAAACAATACAAAGAAAAGGATGGGTATGAAAGCAGTAATTTTAGCAGGTGGATTGGGCACTAGATTAAGTGAAGAAACAAGTTTAAAGCCAAAGCCGATGGTAGAAATTGGTGGCAAACCCATTCTATGGCATATTATGAAAATGTATTCTACGTATGGCGTTAACGATTTTGTAATCTGCTGTGGCTACAAAGGCTATGTGATTAAAGAATATTTTGCTAATTATTTTCTACACCAGTCGGATATTACTTTCTGTATGAAAGAAAATCGTATGGAAGTGCGTGAAAAAAGAGCGGAGCCATGGACAGTTACCTTGGTTGATACAGGCGATGACTCTATGACAGGGGGCAGATTGGCTAGAGTTTCAGAATATGTGAAAAATGAAGAGGCTTTTTGCTTTACTTATGGTGATGGCGTATCAGATGTTAATATTTCAAAAGTAATAGCTTTTCATAAAGAGCATGGTAAAGATGCAACCTTGACTTCTGTTTACCCGCCAGGAAGATTTGGTGCATTAAATATACAAAATAATCAAGTTAAACAGTTTACAGAGAAGCCTAAAGGTGATGGGGCTCTAATTAATGGCGGCTTCTTTGTGCTTTCTCCAAAAGTATTGGAGCGAATTTCTGGCGATAGTTGCACTTGGGAGCAAGGGCCATTAAAGGGTTTGGCTAAAGATGGAAATTTAATGTCATACACACATGAGGGTTTCTGGCAACCTATGGATACGTTACGTGATATGGTGTATTTACAAAAGCTTTGGAGTGAAAACAAGGCCCCATGGAAATCTTGGTAATCAAGAATGGTTGAGCAAACATTCTGGAAAGGAAAGCGTGTTTTTTTAACGGGTCATACTGGATTTAAGGGTAGTTGGCTTTCTTTGTGGCTATTCTCTTTAGGTGCAGAAGTAAAAGGCTACTCTCTTAGCCCTCCAACAGTGCCCTCATTATTTCAGGAGGCAAAAATTAATTCAATCATTGACTCTCAAATTGGCGATATCAGAGATCAAGATGCACTCCATGAAAGTATGACAGTTTTTAATCCTGATATCTTGATACATATGGCTGCCCAGCCATTAGTTAGATACTCTTATGACTCACCTATTGAGACTTATGAAGTGAATGTTATTGGTACTGCTAAAGTATTGGAAGTCGCACGAAGTTGTGTTAATTTAAGGGCTATTATTAATATTACAACAGATAAATGTTATGAAAATGATGGGCGCTCTATAGGTTATAAGGAAAGCGATCCAATGGGTGGTTACGATCCTTATAGTAGTAGTAAGGGTTGCGCCGAGTTGGTAGCTTCCTCCTATAGGCGCTCTTTCTTGCAAGATCAAGGTGTTGGATTGGCTTCAGTCAGAGCAGGGAATGTGATTGGTGGTGGCGATTGGGCGGATGATAGGCTAATTCCAGATATTTTAAGGTCATTTGAAAAGAATGAGTCCGTGGTAATTCGTAACCCTAAGGCAACACGTCCGTGGCAACACGTTCTGGAGCCATTGTCAGGTTACCTTGTCTTAGCTCAAAAGATGTATAACGATAACGATAAATATTCTGAAGGCTGGAACTTTGGACCAAACGAGAAAGATGTAAAACCAGTAGACTGGATTTTAGATAAGTTGATAGATAAATGGCCTAATGCCAATTGGAAGCTTGATGGGGAGTCTAATCCCTATGAATCAGGTTTTCTGCAGTTAGATATTACAAAGGCAAAGTTTAAGCTTGGATGGAGCCCTGTGTGGGAATTAAGCTATACATTAGAAAAGATTATTGACTGGCACAAGGCTTGGATTAATAAGGAAGATATGCAAGCTATATGCTTGGCAGAAATTGAAGAATATATGAGAGATATGAAATGAAAACTACTGAAGAGATAAGATTAAAAATTGCAAGCCTTGTACAGGAATTTTCTGATTTAAAGTATACAGAAAAAAAATTTAAGCCAGGTAGAAGTATTATTCCCCCATCAGGCAAAGTTATTGGCGCTACAGAATTGAAATATATGGTTGATGCATCTCTGGATGGTTGGCTAACTGCTGGGCGTTTTAATAGAAAATTTGAGAAAAAACTATCTGAGTTTATTGGTGTAAAGCATTTGATTACAGTGAATTCAGGTTCGTCTGCTAATTTAGTTGCTTTTGCTACTTTAACCTCTCCAAAATTAGGTGATAGGGCCATTAAAAAAGGCGATGAAGTAATTAGTGTTGCCGCAGGTTTTCCCACAACAGTCAATCCAATTGTGCAATTTGGTGCTATTCCAGTATTTGTTGATGTTGATTTAAAAACCCACAATATCAATGCAGATTTAATTGAAATAGCAATAACACCAAAGACCAAGGCTATTATGCTTGCCCATACTTTAGGTAACCCATACAACCTTAAAAAAGTAAAAGAATTGTGTGATAAATACAATCTTTGGCTAATTGAAGATTGTTGTGATGCCCTAGGTGCAGAGTATAATGGTAAGCATGTAGGCACGTTTGGGGATATTGCTACTTGTAGTTTTTATCCAGCACATCATATTACTATGGGTGAGGGTGGTGCAGTGTTTGCTAATAATTCTGAATTAATAACCATTGCTGAGTCATTTAGAGATTGGGGTAGGGATTGCTACTGTGATCCAGGCTGCGACAATACTTGTGAAAAACGCTTTGAGCAGCAACTAGGTGATTTACCACAAGGATATGATCATAAATACACCTATTCACATCTTGGCTATAATCTTAAAATCAGTGATATGCAGGCAGCTTGTGGTTTGGCACAATTAGAACGCTTACCAGAATTTATTAAAAAGCGTAATGAGAATTTTTCTTACCTTAAAAACAAATTAAGTAGTTTGACTGAGTTTATCGACTTGCCAGAGGCTACACCAAATTCAACGCCTTCGTGGTTTGGCTTTCCTATAACTTTAAAAGAAAATATTGACAGGGTTGAGTTTACCCAATATTTAGATAATAAAAAAATTGGCACAAGATTGTTATTTGCAGGTAATTTAACCAAACAACCTTATTTTCAGGATATTGAATATAGAATTTCAAGTAATTTAACCAATACTGATATAACGATGAATCAAACTTTGTGGCTTGGTATTTATCCAGGACTTGATAAAGAACACCTAGACTACATAGCTGAAATACTAAAAGAGTTTTTTGGTGTCAATGTCTAATGAAAAAAATACAAACTATTCTACTCACTGGCGCAACAGGATTTTTAGGTAGCTACCTACTTGAAGCACTGTTGTTAAAAGGGTATAAGGTGATCATTCTTAAGCGCTCAACGTCAAATACTTGGCGGATAGGGGGTCTATTAGATCAATGTATCAGCTATGATGTTGATACTCAGCCCCTAGAGTTAGCTTTTGAGCAGCAGCGGGTTGATGTGGTGATACATGTGGCTTGTCATTACGGTCGAAATGATAACCCAATTCATCAAGTTGTTGAAAGTAATTTAATATTTGGACTAAGGATTCTAGATGCATGTTTAAAATTTAATACTAGCACCTTCTTTAATACCGACACCTTCTTTAATACCGACACCTTGTTACAACAACATCTCAATATTTATACTTTGTCTAAAAGGCAATTTGTAGAGTGGTTAAAGCAAACATCTGAAAAAATTCAGGTGGTTAATTTAAAGCTTGAACATATATATGGTCCTAAAGATGATACTAATAAGTTTATACCTTGGGTCTTGTCGCAATTGAAGGCTAATGTATCAGAGGTCAAACTCACCTTAGGTGAACAAGAAAGGGATTTTATTTATATTGATGACGTTGTGTCAGCCTATTTATTTGTGTTAGAGAAGTCTACAGTCCTTACTAGTTTTAGTGAGTTTGGTGTTGGCACAGGTCACTTACTAAAGGTTAAATATTTCCTGAAAAACTTAAAGAAAACCTATGAATCAAGTTTTGGATTAACCAATACAATGTTGAATTTTGGCGCAATACCTTATCGTGCGGGTGAAATTATGAGTGTTGATGTTAATAATCAGGGGCTGTTAGATTTGGGCTGGAGGCCGCAAACAAAACTGGAAGATAGCTTGATAAGTATCGTAAAGGAACAGGTGTGAATTATTTAAATACTAGAGGATGTAGTTTTAGGCTCTAGTATTGTCAGTATAATTTGAAAGTTTATGGTAATTTAGAGTGGCTTGGTCACCATAACACTGAAAATAAGATATGAGAGTATTAATAATTAACCTTAGTCTTGGGGTGTATTCACTATTCTAAAATATCTAATAAATTTTAAAACACTATGTAATAGCATGATATTAATTTTTATGGGTACTGTCTTCAGCTAGAGTAATTCCAGCCTTTATTTTGATATGATAATTATTTAGACATTTATATTTATGACAACTTATACAATTATTTATTTCAAATTTAAAAAATAATTTTTATGAAAATTTTAGTAACAGGCGGAGCGGGCTACATAGGTTCACACACTTGCATTGAATTAATCAAAGCAGGCTATGAGGTTGTAGTGGTTGATAACTTGTGTAACTCCTCATTAGAGTCTTTAAAGCGTGTAGAGGGTCTGGTTGATTGTAATATTCCTTTTCACAAGGTAGATGTGCGCGATAAAGATGCACTGATACAAGTATTTGAACAATATTCGATTGATGGCGTAATTCACTTTGCAGGGTTAAAGGCTGTAGGCGAATCAGTTGAGAAGCCTATTGAATATTATGATACTAATGTAGGTGGTACATTTATTCTAGCTGATGTGATGCGTGAGTTTGATTGTAAGACGTTTGTCTTTAGCTCTTCTGCTACGGTATATGGTGATCCACATACTGTACCAATTAAGGAAGACTCCCCATTGTCAGTAACCAATCCATACGGTCGATCAAAGTTAATGATTGAAGAGTTTTTTCAAGATGTATTTGCTGCAGATGATAGCTGGCATATTGCATTGCTAAGGTATTTCAATCCAGTAGGCGCACATAAGAGTGGATTAATAGGTGAAGACTCGAATGATATTCCTAATAATTTAATCCCATATATTTCCCAAGTGGCGGCTGGTAAGCTGGATAAGCTTAGTATATTTGGCGGTGATTACGATACACCTGATGGTACGGGTGTACGTGATTATATACATGTTGTAGATTTAGCCAAAGGCCATGTTAAGGCATTACAGGCATTAGAAAATAAGCCACAAGTATTAACAGTCAATTTAGGCACGGGTAATGGATATTCTGTACTTGATATGGTTAAGGCTTTTGAGAAGGCTTCAGGTAAAGATGTGCCTTATCAAATAGTTGACAGAAGGCCTGGTGATATAGCTACTTGCTATGCTGACCCTGCCTACGCAGTAGAAAAACTTGGGTGGAGTGCTGAACACGAGCTTGATGAGATGTGTGAAGATACTTGGCGCTGGCAGTCACAAAATCCAGATGGATACTCAAGGCATAAGTAATTTAAATTGAGTTATTGGCTTTCTGTAGTCAATTAATAATCAACCAGTTGCTATCATTCCAACTTTGAAGATATCTCATTGCACTAGTTTCTGATTTCCAGCCACCTCTAAGCATAATTTTCTCAAGAGGGATGTTTTTGTTTAATAGATCAAGTGCAGCACCAACTCTAAATGAATGGCCTGATAGTTCTCCAATTTGATTCAGGCCAGCTTTCTTTTGAAGACTTTTTAAAATATGATTAATTGATGCAGGTGTAAGAGAAGGGTTAGTAGATAGGTTTCGTTTGAAACTTCTAAGGATGTAGCCACTATCTTGATCAATTGCTAGTGACCAGCTTAAGATCATTTCAGATAGCTCATTAGATATTGGAATTATTTTCCCTTGATTGTATTGATCAGTTTTAGAGTGTCTCAGTAGGAGCGCATGCTTATGATTGCCAAAATGTTGCAGGTCTTCAAATTTAAACTGACAAATTTCTGAGCGACGGCGCATGGTTTCATAACCAAGTTGTAAAAGTAGTTTATTTCTGAGTCCGACAATATCGTTAGAGCAAATATTTTTTAGTTTGGTTAGAATGTCATAAGTTAGGGGCGTCGCTTGTTTTTGAGGTTTTCCAAATTTTCTTCTAAGCTTTTTAAAAGTTAGGATGACCACGGGTTCTTTTGTAGGGTTGGTGCTTTTGGTGAGATTGAATATACTGCTAAGGCTGGCCACTCGCCTTTGGATTGTTGCAACAGTAAGACTCTCACCCATCTGTAGAATATAGTCTGCAAATTTATCTTCATGAGTATCTAGAGGATCGTATTGATATTTATGACACCAGGTGGCATAATGTTCGAAATCAGAACGGTAGGATCTGATAGTATTGGGTGCGTAAGCGCCCTCTAATGAATTGAAGAGGCTATTTATTTTTTTCATGTTTAATATTAATTGATATATTAAACATCATTATATCTTATTTATATGATTTCATCTAGACAAATTAAAGCTGCACGTGCACTCCTTGGCTGGAAGGGTCAAGATCTGGCTGATAAGAGTGGTGTTGGTGTTGCTACATTAAGAAGGTATGAGGCTCAAGATGGAATGCCTAATGCAAACAGGTTTGTAATTAAAGCTATTAAAGACTGTTTGGAAGAGGCAGGAGTAGTGTTTTCTGGAGACCCTATTGAGAGCCCAGGTGTATCGCTAAATCAAGAAGATTAGTTAGGCATCTTTTCGTCTTTTTTGCAGCTCAAGCAACTCTCCAAGTGTTTTAGAAAACTGCCTTTCATTCGCGGTTCGATATCGCTGGATAAGATTTAATTCTTGAGCGTTAGGTATAGCAGCGTCCTTGACTTGTTGAGACCTTTTTTCTACATTGTTAAGTGTCATCTGGGCTTGTATGTCACCACCAAGATTTCTAGAAAGTTGTTCAAGATACCGTTGTAGTAAAGTTGATTGGATTTTGTTAGGGCCATGTATCACCTCTATTTCAGGTGAAGGAACACCTAGAAGAATTACCTTTTTATTTAAGTTG
>Ga0233442_1001658_pt1 | contig 16391 bp, 11 predicted proteins | sample SI_123_September_3_FD_182789 | JGI IMG/M metagenome (GOLD analysis project Ga0233442, IMG submission 182789) | Seawater microbial communities from Saanich Inlet, British Columbia, Canada - SI_123_September2016_150_MG | ecosystem: Environmental > Aquatic > Marine > Inlet | place: Canada: British... | reverse complement strand
CATCGACAATGCTTATGGGATTGACCCAACAACAGTGACGGGCATAGCGACTGAGGGAATCTCCTGCGATTTCTGCCACAAAATTTGGGATGTGCGTCTCGACCCTGTTTCGGGCTTGCCACTGTCCAATATGCCGGGTGTACTGGCGTATACATTTCGACGCCCACCCGACGACCATCAACTTTTTATCGGACCCCTCGACGATGTTGCCCCCGGAGAAGATACCTACTCCCCCCTCCAAAACCAGAGTCAATTCTGCGCCCCCTGTCATTTTTCCGCCTTCTGGGATACGCCCATCTACAACTCCTTCGGCGAATGGCTAGAAAGCCCCTACTCAGACCCCGAACGGGCAAAGACCGCCGGTCTGAGTTCATCGAAGACCTGCCAAGACTGCCACATGCCCCGCCTCGGCAACAGCCATTTTGTCCTCCCCGAAGCGGGCGGACTTGAGCGTGACCCCAACACCATCTTCAGCCACAAAATGCCTGGCGCAGCGGATACGGAACTCCTGCAAAATGCCCTCACCATGAAGGTAAACGCCGACCAAACTGATGACACGATCGTCGTCGAAGTTGAATTAGTCAACGACAAAACGGGGCATCACATCCCCACCGATTCACCCCTCCGACATCTCATCCTTCTCGTGGAAGTCACAGACGAAAATGGCGAAAAACTGACATTGCTCGAAGGAAATACCATCCCCGAATGGGGTGGCGTTGGGAATTCCGATAAAGGCTACTACGCAGGTTTACCTGGCACAGCTTATGCAAAAATCCTCGAAGAAATGTGGACTGAAATCTCCCCCTCCGGCGCCTACTGGAACCCTACTCGTATTCTCTCCGACAACAGAATCCCGGCGATGAGAAGTGATACCACAACCTACGTCTTCCAGACTTCCGAAGTCTTGAAGACTTCGGAAGTCTCTGTGCGGTTACTCTTCCGCCGAGCTTTTATTGAATTGATGGAACAAAAAGGCTGGGATGACCCCGATATTGTGATGGAATCGGAAACGATTCAACTGCCGTAGGTTGCTCTAAGATTTTATTTTATCCATTCCTGCCAGGCTAATTTCTCTTTTCCTTCATTACTAATCAACCCCATTGTGTTAAAGGGTTCAAATATATCAATATCATACATAAAACTCCAGACAGCTATCTCCACATTTAAGTCTTTGGTCAAATCATTGAATGTTCTTATGAATTCTGCTTGCTCTTCTTCAGAACTTTCCCATCCCATTGGGGATGCTGCACTATGCCAGCCAATCTCCATAAAAGCAATTGGCTTTGTCGTATGGGTTTTTATTTCAGTGTAATGATTATCAGGAATATCTGAAACATCTCTGTAAAAAATTCCAGGATAGGTTGTGAAGGCAACAATATCTGTTTTAAAATGATCGACCATCTCCCAATGGGGTTTGCTTTCTTCTATTTCCCACATCTTAAGCCCTTTCATCTTCTCGAGCTGGAATACTGTAAAAACCTTGGTTTCTGGGGAAACTTCCTTAATTGCATCATAAACTTCATTGTAAAAAGGGACAAATTCTTCAAAAGCATCAGGATTTTTTTCGGCAAAGATATTTATCTCAACCCCCATGCCAAAATACTTTGGTTTATATTCCTTTACAAATTCTATTGTGCTGTCTTGATATATCTGTTTGTTTTCTTCAGTGAGAGGCCGGAATAACTCTCCAGATTCTTGGATATAATGCCCAACTTCAATTATTGGAATATAATCGTACTGCGCTGCCAACTCTGAAAAGGTTTTAGGAGCTTTTTCTTCATGAACTTCAATCCAATCACCGGCCCACAATAAAACATCTTGTGTTTCTTTGACTTTTTCCAGGAAATTTACGAAGTCATCCCCCTCGAAACTTCTTGGAGAAACACTTACTCCTTTTCTCAATCCTGTAGTTTGATGCTGCTTGTCTTGTTGCGCATTATTTTGCTGCTGCTGGGTTTCCTTATTTGAACATCCACTAATAAAAACAACTGTGATAACAGCCAACATCAATAAGGGTCTTGTTTTCATAATGGGCACCTCTATTATTATTTAATAAATATTCTCCCATCACCCTTTGCAATGGTGAAAGAAGTTGATTTTATATTTGTTGTGATATCAGTATATTCCTCATCAAAAATAACAATTATGTCTGATACTGGCGAGCATACTACTATGCCATTTTCAAATTCTCTATAATAACCATCATCTTTTTTGTAGTATTTTCCTAACGGCTCTCCCAGTTCAGCATCATATTCAGGAAACCACCATGCTTGTCCGTGATCCCTCGGACCAAAATCATAAGTAAAATAAGTGTTATCGTTAAGCAAACTCAAGGTTAATCCCAATCTCATTTTTTCTAAATCCTTTTCTCCTGTGTCATCAGTATCAACATCGTAAATAACAATGTGATTGCTGTCCGCAGCCTTTAGACCATCAGTAAAAGTTGCCCCAAGTGGCCAGCCTGGCTTGAATGGCTTCGTGCTAAGAAATTTTTCCATAAGATAGCCATCAAAGAATTCAGCGTACTTGGCTACATATTTAATATCTCCGCCAGAATTAATAATCACTAATTTATTTTTTGAATTAAGATTCTTTATACTTACGAGAATATTGATAGTTTCATCCTGCCACTCTTTATCACTTATTGCTTCGGGACAGGGAGATGCATCTGATATCATATCAATAGTAATTCCATCATGATGGGGTTGATCTAAAATATTTTTGTAAAAAGAAGTTATCAGTTCAATCCACTCAGAATTTCTTAGATCCATAACATAGAATTCGCCTTGATTGAATTCCCCAGAAGACCAGCCAAAGGCACATCTTTGACCATTTGGCTTTATTAAATACATATCTTCTTTTATTTTAATTGGTTTGCTCTTGCCAAAATTTCCCAGAGTTTCTATATACCCTTTATATGCACTGCTGTCATGAACCCAGTTAATGGTTGCTCCGGCAAGAAGTTTCGCGTCGGGATTTTTTGATTTAATTTGTTCGGCTTCTTCTGCAGTAAACCAATCACCCATAACGAAACTGTAAGGCTTTCCGCTCGTAATAATTTCATCCTTTTTAGCAACCCAACTAGCGATTTTTGGAAAGTTCGATGATACTTCAATAGTCTCTTCTCTAATGACGATTGTATCTTCCATTGCTTCTTGTGTTTCTTGAGCGCAGCCGCTGAATAAGAGCACAACAACTATTCCGATAACTACAAGCCATTTTCTTTTCATCTAATTCTCCCGAGTGTAACTTTTCCCAGACATCAGGAACTTCCTTCTTCGAATACGTCCTGATCAATGACGCACAAGCGTTACTCGTGATCGGGTGCGATATTCTTCTCTATTAACAATACAGGGCTGGAACAAAAAAGTTGCAGGGAAATTATGGCTTGCTACCTTATATCCCTGTCCACGGATGTAAGAGATTGAAAGGCTGGATAGATGAGCTGGCGTGTCAGTGACAACCAACAAGTGTATGGCAGAAGATTTTACAACTCGGCAATTATGCCTGAACAATTTCTGAACAACTTTGGCATAGACTGGAAGCAGAAAGTCAAGTGCATCAGTCAGCCCGCTGATGCGCACTCAGGTAAAAGGAGAATGCCATGAAGAAAAAAGTTTTTGTATTTGTTGGGGTTATCAGTGCCTTGGTATTGGCACAACTAGCCTGCTCGCTACCGTGGGAGCAGAGTCTGTCGGAAGTAGAAGAAGAGCCCTCAGCTCAACAGCCTTCCGTTGAGCAGTCGCCCACGCCCAATCCCGAAGAATCCCAAACTGGGAATCAGCCATCCGATTTCTGCAAAGAGACTCTCGCTGCCAACGTCAACATTGCTGATGGTCAAACCTTCGCCCCCGATGAGAGTTTCCAGGTCATTTGGACGATAGAAAATACCGGCGAATGCGCCTGGAGCGCCGACTACGCTTTGAAATTAATGGGGGGCGATATCAACGCCGCCAAAAGCCTGCTACCATTGGGTACCCCCATAGCACCGGGTGGGACCGTGACTCTCGGCGTGGATATGCAAGCCCCTTCGCAAGCGGGCAATTATGTCTCAGCCTGGAAGATGCAAAACGCCCAGGGACGCGAATTTGGTCAGGGTGAGCCGCCCAATAGTCCCTTGCGGGTGGCGATCAAAGTGCTTTCGTCAGGACAGGGCAACCAAGGCGGGAATCCCACGCCTGTGCCGCCAACCCTGCAACCCGTTCCTGTTGCGCTTATCCAGAGCCAGGGTGAGCAAGTGACCATGCTGACCGATGAGTGCTACGACCTGCACAATGGCGGCGTGATCGACTGTTCTGAACCTTATGCCATCTTTACCTATCATCAGACCACCAAGAAAAGCCTGCAAGTTATGGAGATCAAAGGGCAGGATTCCTCGGTGAAATTCGCCGCCGCAGTGAGCACTGAACCCACCAAAGCGGATTGCGAAGCTGCTATAGGTAGCGGAAGTACAGTTATCTGGCCTCTGAATGATACTTCCTACTATTGCTATGCTTACACCCCCGGTATGGTCACCTATGTAGGTTGGTTGCGCCCGACCGCGCACAATACCAACGGCATGACCTTCGATTACCGCACCTGGAAGGCGACGCCGTAACTTTGACCAGACTTCCGAGGTTTTGCAAAGCACTTCAAGCGAAGCGCAGAAGCAGAAACTTCGGAAGTCTCCGTCACCCTCCTCTTCCGCCGTGCCTACATCGAATTGATGGATCAAAAAGGCTGGGATGTAGACGATATTGTGATGGAAGAAGAAAATTATAGAACTTCGATAACTTCACAATAATGGGAGAAAAGAGCAAAAGGAGTTTGAAAAAAACAGGGCCGCAATGTACAGTTTAAAATGTCACACTTGCTTTTCAAGTGGCGGTTTCATGCCCAAAGAAATATGTGGTCTTTCATAATGATAATACCGCAACCACTCATCAAGATATATAGTCAGTTCAGGGATTTCATCAGCATTGTATTTCTGCCATCCCAAACACTCTTTTCGTAAGCTACGATTGAAACTCTCGATATAACTCTGCTCATTCTTCTTGTAGGGTCTGGCAACACGGTGATGAGCACAATAAGCTCTGACGGTCTCTGCAAACTCTGCTTCGAACTCACTGCCCCCATCTGTCTGGATCGTCTCTGCAAAACCGCCAAAGCTTCTTGGCATACAATGGTCCAGAAAAGCTTTGCCATCCAAGGCCTTCAATGCTGGGCGTAGAAGAACGTCACTTTCTTTGCTGTAAATATCAACCGCTGTGAAGGCAAAAACATCGCCAAAGAGCACTGTGTCCATCTGGATCACTTCACGAGCCGCAGAAGCAGTCGGAACTGCTCCTCGAAGCTTGTTTTTCTGCCATTTTGAACGTAACTGGTATTTCTCAGAAAGAATCTCATAAATTGTGGTCACACTTAGATCTTGATCGTATTCTTTCTTCAAGAAGTATTGGATCTTTTGACCACAACATTGGTGGTGCTTCTCTCGAAGTGCCCAGACACGTCGTTTCAGGATCGCATCCTTCTTTCGCTTCTTGCGAGGACCTTTCTTTGCCTGGATGTAATGCTCCAAAAAAGCATCTATACTTCCGTGATACTCAATTGCTTTTGCCCAGCGAATAATCGTACGGCGAGAGACGCCCAGATGCTTGGCTATGTGACTTTTCGGGACGCCTTCTCCTAATAATTCGTGAGCGAGGATTATTTTTGTCATTTGTCTCATCTCCATATCTTCTCATGGAGTGTGACATTTTAAACTTTAATACTACGAGGGCTTTCGAGAGGAGCTAGAATGCAAGTATAATAACGATATATTTAAAGTGGCATTTATTTCGCGCATTGCGGTTGTTATTACTAGATAGTTTTGATACAAACAACATGAATATTTAGTAAACTACCAACATATTTTTTTGGAATAGAAGTAGGCGGACATCAGAAAACATCTTACTCAAAACTTCTCATAAATCTGAACTCTGTGGAGTAACTATGAAGAATCTCTTGCAACAACTTGGTTATTATGATTTTTCAGGCCGATCATATGTCATGAATATTTTTGATATACCTGATGAATATCTTGATGTTGAAATGCACGAAAAAGTTCATGCACAAATTGCTAATAGATCAATTCTTGGTTATTTAACGATTTTAGTGCAGAAAGCTCGGCTTTCATCCACACATAATTCTCATAATTTAGAGCAGGTTTTTAATTCGCTAGTATCCAAATCACGATTAATCCATGAAGGGACTGCAACTTACACTGAATATCTCCTTGCATCGGCCAGAGGAAATCAAAAACAGTTTTTAAGAAACCTTGAAAACCTTGGTGTGTATCGTGATGGCTATACCATAGCAAAGCTAATAGACAAAGTGCTTACTCCTAAGCGCTTAACTGATATCCCAAGCTCTAGACAAAACTTTATCAAAAGTTGTGTTCTAACGGATATTGCTAGATTTGCATTCAATATTCCGATCCTAACATATCTACAAAACTCCAAAGAGAGTAATCTTGCTCAAGCCATTGAAATTTACCTTGAAAAGAATAATCCAACTCTTCGCTGGATGCTTTTTTTTACAACGTAAGTGAAAATGATACATTAGCCGATAAATTTGTACAGGAGGCTATGCCAATGTTTCAAGTTTGGCTAGAAAAAAATTCTCGTCCACAGGTATCCGAAGGAAAGTTTCAAGGGATTTTATATGAGGATAACATTGAGCCAATTTTATCTAAACTGTTTCCTAACTTGCCCTGGAAATCTTATGTCGATGAGATGGAAGATTTTCCAGGAGTAGTAGTAGACAAAACGAGCAGTGATTCTCAGGAAACGTATCTAGCAAAAGCTTTCGCAGCAAATTTAAAATTCACACCAACACTTCCTATCCGACAGTTACCAGATTATTCTATCAAAACGGTTTTAGACATTTTTAAAAATATACAGCCTGGTGAAAATCAAGGTGCCTATGTAAAAATTTTCATAAACACATATTCAAACGTAAGAACTATTGATTGGGGACAAAGTGGAAGTATAACCATTCCTGCTGAACATTCGTTCGTGCTAATTCACCCTGCAGTCTTTAGTTATACAGATGACCAAAAAAGGATTTGGAACTATACATCAGAAATGATTGGTGTTTACATAAAAACCGATGATATAAAGTTACTTGTTACTAATGTATATTCTGATGACTGTATTTTGACATTTGATACAGACTTAACCCAAGAAAAAACGTTCAACCTTCTTATAAATGAATTTCGTCAAGTAGGAAAACCTCTCTTTATATGCCCAACTCCGACCGGATCTTTTTCATCCTTTTTAAAAGTTTGTGCGTAAAACGGTGAAAACGCACACCTTAAACGGTCGATGTCGCACAGTCAGGAGTGGGGAGAAGACTGGCGAAGGAATTGTACTCTAAGTGTTCGGCATCGTCCGTTTTGCTCTGAGTTTTCGCTGGGATTCACCCTCAAGCTGGATGCGGTGAGCTGTGTGAACGATGCGGTCTAGAATGGCATCCGCGAGGGTCGGGTCGGGGATGCGCAGGTGCCAATCGGCCACAGGTACCTGGCTCGAGATCAAGGTGGCAGCATGTCCAAAGCGGTCATCCAGTACTTCGAGCAGATCCTGCGCGTTTTGTATGGTGATCGTGTCTCGCATCCAATCATCAATGATGAGCAGTTTTGTTTTCGCCAAAGCACGCAAGAAATTCAAGAGTGTTCCTTCCTGTCTGGCGAGCGTCAGTGCATGCAAAAGGCGGGCAACACGATGGTAGCGCACGCTGTATTGGTTGCGGGCAGCCGCCACGCCCAAGGCAGAGGCAAGATAGGTCTTGCCCAAGGGTTGTTCAGTTCTAAAAGATACGGTTCTATGTTATTCTCTTTCTAAAAAACTAAAGAGGAGAATACAAAATGTTAGACAGTTTTTTGTTTCAAATAGAGGATCATCGTCGAGCCCAAGGTCGCCGATATGAATTAGGACACATACTCCTTTTTTCAATATTGGCTATATTAAGTAATGCGACTTCATATCGAAAAATACATACGTTTATCGTGTCTCACTATGATGAGTTGAATGAAATTTTTGATTTGAATTGGAAACGAATGCCAGCGTATACGACGATCCGAGACGTAATACAAAGTACATCAGGCGATGAACTTGAGCGAGCATTTCGAGCATATAGTAAAACCTTGGATACATCAAAAACTGAGAAAAAGTTTATCGCTTGTGATGGAAAAGTATTAAGAGGTAGCTTCGATCATTTCAATGATCAGAAAGCAATCCAGATTTTGAGTGCCTTTACCAGCGACAGCCATATTATCTTAGCGCACGAAGAGATAGCCGAGAAAACAAATGAAATCCCAACAGCGCAGGCTCTAATGGAGAAATTAGCCTTATCAGGCTATATTTTTACTTTTGATGCTCTCCATTGCCAAAAAAACGCTGAAAGTAGCTAAAGAAACTGGTAATGATGTAATCGTACAGGTCAAGAAAAATCAAAAAACATTATTGAAAGACTGTCAAAATATCGCTGAGACAAAAACTCCTGATGATATTTATACTGAGCCAATGCACAAAGCTCGCAATCGGATAGAAAGTCGAAGAGTTGAAGTATTTATATCGCCAACACTAACAGATGTCGAAAATTGGAACTTGGTCAAGGTAATCATCAGAATTAGCCGCCACCGTCGTGTTTTCGATACAAAAACAAAAACTTGGAGAAACCTAGACGAAACGTCTTTTTATATTTCGACCATTGTCTTAAGTGCTCAAACATTTTGTGAAGCTGTCCGTAAACATTGGAACGTTGAAAATAAAAACCACTATGTTCGTGATGTTGCTATGAAAGAAGATGCATCTCGCATTCGTATCAATGCTCATATTTTTGCCAAACTGCGAAGTTTTGCTCTCAATATTTTACGAAAAAATGATGTTGAAAACATTAGCAATGAACTCTACAGAAACAGTATGAAGCTTGAATACGTCCTTAATTACGAAGGAATACTCCAGAACTGAACAGCCCTTATCTGTTGGTGGTTTCGATACGCTCCAAAAAAACATTCGGAGCTACTCAACCACCAAAAAAATGGGGATATACATTGAAAAAAAGGATATAAGTTTTGCTCCCTATTACCCACCACAAATCATTTACGCTTACATAAAAAAAAGACAACTAACATCATATCTTTTAGTTGAATTGCTCAGAACACAATTTGACAAGCACATTTCTTTTTGCTACACTAGTAACACGTGTTAGTAACGCGTGTTACTTATTCTCGGAGCTCCTTTGAAAGATAAGCGCACAACAAGCCAAGATGTAGCCAATTTAGCTGGTGTTTCACGCACCACTGTTTCGCTTGTTCTCAATGACGTAAAGGGGGCCAGTATCCCTGCTGAAACACGCCAAAAAGTATATGATGCTGCCAAAACCCTCGGTTATGTTCCAAATGCAACCGCTCAAGCCTTGGCAACGCAACGTTCAAAAGCGATCGGGCTGGTAATGACACGTAGCCCACACCACATCTCATCTGACACTTTTTTACCACAAATACTCGGGGGGCTTCTTGAAGTTGTAAAGCAACATAAATTTCGCTTGTTGATTGAAACAATTAGCGACGAACACCAGGATCAAGTTTATCTAGAGCTTGCACGTGCCAAACATATTGATGGCATGATTTTGCTAACCCCTCGTCTCGGAGATAAAGGCATTCGAAAACTGGAAGAAGTGGCTATTCCAACAGTTCTGATGGGCAACCTATCTGACACCAACCTCTATACCGTTGATGTAGACAATCATTTGGCTGCGAAAAAAGCAACACAATATTTGATTGAATTAGGACACAAGAAGATAGCCTGTATCGCTAACGCAGATTCTACTTACAGCGCAGCACAAGACCGTGTTACTGGATATCAAGACGCTCTTCTTTCAAACGGGCTCAGCCCCAATAAAAACTTGATCCGTTATGCAGATTTCGAACCAAAAAGCGGCTACAAAACAATGCAATCTTTATTAGAATCCGGCGAGAAATTTTCAGCCGTCTTCGTTGCCAGCGATAATGTCGCAATGGGTGCAAAATCGGCTCTTCGAGAATCCAACTTGCGTATACCCGATGATACTTCAATAGTCTCTTCTCTAATGACGATTGTATCTTCCATTGCTTCTTGTGTTTCTTGAGCGCAGCCGCTGAATAAGAGCACAACAACTATTCCGATAACTACAAGCCATTTTCTTTTCATCTAATTCTCCCGAGTGTAACTTTTCCCAGACATCAGGAACTTCCTTCTTCGAATACGTCCTGATCAATGACGCACAAGCGTTACTCGTGATCGGGTGCGATATTCTTCTCTATTAACAATACAGGGCTGGAACAAAAAAGTTGCAGGGAAATTATGGCTTGCTACCTTATATCCCTGTCCACGGATGTAAGAGATTGAAAGGCTGGATAGATGAGCTGGCGTGTCAGTGACAACCAACAAGTGTATGGCAGAAGATTTTACAACTCGGCAATTATGCCTGAACAATTTCTGAACAACTTTGGCATAGACTGGAAGCAGAAAGTCAAGTGCATCAGTCAGCCCGCTGATGCGCACTCAGGTAAAAGGAGAATGCCATGAAGAAAAAAGTTTTTGTATTTGTTGGGGTTATCAGTGCCTTGGTATTGGCACAACTAGCCTGCTCGCTACCGTGGGAGCAGAGTCTGTCGGAAGTAGAAGAAGAGCCCTCAGCTCAACAGCCTTCCGTTGAGCAGTCGCCCACGCCCAATCCCGAAGAATCCCAAACTGGGAATCAGCCATCCGATTTCTGCAAAGAGACTCTCGCTGCCAACGTCAACATTGCTGATGGTCAAACCTTCGCCCCCGATGAGAGTTTCCAGGTCATTTGGACGATAGAAAATACCGGCGAATGCGCCTGGAGCGCCGACTACGCTTTGAAATTAATGGGGGGCGATATCAACGCCGCCAAAAGCCTGCTACCATTGGGTACCCCCATAGCACCGGGTGGGACCGTGACTCTCGGCGTGGATATGCAAGCCCCTTCGCAAGCGGGCAATTATGTCTCAGCCTGGAAGATGCAAAACGCCCAGGGACGCGAATTTGGTCAGGGTGAGCCGCCCAATAGTCCCTTGCGGGTGGCGATCAAAGTGCTTTCGTCAGGACAGGGCAACCAAGGCGGGAATCCCACGCCTGTGCCGCCAACCCTGCAACCCGTTCCTGTTGCGCTTATCCAGAGCCAGGGTGAGCAAGTGACCATGCTGACCGATGAGTGCTACGACCTGCACAATGGCGGCGTGATCGACTGTTCTGAACCTTATGCCATCTTTACCTATCATCAGACCACCAAGAAAAGCCTGCAAGTTATGGAGATCAAAGGGCAGGATTCCTCGGTGAAATTCGCCGCCGCAGTGAGCACTGAACCCACCAAAGCGGATTGCGAAGCTGCTATAGGTAGCGGAAGTACAGTTATCTGGCCTCTGAATGATACTTCCTACTATTGCTATGCTTACACCCCCGGTATGGTCACCTATGTAGGTTGGTTGCGCCCGACCGCGCACAATACCAACGGCATGACCTTCGATTACCGCACCTGGAAGGCGACGCCGTAACTTTGACCAGACTTCCGAGGTTTTGCAAAGCACTTCAAGCGAAGCGCAGAAGCAGAAACTTCGGAAGTCTCCGTCACCCTCCTCTTCCGCCGTGCCTACATCGAATTGATGGATCAAAAAGGCTGGGATGTAGACGATATTGTGATGGAAGAAGAAAATTATAGAACTTCGATAACTTCACAATAATGGGAGAAAAGAGCAAAAGGAGTTTGAAAAAAACAGGGCCGCAATGTACAGTTTAAAATGTCACACTTGCTTTTCAAGTGGCGGTTTCATGCCCAAAGAAATATGTGGTCTTTCATAATGATAATACCGCAACCACTCATCAAGATATATAGTCAGTTCAGGGATTTCATCAGCATTGTATTTCTGCCATCCCAAACACTCTTTTCGTAAGCTACGATTGAAACTCTCGATATAACTCTGCTCATTCTTCTTGTAGGGTCTGGCAACACGGTGATGAGCACAATAAGCTCTGACGGTCTCTGCAAACTCTGCTTCGAACTCACTGCCCCCATCTGTCTGGATCGTCTCTGCAAAACCGCCAAAGCTTCTTGGCATACAATGGTCCAGAAAAGCTTTGCCATCCAAGGCCTTCAATGCTGGGCGTAGAAGAACGTCACTTTCTTTGCTGTAAATATCAACCGCTGTGAAGGCAAAAACATCGCCAAAGAGCACTGTGTCCATCTGGATCACTTCACGAGCCGCAGAAGCAGTCGGAACTGCTCCTCGAAGCTTGTTTTTCTGCCATTTTGAACGTAACTGGTATTTCTCAGAAAGAATCTCATAAATTGTGGTCACACTTAGATCTTGATCGTATTCTTTCTTCAAGAAGTATTGGATCTTTTGACCACAACATTGGTGGTGCTTCTCTCGAAGTGCCCAGACACGTCGTTTCAGGATCGCATCCTTCTTTCGCTTCTTGCGAGGACCTTTCTTTGCCTGGATGTAATGCTCCAAAAAAGCATCTATACTTCCGTGATACTCAATTGCTTTTGCCCAGCGAATAATCGTACGGCGAGAGACGCCCAGATGCTTGGCTATGTGACTTTTCGGGACGCCTTCTCCTAATAATTCGTGAGCGAGGATTATTTTTGTCATTTGTCTCATCTCCATATCTTCTCATGGAGTGTGACATTTTAAACTTTAATACTACGAGGGCTTTCGAGAGGAGCTAGAATGCAAGTATAATAACGATATATTTAAAGTGGCATTTATTTCGCGCATTGCGGTTGTTATTACTAGATAGTTTTGATACAAACAACATGAATATTTAGTAAACTACCAACATATTTTTTTGGAATAGAAGTAGGCGGACATCAGAAAACATCTTACTCAAAACTTCTCATAAATCTGAACTCTGTGGAGTAACTATGAAGAATCTCTTGCAACAACTTGGTTATTATGATTTTTCAGGCCGATCATATGTCATGAATATTTTTGATATACCTGATGAATATCTTGATGTTGAAATGCACGAAAAAGTTCATGCACAAATTGCTAATAGATCAATTCTTGGTTATTTAACGATTTTAGTGCAGAAAGCTCGGCTTTCATCCACACATAATTCTCATAATTTAGAGCAGGTTTTTAATTCGCTAGTATCCAAATCACGATTAATCCATGAAGGGACTGCAACTTACACTGAATATCTCCTTGCATCGGCCAGAGGAAATCAAAAACAGTTTTTAAGAAACCTTGAAAACCTTGGTGTGTATCGTGATGGCTATACCATAGCAAAGCTAATAGACAAAGTGCTTACTCCTAAGCGCTTAACTGATATCCCAAGCTCTAGACAAAACTTTATCAAAAGTTGTGTTCTAACGGATATTGCTAGATTTGCATTCAATATTCCGATCCTAACATATCTACAAAACTCCAAAGAGAGTAATCTTGCTCAAGCCATTGAAATTTACCTTGAAAAGAATAATCCAACTCTTCGCTGGATGCTTTTTTTTACAACGTAAGTGAAAATGATACATTAGCCGATAAATTTGTACAGGAGGCTATGCCAATGTTTCAAGTTTGGCTAGAAAAAAATTCTCGTCCACAGGTATCCGAAGGAAAGTTTCAAGGGATTTTATATGAGGATAACATTGAGCCAATTTTATCTAAACTGTTTCCTAACTTGCCCTGGAAATCTTATGTCGATGAGATGGAAGATTTTCCAGGAGTAGTAGTAGACAAAACGAGCAGTGATTCTCAGGAAACGTATCTAGCAAAAGCTTTCGCAGCAAATTTAAAATTCACACCAACACTTCCTATCCGACAGTTACCAGATTATTCTATCAAAACGGTTTTAGACATTTTTAAAAATATACAGCCTGGTGAAAATCAAGGTGCCTATGTAAAAATTTTCATAAACACATATTCAAACGTAAGAACTATTGATTGGGGACAAAGTGGAAGTATAACCATTCCTGCTGAACATTCGTTCGTGCTAATTCACCCTGCAGTCTTTAGTTATACAGATGACCAAAAAAGGATTTGGAACTATACATCAGAAATGATTGGTGTTTACATAAAAACCGATGATATAAAGTTACTTGTTACTAATGTATATTCTGATGACTGTATTTTGACATTTGATACAGACTTAACCCAAGAAAAAACGTTCAACCTTCTTATAAATGAATTTCGTCAAGTAGGAAAACCTCTCTTTATATGCCCAACTCCGACCGGATCTTTTTCATCCTTTTTAAAAGTTTGCAAGAACAGCATAATTAAATATCATAAGGCGGATGTGCTTTTAACTACAGAAGTTGATGATTTTTCTGGGTATGAGAACAAATCTATCTTTCCCCTTTGGATTATTCCTAGACTAAACGTATGTGATGTTGCTATTGTTTTATTTGGAACGGAATTACTACACTATGCAGTTATTCAATATCTTATGTCTGATAAAATAAGTGAAGATCATATATTCCTAACAACTGATTTACAAGAGGTGATATTTAATGTCAAAAGTGCAGCTTTCCCGATGAATAATGTAATTAATAGTCGGTGGACACAAGTATTGGAATCTCCTTGGACATTAGATAAAAATCAAAATAAAATAGTATTTGGCCCGAGTAATGCAAATATTGTTATGACTCATCTGCTATCTTTTGGGGTCTAAATCCACTTTGACGAAAAAAGAAGCAGCTATAGAATAATAGTTAAAAAAATAAAGTGTTGAAATATCTGGCCTTTTTCTGGTCACACAATAGCATATTAAATCTATCTATCTGGAATTTGTTTTGGAGAAAAACATGTACCGAGAAGTGAGCAAACTAATGAACGAGTATAAAGATATTCCATTGTATGGAATATTGTTGTTTACAGAATCTCACCCGCACGTTATTAAAATGTTAAAGGACGCTGATTATTTTTCTGCATTAGACACAATCACCGACACCAATTTAGCATTATTTAGCACAGTACTTTTCAACGGTCATTATGAATTTCCTGAACCAACCCCAGGCTCATTAGCAATGATGGTACAAATTTGGCGAGAACCTCACCAGAACATGAAACTTCTTCGATGGTTTGATATTGATGATAGTCGAGCTTTACCACTATTAGTTATTTGGGGATATGAAAGCGATGGATTTTATTTTCAAAAATATTCTATTGAAGGTGAAGATTCCAAAGATATTTATAATAACTTAAATGTTGTACTTTCACGCATATCGCAGTCAGTCCAAAAAGCAAAGAGCAATAATATTGTAGATAAGCAAAAAATATTTAAACAAGCACGATGGGAAATCAGGAAGTTAGAAAAGCACCAAAAGATAAAAAACTTTTTCGAGACAGTTTCTATGTTTCGTGGAGCTATTGGGATTTAGATGAGCATTACATAGTTCCATGAAACACAAAAACTTATTGGAAACTAATAAAATTGGCTAAGTAAAAAGACTAAGATACCTTCAGTTTGATGAGAAATTTATAAGTTGTCGTAAGAAAAGGGAAAGTTATCGAGAAGCTCGGTTAAAATTACCTAACAAATCCTCGGCAGTAACTCACCCGCAGGTAGATCAACCACCCTCGAGCCACCGATAGCCGTCTTCGCTACAACACGTCCGGCATGGCCTTCTACCACGCTGCCGATGATTGCCGCATCTTTACCATATTCATTTGCCTGCATCGTAGCAAGCACTTCTTCTGCAACATCAGGCGCAACGATGGCGACCAATTTCCCTTCGTTGGCGATATAGAAGGGGTCAAGTCCGAGCATTTCGCAAGCGGCGTTGACCGCCCCATTAACCGGCACTTTTGTCTCTTCAAATTCGATCCCCACTTTGGATACCTCGGCTAATTCATTTAAAACGGCTGAAAGCCCGCCGCGCGTTGCATCACGTAGGCAATGGATTTCTTTTGTCACGTCGAGCATTTCCGCGATCATTCCGTGCAAAGGTGCAGTATCACTCACAATTTGACTCTCAAATTCCAGCCCTTCGCGTTTGGACATGATCGCCATGCCGTGATCACCCATCGTGCCGCTGACCAAAATCATGTCGCCGGGGCGGGCATTTTTTGCGGCGATGTCAATCCCATCGGGGATTACGCCAAAGCCAGAAGTATTGATGAAAACCCCATCGCCGTGACCTTTATTGACCACTTTCGTATCACCGGTCACGACCTGCACGCCCGCCAAACGAGCGGCATCTGCCATCGACGCGGCAATTTTTGCCAGCGTTTCCATTGGCAAGCCTTCTTCGAGAATAAATCCCGCCGAAAGGTAGAGCGGTTTTGCGCCGCTCATCGCGATGTCGTTCACGGTGCCGTTCACCGCTAAATCGCCGATGTCGCCGCCGGGGAAAATGATAGGGCT
>Ga0233442_1001649_pt1 | contig 16458 bp, 17 predicted proteins | sample SI_123_September_3_FD_182789 | JGI IMG/M metagenome (GOLD analysis project Ga0233442, IMG submission 182789) | Seawater microbial communities from Saanich Inlet, British Columbia, Canada - SI_123_September2016_150_MG | ecosystem: Environmental > Aquatic > Marine > Inlet | place: Canada: British... | reverse complement strand
CACCTATGCTTTTTGCAGATGCTATCTCAAATGATAGACCTATAAAAGTATTTAACAATGGTGAGATGAATAGAGATTTTACTTATATAGATGATATAGTAGATGGTATTATAAAAGTGATAGATTCGCAACTAAATTGCAATACTCCCGTTTCTAAAGAAAAAGTGGGGTGTAATCCATCTGATTTTAATGTTTATAATATAGGAAATAATTCTCCAATTAGTTTAATGGAATTTATAGAAACTATAGAAACTAGTATAGGTAAAAAAGCAGAAAAAAACTTTTTGCCTATGCAAGATGGCGATGTAGTGTCTACTTATGCAGATGTAAGTGGACTTATAAATGATTTTGGGTATAAACCTGATACTAAACTCGCACGAGGGATTGGTGAGTTTGTGAAGTGGTATAGAGAATTTTATGGAGAAGAAACATGAAAGGTATAATATTAGCAGGTGGAAGTGGAACAAGACTTTACCCAGTTACAAAAAGTATAAGTAAACAACTATTACCAATCTATGATAAACCAATGGTTTATTATCCATTGTCAGTTTTAATGCTTGCAGGCATAAAAGATATACTAATCATATCAACACCACAAGATTTACATAAATTCGAAGAGCTTTTGGGTGATGGTAGTGACTGGGGTATTAACCTTAGTTATAAGCTTCAACCTTCTCCGGATGGACTTGCCCAAGCTTTTATACTTGGTAAAGAGTTCATAGGTAATGATAGTGTCTGTTTAGTACTCGGTGATAACATATTTTATGGTCACGGATTTACTCCATTACTTAAAAAAGCAGCTTCTTTAAAGGAAGGTGCAGTTGTCTTTGGTTACCAAGTAAAAGATCCTGAAAGATTTGGTGTAGTCGCATTTGATGAAAATCAAAAAGCGATAAGCATAGAAGAAAAACCAACAGAGCCAAAGTCAAACTTTGCAGTAACCGGACTTTATTTTTATGATAATTCCGTAATAGAAATAGCTAAAAATATAAAACCATCGCATAGAGGTGAACTAGAAATCACAACTGTAAATGAAGAGTATTTAATAAAAGACAAACTTCAAGTAGAACTACTCGGTCGTGGCTTCGCTTGGCTAGACACAGGTACTCACGATAGCCTTTTAGAAGCTAGTTCATTTGTACAGACTATAGAACATAGACAAGGGTATAAAATAGCTTGTCTTGAAGAGATAGCTTATAATAATGGCTGGATAGATAAAGCAAAAGTTTTAGAAATAGCAGAACCACTTAGTAAAAATGGTTATGGACAATACTTAAAAGAGTTGGTGAAAAATGACTAATATTTTATTAACAGGAACAGCAGGCTTCATAGGCTCAAACTTCGTACCATACTTTTTAGAGAAGTACCCAGAGTACAATCTTATTAACCTCGACCTTTTAACTTATGCTGGTAACTTAGAAAACCTCAAAGAGTGTGAGTCTAACCCTAAATATAAATTCATCAAAGGTGATATCTGTAACCGTGAACTTGTAGAGTTTATATTCAACGAATACGATATAAATGGCGTTATTCACTTTGCGGCAGAGTCTCATGTTGATAACTCTATTAAAAATCCTGGTATATTTATAGAAACAAATGTAAATGGTACATTTACTCTTATAGACGTAGCTCAAAAGTGCTGGATGGATAAACCATTCCACTACAAAGAGCGTTTTTCAGGAACCGCGAATTCATTCGTGGCTAAACCTAGATTTCATCATATCTCAACAGATGAAGTGTACGGTACTCTAAATGAGACAGACCTCTTCACAGAACAAACTCCATATGCACCTAACTCTCCATATTCTGCTTCTAAAGCATCAAGCGATATGATAGTAAGAAGTTACCAAGAGACTTATGGAATGAATACTGTTATAACTAACTGTTCAAACAACTACGGTCCTAAACAACATGATGAGAAATTAATACCTACCATCATTAGAAAAGCACTAGCTGGTGAAGCTATCCCAATATACGGAGACGGTAAAAATATTAGAGATTGGTTATATGTACTTGATCACTGTAAAGGTATAGATTTAGTATATCATACAGGTAAAGAGGCTAATGTTTATAACATTGGTGGAAGAAATGAAAGAACTAATCTTCAGATAGTAGATACTATATGTACTATACTAGATGAAAAAGTTCCTGCACAAGAAAAAATAGGAAAACAAAGCTATAAAGAACTTATAACATTCGTAGAAGATAGAGCCGGACATGATAGACGTTATGCTATTGATGCTACAAAACTAGAAACAGAACTTGGTTGGAAAGCTGATGAAAACTTTGAGAGTGGGATAGTTAAGACTGTTGTTTGGTATTTAAATAAGTATGGAGTATCTAAATGATAACAAAACTAGAAGAATTTAAAGTATTAGGCGATGATAGGGGTCAACTTGTAGCTCTTGAAGTAAATAGACAGATACCATTTGATGTCAAAAGAGTTTTTTACATCTATGGAACTCAGCCTGATACTCCGAGAGGAAATCATTCTCACTATAAAACAAAGCAATATTTAGTTGCAGTTAATGGTAGCTGTAAAGTTACCTTGGATGATGGAAGAACTAAAGAAACTTTTGATTTAGACAAGCCAAACTTAGGGCTTTTTCAAGATGCTTTGATTTGGGGAACTATGCATGATTTTAGTGCTGATTGTGTTCTTTTGGTTATGGCTGATGCATATTATGATGCGAGTGACTACATAACTGATTATGATAAGTTTGTAGAACAAGTAAAGTCATGATTCATAAACTATCAGATGTACAATCTCAAGATATTGGTGAAGATACAAATATTTGGCAGTTTTGTGTGATTTTAAAAGATGCAAAAATTGGAAACAACTGTAATATTAATGCTCAAGTATTAATTGAAAATGATGTAAAAATAGGTGATAATATTACCATTAAAAGCGGTGTGCAAATTTGGGATGGAATAACCTTAGAAGATAATGTTTTTATAGGTCCCAATGTAACATTTACAAATGACTTTACACCAAGAAGTAAACAGTACCCAAGTCAATTCTTAAAAACTACTATCAAAAAAAGTGCTTCTATTGGTGCAAATAGTACAATTATCGGTGGCGTAACTGTAGAAGAATATGCAATGATTGGTGCCGGAAGTGTTGTGACCAAAAATATTGGTATTCAAGAATTGTGGTATGGAAACCCTGCAAAACATCAAGGTTATGTTTGTAAGTGCGGACAAAAGTGTAATGAAGAATTAATTTGTGTAAACTGTAAGGAAATAAAATAATGATTCCATTTTTAGATTTAAAAGGCATTAATACTCAATATAGAGAAGAACTTATAGAAGCATGTACAAAAGTTATAGATAGCGGTTGGTATGTTCAAGGTAATGAGCATAAAGAGTTTGAAAAAGAGTTTGCAGAGTATTGTGGTAGTAAATATGCCATAGGTGTAGCAAATGGTCTTGATGCACTAACTTTAATTATAAGAGCATATAAAGAGTTACATATTTTTAATGAAATGGATGAAGTGGTAGTTCCATCAAATACATATATTGCCTCTATACTTGCTATTTCTGAAAATAATTTAACTCCTGTTTTAGTAGAACCAGATATTAACACTTATAATATTGATATAGAAAAAATAGAAGAAAAGATAACTGCAAAAACAAAAGCAATTATGGTTGTTCATCTTTATGGTCAAGCTGTTGAGATGACAAAAGTTTTAGAGTTAGCGAAAAAATATGATTTGAAAGTTATAGAAGACTGTGCACAAGCACATGGTGCTTATGATAAAGACAAAAGAGTTGGAAATATTGGTGACGCAAGCGGCTTTAGCTTTTACCCTGGAAAAAACTTAGGTGCTTTAGGTGATGGCGGAGCGGTTACAACAAATGATGAAGAATTAGCTACAACTATAAAAGCACTAGGTAATTATGGAAGCCAAAAAAAGTATAAAAATCTTTATAAAGGTACAAATAGTAGACTAGATGAGATGCAAGCGGGAATGTTACGAGTAAAGCTTTGTCATCTTGATAGCGAAATCGCACATAGGCAAGAGATTGCAAATTATTATTTAAATGAAATTGTTAATGATAATATAATATTACCAGAATGTAAACATAGTAAAAGTCATGTATGGCACTTGTTTGTAATAAGAACAGGTAAACGAGATAAACTTCAAAAGTATTTACTTGATAATGGAGTTCAGACACTTATACATTACCCTTTAGCTCCGCATAAACAAGAAGCTTATATGGAATGGAATGATGAAAGTTATGAGATTAGTGAGAAGATACATAATGAAGTTCTAAGTTTACCGATCAGTGGTATTCAGAGTTTGGATGATACGAAACAAATAGTTGAAATAATAAATGACTATAACTAATTTTATTTTTAAGGCAAAGCGAAAAATAAAAAATACTATAATTTATTATATATTTCAATATCCTAGGATTATAAAATACAAATTTCTTTCAGATTGTAAAAATGTAATTGGTAGTCCAAAATATAATCAACCTACACAGCTATTGGGAGAGGGCACTATAATGTTTGGCAAAAATGTAAATCTGGGTGTAAAACCTAGTCCACATCTATACAGTGGTTATGGGTACATAGACGCTAGAAAGCTAAATTCAAAAATATTTATTGGTGATAATGTATGGATAAATAATAATTTTATGATAACAAGTGAGGGTGAAGGAATAGAAATTGGTGCCAGAACATTAATTGGTCTGAATGTAGAAATATCAGATAGTGATTTTCATGATTTACACCCAGATAAAAGAATTGGAGGAGTTCCTAAGAAATCAAAAGTAGTTATATCTGAAAATGTGTTTATAGGAAGTAATGTAAAAATACTCAAAGGTGTAACTATTGGAAAAAACAGTGTGCTAGCTAACAGCTCAGTAGTTATAAAATCAATCCCAGAAAATGTAATTGCTGCTGGAAATCCTTGTAAAGTGATAAAACAAATTGACTTTAATTAAAACCTCAATACTAACAGCTATATCTACCATAATGAAAGTAATTACAGGATTTGTTATAAATAAAGTTTTAGCTATGTATGTAGGTCCATCAGGACTTGCAGTAGTTGGTCAATTACGAAACTTTACTAGTATAATTAATACATTCGCTAATGGGGCGATGACAAGTGGTATAGTAAAATATACGGCAGAATATCAATCTATAGAAGAAAAACAAAAAATATTTAGTACAAGTATCATTGTTAGTATAAGTTGTTCTTTAATTATCTCAATACTTCTATTTGGTTTTAGTAATTATTTATCAGAAATTATTTTAAAAGATTCTCAATACGCTAGTGTATTTATTGTCTTTGGTATTACTATTGTTTTATTTGCTTTAAATAGTGTACTAATGTCTATTTTAAATGGTCAAAAAGAGATAAAAAAATATGTACTTGTTAATATAGTTAGTAGTATATTTTCTCTTTTCTTTACATCTTTCTTAATAATGCAGTTAAATCTTTTAGGTGCTCTATATGCCTTAGTTGTGAACCAATCAGTTGTGTTTTTTGTAACATTATTATTTGTAATTAAAAGCAGTTGGTTTAAATTTGAATATTTTAAACAAGGTGTAGACAAAGAAAGTTTAATTAAACTTAGTAAATATACCCTTATGGCAATTACATCTGCACTTACTGTCCCTGTTAGTCATTTGATTATAAGAAACTACATAGGTGAAACCCTTAGTTGGGATGATGCAGGATATTGGCAAGGTATTTGGTATATATCTACTATGTATCTTTTAGTTGTAACAACATCACTAAGTGTCTACTATCTACCGAGACTTTCAGAAATTAATAGTAATAAGGAATTAAAACAAGAAATACTAAATGGGTATAAGGTAATTTTACCAATAGTAATTACAATGGCATTTGGAATTTACATTTTTAGAGAATTTGTGGTTTATATCGCTTTTACTGAAAAGTTTTTGCCTATGCTAGAACTTTTTAAATGGCAACTCATAGGGGATGTAATAAAAATCAGCTCATGGTTATTGGGCTATATTATGTTAGCGAAAGCTATGACAAAATTATTTATATATACAGAAATTATTTTTAGTATACTTTTTGTATTTTTATCTATAGTATTTATAGAATATTTTGGACTTATTGGGATAACTTATGCTTTTTCTCTAAATTATTCTTTGCATTTGATAACTATGATATTAATTTTTAGAAAGATGTTTGAATGATAAAAAATGAATTACCATTAGTGAGTGTAGCAATTATTACATATAATCAAAAAGATTTTTTAAAAGAGTGTATAGACTCTATTTTAATACAAGATTATTCAAATATAGAAATAGTAATAGCAGATGATTGCTCTATTGATGGTACACAGGAAATGCTATCTGAATATGTACTAAAATATCCAAATAAATTTATACTAAAACTATCTAATATTAATCAAGGTATTACAAAAAATTCCAACTTAGCTCATTTTGCTTGTACAGGAAAGTATATAGCTTGGATGGGAGGAGATGACTTAATGTTCCAGGGAAAGATTCGTAAACAAGTTAATTATATGGAAAAAAATCCTGAATGTAGGATCTGTTATCATAATCTTGATGTGTTTCAATCTGAAACTAATAAAACTCTATATTATTTTAATGAAAAAAATAAAATATCAGGAAACATAAAAGAAATATTAAAGTATGGTACATTTAACGGAGCTTGTTCTAATATTGTAAGAAGAGAGAATACACCATTAAAGGGATTTGATGAAAGAGTACCAACTGCTAGTGATTGGTTATACTGGATAGAAACCCTTTTAGATGGAGGAAAAATACATTATATTGATGAAGTTCTAGGGCGATACAGAAGACATGCAAATAATATTACTAATACATCAATAGATAATACATTTAAAAATCAAATAGACCATTTAAATACCTGTAATATTACTTTGATTAATGCACCACATTATCATAAAGAAATATTATTTAGGTATTCAGAAATCATAAGAAATATGAGATTAAAACAGAAAAAAAACTATTTTAATTTTTTATTTATTAGTCTCAAAGTAGGTTTTAATATAAAATCTTTTATATTCCTACTTGTATCTATAGCAACTTTAGGAAGGATTAAAATATAAATGTGTGGAATAGCTGGATTTTGTGATTTTTCTAAAAAATCAGATAAAAAAACTTTAATTAATATGACAGATGTTCTACATCATAGAGGACCTGATGATAGTGGGTATAGCTTTTTTGAAAATAATTTTGCGAACATAGGCCTAGGGCATAGACGATTATCCATTTTAGACCTTTCAAGTCATGGGCATCAACCAATGGTATTTGAAAGTTATGAAATTGTTTATAATGGAGAAGTATATAACTTTAAAGAAATTCGAACTAAACTTCAAAAAGATGGATATAGATTTGAATCAGACAGTGATACAGAAGTCATTTTAAAAGCTTATCATAAGTGGGGTATTAAAGCTGTTGATCTATTTAATGGAATGTTTGCTATCGCGATATATGATAAAGAAAAAAATAAATTAGTCTTAATACGTGATAGAACAGGGATTAAACCATATTACTATTATCATAAATCCGAACTTTTTATGTTTAGTAGTGAACTTAAATCTTTTCATGAAAATAAAGGCTTTGAAAAAGGGATAGATACTGATGCATTAGCATTATATTTACAATATGGATATATTCCTCAACCACATACTATTTTCACTGATACATATAAATTAAAAGCAGGGCATTATTTAGAAGTGAATTTAGAGTTGAATAAAATAAAAGAAATTAAATATTGGGATGTATTAAATTTCTATAATATGCCAAAGTTAAAGATTGATGAGGATGAAGCTATATTAAAAGTTGAAGAATTATTAAAATCTGCCTTTGAATATCGTATGGTTTCAGATGTACCTGTTGGTTTGTTCTTAAGCGGCGGGTATGATAGTAGTTTAGTAACTGCAATCTTACAAAGTAATCATAAAGAAAGACTAAATACATTTACAATTGGTTTTCATGAAAAAGGTTTTGATGAAGCTCCTTATGCAAAAAAAGTAGCTTCATACTTAGATACGAATCATACAGAATATTACTGCACGCAAAAGGATGCATTAGAAATTATTCCCAAACTAGCAGAAATATACGATGAACCTTTTGGTGATCCCTCATCAATACCAACTAGTCTGGTTAGTCAGCTTGCACGTAAAGATGTGACTGTTAGTTTAAGTGCAGATGGAGGGGATGAATTATTTGCAGGGTATAATAAATATGATGTATCAATAAACTACCATAATAAATTTTCCAAGATACCTAATATATTAAAATCTTCATTATTAAAGACGATGAAATTGATTAATCCTGCCTATATACCAATTGTGAACAAAACATATAACTTTTCTACAAAATACGAGAAAGTCAAGGAAATGTTGAGTTCAAAAGATAGTGTAGATATTATGAAATATACTAGTCAACAATATACAAATAATGAATTAAATCAATTCTTACTAAAAGCACCTATGTGTAAACTTACAGAATTTGATAATTGCAATTTATTAAATTCTACAAATGATGAAATGAATAAAATGTTAGCAATTGACTACAAGACATATTTAGTAGATGATATTTTGACAAAAGTTGATCGAGCAACAATGTCTGTCAGCCTAGAAGGTAGGGAGCCTCTTTTAGACTATCGACTAATAGAGTTTATAGCACAACTCCCATCAGAATTAAAATATAAAGATGGTATTAAAAAATACTTATTAAAAGAAATTACTCACAAATATTTACCAAAAGAATTAATGGATAGGCCAAAAATGGGCTTTGGAGTACCAATTACAGAATGGTTTAAAGACGAATTAAAGGATTATTTTTTAGTTTACTTAGATGAAAAAAGACTCAAAAAAGAAGGCTTATTTAATGTAGAAGAAGTGATAAGTTTACGCGATAAATATTTATCTGGAGAGAAACAGAATGTAAAAAAACTTTGGTATATTTTAATATTTGAAATGTGGTATGAAAGATGGATGTAAAGAAGAAAATATTATTTATATTACCATCTCTTAGGGGTGGTGGGGCAGAAAAAGTGATGTCAACAATTTTAAAGTTTTTAGATAGTTCAAAATATGAGATAACACTGGCTTTGGTAAAAAAAGAAGGACAGTTTTTAAAAGATATTCCTGAGCACATAAACATTTATGATTTACAAGTAAATAGATCAAGATATGCTATATTTAAAATAATTAAACTAATATATAGGACTAAGCCAAATACTGTTTTTTCAACATTAGGTTATTTGAATTTATTAATTGCGATAATCAGGCCAATTTTACCAAAAAATATAAAATTTATTGCACGAGAATCTAATACTGTCTCTATTCAAAATAAACGAGAAAAATATCCAAAACTTTTTGATTTTTTGTATAAGTCATTTTATAATAGATTTGATATAATTGTTGCACAATCTCAATATATGAAAGAGGATTTAGTTGAAAACTTTTCTATTATTACAAGTAAAATCCATGTTATATATAATCCTGTTGATATAGATACTATTAAAATAAAATCAACTTCAGAAATAGAGTTATTTGATGCAAGTAAGATTAATTTATTAGCTGTAGGGCGATTAAGTTATCAAAAAGGATTTGAAAATTTATTGCATGCATTATCTCAACTTGATGAGACTTATCACTTAACTATTATTGGTGATGGTCAAGAAAAAGAAAATCTTTTAGATCTTGTCAAGAATTTAAATTTAACTCATAAAGTTGATCTCATAGGTTTTCAGGATAATCCATATAAGTTTATGAAACAAGCGAACTTATATATATTAAGTTCGTGGTATGAAGGTTTACCTAATGTAGTACTTGAAGCTAATAGCTTAGGACTTCCAGCTATTGCATTCGCATGTCCAGGGGGAACTTCTGAAATTATCAATGATGGAGTTAATGGTTTTTTAATAGAATGTGGAAATATTGAGAAAATGGTAGAGTCTATTAAAAAAGCGAATGATTATAGATTTAATATAAATATAATAAAAGAGTCAGTAGTTACTCGGAATTCTGTTGTTAATATTATTGGTAAATATGAAAATATCTTATAGAACATATAAAATTAAAATAGGGAATATTCTATTATTAATAGCTTTATTTTTTTATTTATATGGCGTAGGTTTTAGCTTTTTACCACTTGGTACAAATAAAATCATTGGTATGTTTTTAGGACTTTACATTTTAATATTTAATTTAAAATCTTTTATTTACTTTATTAAAAAGAATAATGCATTAACTTATTTTTTTATTATGAATATATTTTTATTGATATATACAGTCAATGTCACTAACTACTTAGTAAGTAATGACTATTCACTAGTATATTTATTTGTTATACGGGTTACAGTGTTGTTTTTTCCTATTTTATTTATAGCTTATTTATATAATAAAAAAGGAATTGATAAGTTCTTATTTGATCTAATGATAGTGATTACTATTCAATCATTATTGATATACCTTTCTTTCTTTAGTTTAGATTTTAAGTTGTTTGTATCAACTATACTACCTCAAACAGGAATTATGGAAGGAACTAGAAATTTTAGAGTCTCTGGTTTTACTAATACAGCTAGTGCTTCATTGTCTATTGTACAAGGTATTGGTGCATATATAGCAGGTTATTTTTTAGTTAAAAATAAAAATACATATATTTCCTTTGTTTTTTTTATTATAATTATTTTAAATATTGGTGCGACAATATTTATTGGAAGAACGGGGTTAGTACTATTTGGATTAACATTTTTTACTTATTTACTTTATCAAACTTTTAAAGGGAATAGTAATATTTATTATAAATTAGTAATTTTCATATCAATTCTTATATTTGTATTAACTCAATTATATTTACTAATACCTATTGAACAAAAAGAGTTATTAGAAACAAGAATTTTTCCTTGGGCCCTAGAGTTATTTATTAATATGTTAAATTCAGGGGAGGCTACAACATCCTCAAATGAGACATTGTGGAAAATGCTTTTTTTACCTCAAAATATATATACATTTGTATTTGGCGATGGACTTTATAATGTTATTAATGGTAACTATATGCATACTGACTCCGGGTATGTAAGAATGATTTTTGCGATAGGACTTGTTGGGACTTTCTTATTATATATTCCTATGTTGTATATCTGGAAAAAAATAATATTTAAAACTATTTCAAAAAATATCATTATTTGGTTTTCAATATTAATAATGTTTTACTTTCTTATAGAGATAAAAGAACCTTTCTTTATAAAACCAAGAACATATACAATAATATTTTTAATCTCTGCAATATTACTTACGGCAAATCGTAATATAGGCATAAATAAAACTAAGGATAATTCGAATGAGTAATATAATCTATTTATTAAATTCAAATAGTATGACTTCTATACCCTCAAGGTGGGCAGAGTATAGTAACAATAAAAGACATAATATAAGTATAAGAATAATTACTTTAAAAAGACTTTTTAGCTTTTTATTGAAAAATAATAAGTCATATATATATCATGGACACCATATAAAAGTAATGTTCTTATTTTTGTTATTAAATACCATACTTAGAAAAAAAAGTGTTTATACTGTACATGGATCATATTTATTTTTATCTAGAATTAATAAGATATTATTGAAGTTTATTCTTAAGTATTCTACTAGTGTATGTTTTGTGAATAAGACACTATATAGCGTATTACCCAACAATTTAAGAGAAATTATTTTAGATAAGTATAGTATTATTTTAAATGGAGTTGAATTAGAGTTTCAATATAAATTTATAGATGTATATAAAAAATATAATATAGGCAAAGAAGACATTGTACTATTTCAACCTGCAAGATTTGTTCAAGAAAAGAATCATTATAGAGTAATCGAAGCTGTTTATAAAGCTGTTCAAATTAATAAGAATATTAAACTTATTTTAGCAGGAGATGGAAAATTAAAAGATGAAATTAATGATCAGATTAAAAAATTGCATTTAGAAAATAATGTTTTTTTGATTGGATTAATCACTAGAGATGAAGTTTATTGTTTTTTAAAAAAATGTGACTTGTTTTTAATGCCATCAATTTCAGAAGGTTTGAATATAGCTTTTTTGGAAGCAATGAGCATGAAATCAAAAGTATTGGTTAGTGATATAGAACAGTTTACTTACCCTTTTGAACATTATAATATCGATCCAGAACTTTATAATACATATTTTGCAAATGCTTTAGATATTGAAAGTATTTACAAACAAATCATTTTAGCACTAAGTAAAGAAAAAAATGAAGAATTTGACATGAGTATATTTAGTTTATCAAATATGATGGATAAGTATAATGCTATATATACTGAATTGATACAATGATAATAGAAGTCACTGGTGTACCTGGTAGTGGTAAAAGTACAATTTATAGTAAGATTACAGGTGGTGATTTTAGCAATATTACATTTATTCAAAATAAATTCAATATATTGAATGAACTATTTTTATTTTTTTTCTTCTTTTATAAAATTCTTCAAACATATAGGTATTTTGCAATATTAATATTAATCTTTAAAACTAATAATAGTTTCTTTCATAAAGTGAATATTCTACGTAACATTATGAAAAAAATTTCTAAATATATGCTATATAGTAATAAGAAAAAAATATATCTTTTTGATGAAGGTATTTCACATATACCTTTTAATCTCTTTGTTGATAATTCAAATAGTTTATTAAATAGAGGTGAGTTTATTGATATAGTTCAATTATTACCGAAAGTTGATGCACTATTTATAATAAATGTAAAGAAAGACTTAGCAATAAGTAGGTTGAAAAATAGGGGACATAAAAGAATGAATTTAGAAAATGATAAAGAAAGTGAAATCTTTATTGAAAAATCTTCTGAAGTAATAGAAATGATAAAAATGTATTCTATCAATACTGAAATTATAGAAATAGAAAATAGTCTAGATATCGTAGATGCAATCTCCCAATTTGAAAAAAAACTAAAGGAAATAAATGTATAAATTATCAAAAGAGTTAATAAATATACTAGAAGAAAATAGAATAAATTATTGTCATTGGAAAAGTAATCTTTTGCTCAATGAAGCACTGAATGGTTACGATGATTTAGATTTACTAGTAGAGAAAAAAGATATATATAAGTTCGAGCGATTAATATCTCAGTTAGGTTTTAAAGAAGCTTCTAATCCTAGTATAGGGTTAAATGCTGTTAAGCATTTTTATGGTTTAGATACAAAAACTGGAAATATATTACATCTACATGTTTACTATCAAATAAAAACGGGACCAAGTTGGATAAAATCATATAGGTTTGATTTTGAAGAGTACTTTTTAGATCATACTATGTACCATGAAAGTGGAATGAAGGTACCAGAAAAACATATAGAATTGGTTATATTTGTTTTTAGAATAATGCTTAAGTATTCTAAACTCAATGAGTTTATTTTAATAAGCAAAGAGGATGAGCGAACAAAAAAAGAATTGGAATATCTTTTTATTGATATCGATGAGGGAAAACTTATTGACTTTTTAAATATATATTTTCCATTAGTATCTAAAGATAATTTCTTCAATTATATAAAAATAATACAAACGGGAAGTTTATTCCAAAAATATAATATTGCTAGACAATTAAAAAAACAATTAGTAAAATATAATATTTATACAATGTGTGAAGAATTTTATAAAAATACATATCAACTCTTTTATAGAGTATCTAATAAGCTGTTTTTTAAACAAAAAAAGAAGTTACATAGCTGTGGAATACTGATAATTGTTGCAGGTCTTGATGCTACTGGTAAAACAACTATAACTAATGACTTAAAGAAATATCTGAAAAAGAACTTTACTCTTTCTTTGATTCACTTTGGAAAACCTTCTAGTACTTTTATAACATATCCTATAAACCTAGCTATTAAAGTTATGAGAAAACAGTCTAATGACTCTAGTCTTAGGTCAAGCAAACAAACAAATAAACCTAAATCAACTTTATATATTATTCGTCAACTCGTGTTGGCATATGATAGATATTCATTAATAAAGAAAATATGGAATAGAGTCTCTAATGGTGAGATAGTAATATGTGATAGATATAAGTCTGAAGAGTTTGGTGTTATGGATAGTCGGAGATTAAATCCTGATGATTACTCAGGGTTTAAAAGAAAATTGGCAAAATTAGAAAATAATTTGTACAATAAAATGCCTCAACCTGATTTGTTATTTTACTTAACTGTACCAGTTGATGTTGCTGTTCAAAGAAATGAAGAACGAATAAAAGATGGTAAAGAGTCAGAAGAGTTTTTAAGAATACGCCATAGTGAAAACCAAAGCCTTACTTATAAAGCCAAAGAACAATATAAAATAAATACAGATGAAGATTATGGAGATGTAATCTCTAACATAAAACAAATGATTTGGAATAAACTTTAATGCGAATTATTATAGTTTCGAACACATCATGGAGTCTTTTCAATTTTAGACTAGGCATAGCAAGAAGTTTAAAAGAGAATGGCTATGAAGTTGTTTTAATAGCACCTAATGATGAGTATAGTCAAAGACTCGAAGAAGAATTTGAATACCATGATGTTTATATGAACAACAAAGGAACAAACCCAAAAGAAGATATAAAAACTACTATGGAGTTTTATAAACTGTATAAAAAAATAAAACCTGATGTTGTTCTTCATTATACAATCAAGCCAAATATATATGGAACGATAGCTTGTAGTTTACTTGGCATAAAAACAGTAAACAATATTGCAGGTTTAGGGACTCTTTTTATAAAACAAAACTTTGTAACTAAAATCGCAAAATGGCTATACAAATATTCTCAAAGTAAATCAGATAAAATCTTTTTTCAAAATAGTGATGATTATGAAATGTTTACGGACGAGGGTTTAGTAGAAAAAAGTAAATGTGATGTATTGCCTGGTAGTGGAGTAGATACTAGTAAGTTTGTACCTATGAAATATGAAAAAGAAGATGATAAATTTAGATTTTTACTTATTGCTCGTATGTTATGGGATAAAGGTGTAGGTGAGTATGTGGAAGCAGCTAAAATTGTAAAATCTAAATATCCACATGTAGAGTTTCAACTTTTAGGTTTTTTAGATGTTATAAATAAAAGTGCAATATCTAAAGAGCAGATGCAAGAGTGGGTAGATGAAGGTTTAGTAAATTATCTTGGAGTTAGTGATAATGTTAAAGAAGAGATAGCAAAAGCTGACTGTATAGTACTTCCATCATTTTACAGAGAAGGAACACCTAGAACACTTCTTGAAAGTGCAAGTATGGCTAAACCAATAGTTACTACTGATAATGTTGGTTGTCGGGATGTTGTAGATGATGGAGTCAATGGATACTTATGTGAAGTTAGAAATACTCAAGACTTGGCTGATAAAATGGAAATGATGTTGAATTTATCTGAAGAGCAAAGAAAGTCTATGGGTGAAGCTGGGCGAGTTAAGATGATTAATGAGTTTGATGAGGGGATAGTTATTGATAAGTATAAAGAGGTTATAGAAGAGATAATATGAATCAATTAAAACTTCCATCTTTTCACTATCGACAAGCTTATGAAACTAAAATAAATTCTATTAGAGATATTAGAAAGTTGTTTTTTGATGATCCTGTTACTGATCTATACTACAGAGGTATGTCAAAGTATGAATATATTTGTGTCAGTTCATTTTATAGATACTACTTGAGTAAGTATTCAAATATAAAGTGGGAAGAAGCAACAATAGCTTATGGTAAATCTTTAAAACTACCAGTGATTGATAGTGAAGATTATATAAAATTATCATTTGAGATTATTGATGATTTTAAAGAAAATTTAGCTCAAAATGGCTTGTATGGCATTGGATTTTGATGAGATAGTTCTGGTGACTCCATCGGATCATCTGATAAAGGATGAAACTGAATATCAAAAAGTTATAGAAAGAGCAGTAAAATTAGCACTAGAAGATAATCTTGTTACATTTGGTATCAAGCCAACATTTCCTGAAACAGGATTTGGGTATATTGAAGCGGATGATTTAGATGTAAAAGCATTTCATGAAAAACCAGATTTGGAAACCGCTACATCATATCTCAAAGCAGGTAACTACTATTGGAATTCAGGAATGTTCTGCTTTAAAGCTGGAATATTTTTAGAAGAACTTAAAAAATATTCACCTGAAGTTTATAATACATCATTTGAAGCATTTAATAATTCTACTAAAGATAGTTTAATCAGAATTAAACATGATGATATGGCAAATATTCCTGAAGATAGTATAGATTATGCAGTGATGGAAAAATCAGATAAAGTAAAAGTAATACCATCAGATATAGATTGGTCAGATGTAGGAAGTTTTGGAATGACCCCTAAAAAGTAGACAAAAATTTATTCTTTTAATTTACAAATAATAATGATAGAATCATTATTTAAATTATAAAAGGAAAAATTATGCCTCCCAGATATACAGAAGAATTTAAAA
>Ga0233442_1001645_pt1 | contig 16490 bp, 13 predicted proteins | sample SI_123_September_3_FD_182789 | JGI IMG/M metagenome (GOLD analysis project Ga0233442, IMG submission 182789) | Seawater microbial communities from Saanich Inlet, British Columbia, Canada - SI_123_September2016_150_MG | ecosystem: Environmental > Aquatic > Marine > Inlet | place: Canada: British... | reverse complement strand
GTTCTGATTTTGAACATTATGCCACCTGGTGTCGAAAATATCAATACGATCCTCTAGATACTCATGAAGATAAATTTGCAGACTATATTCTAGAAATGGGTGAGAGTCTTACTGTTGCAACAATTCAAAGGCGAGTGGCCAGCCTTAGCAGTATATTCAGTCTTACTAAAAGCACTAACCCCACAAAAGAACCTGTGGTTATTCTAACCTTTAAAAAGCTTAGAAGAAAATTTGGAAGACCTCAAAAACAAGCAACACCTCTAACTTATGATATTCTAACCAAACTCAAAGATGTTTGTTCTGACGATATTGTCGGCCTCAGAAACAAACTGCTTTTACAACTCGGCTATGAAACCATGCGTCGACGCTCTGAAATTTGTCAATTTAGATTTGAAGACCTACAACATCTCGGTAATCACAAACATGCACTCCTACTGAGGCACTCTAAAACTGATCAATACAATCAAGGCAAGGTAATTCCAATTTCTGATGAGCTGTCTGGAATGATTTCAAGCTGGTCACTAGCAATTGATCAAGATAGTGGTTACATCCTTAGAAGCTTCAAGCGGAATCTATCTACTAATCCATCTCTCACACCTGCATCAATTAATCATATTTTAAAAAGCCTTCAAAAGAAAGCTGGTCTGAATCAAATAGGAGAGCTATCAGGCCACTCATTTAGAGTTGGCGCTGCACTTGACCTATTAAACAAAAATATCCCCTTAGAAAAAATTATGCTTAGAGGCGGCTGGAAATCAGAAACTAGTGCGATGAGATATCTTCAAAGCTGGAATGATAGCAACTGGCTGCTTATTAATTGACTACAGAAAAGCTAATGACTCAATCTAACACGGTCATCATCTTTATTAGTGACTCACACCGTCGCGCTTCATAACCTTTAAGAAAGTCATCCATAATATTTTCATATCAAACCAAAAGGATTGACGATTTAAATACTCCACATCCAATGCAACTTTATCAGGAATTGATAATTCATCTCTGCCATTAACTTGTGCCCAGCCTGTAATACCAGGTAGTAACCTGTCCACACCTTTCTCAGTGCGTAAAGCAATTAAATCTTCTTGATTAAATAACGCAGGTCGTGGCCCAACAAAGCTCATATCGCCTTTTAAAACTGAAAACAACTGTGGAAGCTCATCTAAGCTAGAGCGGCGTAAAAAGTCACCAATTGGTGATAAATAAGAGTCTGGATTATCTAACAGGTGAGTTGCTACAGTGGGTGTATCAATTAACATTGATCTAAACTTTGGCATTTCAAAAATTGTATTATCTTTTCCAATTCGATCAGACCAATAAAGCACTCTACCTTTCGAGGTTATTTTTACCAAGATAGCTGAAATAATAATAAAAAATAACAATACAGATATCAAAAAAATAGCTAGAAAAAAATCAAAAAATCGCTTCATTAGTTAACAGTATAAATTATTTATATTAACATTTATTTTTGCGCCTTGGCAATTTTCGACAATTGCTCATCCATAGTTATTTTTGGGTCCCAATCTAATAATTTTTTTGCCTTTGAGCTATCGATTCGCAATGAAGAGAACAGTCGAATTGCATCTGATTTTCTACCCAACAAGCCTGCTACAAAAATCATCAATCCAACAGGTACTGATAATAAAAATATCTTCTTATTAAAAGCCTTTGCAATTTTTTTTAATATCTGGGTCGTGGACAAGTCTTCTCTATCAGAAACAAGAAGGACTTCATTAGCAGCATTTTTATGAGTAACACAGGTAACAATAAAATCAACTAAATTATCAATCGCCACCAAAGAACGAGAATTATTTACTAAACTAAGTGGCAAAGGTATGGGATATTTTTTATTTACCCAATTCATTAATCTGCCAAAATTTCCTGGTGCATTCGCACCATAAACTAATGGAGGGCGAATAATGACCACCTCTAAATCAGTTTCTTTAGCCAGTTCAAATAACCCCTGTTCCGCTTCATGTTTAGAAATAGCATAAGACTCCTTAGGATTAGGAGTGTCGGACTCTAAAAAAGGCACGGTATTCTGATTACCATTAACTCTAATAGAGCTTAAAAATATAAATCTCTTAACGCCAGCAGTGGCGGCTTGTCTAGCTAAATTTAGAGTTAAATCAGTATTGATCAATCGAAACTCATCCAGTACAGAAGCTTTATTTTTATCAATTACGTGCGCCTTACTTGCCAAATGAATCACACAGTTGATGTTATTTAATTCATTTGAATAATCAGTATGATTTACAAAATCTCCAATAATGAATTGTTTAATTACACTAGGGAGATAATCAACCTTATGGCGAAGAATGATTGATAATTCAAAGTTTTTATTTAACAACTCTTTAACTAGTGCTGTACCAATAAAACCTGATGCACCTGTAAGTAGTAACTTCAATCTGACTTCACTACATTAAATAATTCATTATAGATTTTCATATGTTCATCTATTATTTTTTCTATTGAAAATTCTTTTTCAGCTAAAACCCGGCCCGCTTGACCCAATTGTTTTCTTTTCTCTGGATTATTAATTAAATCCTCTATCGCATCAGCTAAAGCAATAACATTACGAATCGGAACTAACACGCCTGTAACATTTGGCCCAATAGCATCTCTACAGCCCGGATGATCTGTTGTAATGACAGCTCGACCACAAGCCGCAGCCTCTACTAAAACTTTTGGCAACCCCTCTCCGTAATAAGAAGGTAAAGAAATCATGTTAGATTGAGAAAATAAAGAAGCAATATCAGAACGATAACTAAAATATTTAATCAAGTCTAGCTTCTGCCATTCATCTAATTGCTTTGTAGTTACAGAATTAGAATTGCCAGAATCTGGCTCACCAATTAACCAAAAAAAAACCTTGACACCTCTAGCTCTCAACAATCTTGATGCCTCAACAAACTCTACCACACCTTTATCTCTCAGTAAGCGACCAGCAAATGTAATTACTGGCACACCACTAGGCTCATCACAGAATGGATATTGTGCTAAATCAACTCCAGCCCCTCGAATAACTACAGTTTTATCCTTACTTAAAATGCCCCATTTAACCAATAAATCTCTATCATTAGGATTTTGAAAAATAGTCGTTTGATTTTTATGCCCAAAGGCTAAATTATAAAACTGATACAAAATGATACGCAAAAATTTAGATTTGACAGTGTTTTGACTAAACACAAGACCCAACCCTGCTACAGCAGAAACGACAGAAGGAACACCTGAAATTCTTGCCGCAATACCACCATATAAATAAGGCTTAATGGTTACTAAATGCACCAAATCAGGCTTTATCTGTTTAAACAGCCTAACTAACTCCCAAATAGACATTGTTTCAGCTATGGGATTGCTTCCCTTGCGTGACATTTTAAGCCTATGGTAAATAAATCCATTATCAAGTAAAACAGAGGGGCATTGTCCGGGGGATGCCACATGAACCGAAAAACCTTTTCGCAAAAGAGTTACCCCAATAGGCATTCGATGGGAAATAAAATAACTAGGGTCGTTTACAATAAATAAAATTTTTTTCATTACGAATTATTTTCAAGCCATAATTGAAACATTAATACAGACCATAACTGGTTAGACCAATCTTTGCCGTCCTCTTGATGTTCATTCCATTTTTTATTCACAATGTCCGCATTTAAAATACCTTCTCTATTCAACCTCTCGATATTAATCAAACTTTCAGCCCAAACTTTCAAATCACCCCTTAGCCAATTAGCCAAAGGTAACGTAAATCCAGCCTTAGGTCTTTCCATTAATTCTTTTGGAATATATCTATACAGCACTTGGCGCAGTATCCACTTACCTGTCTTATCTTTATATTTGTATTTAGCTGGAATTCTCCATGCAAATTCAACCAAATTATGATCAAGAAATGGCACTCGACTCTCTAAAGAGCAACCCATAGATGCTCTGTCTAACTTGACCAAAATATCATCAGGAAGATATGACTGAAAATCCCATAACATCATCTTTTCAATACTTGAAAAACCAGCAACCTTGTTAGATGGTGACAAATTTAAGACTTTACTATTACACTCATCTAATACTAGCCTATCAGATATTCTCCAGTTAGATAGTAAATTTTCGTACAATTCCACAAGGGATTGAGAGTGTAATACTTTGGCACCTTTGTGTATTTTTACACCTAAGTTGGTATATTTTTTGGAAATGGATGAAAAAAATTCAAATTTATCCCAAACTTTAATAGGAACAAATAAAAGAAATAATGAAATATATTTTCGAACAAACAATGGAAATATGGATATTTTATTCCATATTTTTTTTGTCACGTGATAGCGATTATATCCGCAAAATAATTCATCCCCACCATCTCCAGATAAAGATACCGTCACCTCTTGTCTAGCTAATTTTGACACCAAGTAAGTTGGAATTTGAGATGCGTCAGAGAATGGTTCATCATACAAGTCCGATATAAGTGGAATTACGTCAATAACATCTTGCGCTGAAATATAGAGCTCATGGTGATCAGTACCAAGATATTTAGCAATCAATTTTGCATCTTTAGCCTCATCAAATGCTTCATCCTTAAAGCCAATTGTAAAAGTTTTAACAGGTTGCGGAGATAAAGATTGCATGATGCTAACAACAACAGAAGAATCTATACCTCCAGATAAAAAAGCACCTAATGGGACATCGGATACCATTTTTTGTTTAATAGACCTCTTAATTTGACACTCAAGCTCATTTATTAAATTGTCTTCACTATTTGGCAGGGGATTATGCACACCTGCAATAGCCTTGTCCTCTATTGACCAGTATCTACGAATTTTATATTTTTTTTCTCCCTGATATAACGACAATACTGAGCCTGGTGACAGTTTATAAATATTTTCATAAATCGAATATGGGGCTGGTATGTAGTTGTAACGAAAATAAAGATCTAGTGATTCCCTGTCAATATTTTCCTTAAACTCAGGATGCACTTTTAAAGCTTTTAACTCTGATCCAAATAAAAAATTATCCCCTTGCCAGCCGTAATAAAGTGGCTTTTCCCCCATTCTATCTCTAGCCAGGTGAACAACCCTTTTCTTGCTATCCCACAAAGCAAATGAAAACATGCCATTAATTTTGTTGAGCGCCTTATCTAAGCCCCACAATTCAATACATACTAACAATGTTTCAGTATCAGATTGCCCATTCCAGTTAAAAAAATCTAATTGTTTGCGCAGCTCTAAATGATTATAAATTTCACCATTGAACACAATGGTGAATCGATCACCAAGTGAACACATGGGCTGATGTCCGGCGGATGTTAAATCAATCACTGATAGTCGCCTATGAGAAAGGCCAATATTGTTATCAATCCAAATACCAAAATCATCAGGCCCCCTATGCGTCAACTCCTGAGACATTAACAGCAACGTATCACGGTTAACCCTCTCATTGAGAGAAATAATGCCAGCAATTCCACACATACTTAGTTAAAAATGTACATATTTAAGCATAGATTTTTTTTCAATTTAAATGTAATTTCTTAAGATACAGTGAAAACATAATTATTTTAAGATTCTATTATAGTTCACTGGTAATCTCTTTTTTATAATCCAATAAAATAGTCTTTATTCCATGTGTTGGATCACTATTAACAAAGTATTCCGCTCTCCCTGGTGCACCTTTTTGATATTTCTCCATTAGCCCTTTATTTTCCATAATTACATCTATTGCTTCTATAAAATACTTTTGATTATTTACTGGAGTCAGGATCCCATAATCAGCCAATTCAATATTATTCGAAATATGTTGAAAGTTATTTACATTTGATAGTATTTCTCTTGGACCATTATAACAATCTGTACTTATAACTGGAAGTCCACATGCCAAAGCCTCAATAACAACTGTTGGAAAGCCCTCAAAGCTGGATGAAAAAATAAAAACATCACATTGTTTTAAATATTTATAAGGGTTACTATCAAATCCCAATAAAAGAACGCGCTTCTGCAAGTTTAATTTATTGACCAAAAGCTTAAGTTCACTTTCAAGCTCCCCTTCTCCTAATATGTATAGTATGCTTTTTGTATTTTTAACTTTAGAGAAGGATTTAATCATCATCTCATGATTTTTTCCTTTATCAAGCCTGCCAATCGTTATAAATCTCACGCATTCACTGTCGGACAGTTTACACACCTCATTCGAAAGGTTTGTTATATGCTTAATATTAACTGGACTGTAAACTACTTGTATGTCTTTTTCTATAAAAAAATTCACCTTCAAGTCATTTGAAACTCCTATAGAGTTTGCCAATAATATATCCCCCTTTGGATAGATCGCACTAATCATTTTCTTTATCACGAATGAGGATATATTTTTCTTAGAATATTGAACTGATGGCGTTGCAACTTCGTACAAAATAGTTATCCCCTTATTTCCAAATGTTTTAGATAAAGAGTTTACTAAATTAGGCCTAAGAGTTAAGGAAAAACAATAGTCAGCCTTTAAAAAGGAACATAATTTTGCAAATTTATATGCAAGAAAGCCAATATTGAAAAATTTACCAAGACCTAAACCTAAACAATCCGTCCATTTAGAATTTAAATAGATGATATTAATATCATCCGGAATATCGTAATCAATTCTTTTGTCTGTTAATACTAGGGTAAGTTTAAATTCACCCTTTAGACTAAAAAGCATTGTAGATAAAACTCTTTCTGCGCCGCCACCAACTAAGGAATTAATAAAAAATACCACCTTTTTCATATATCCAACTATCTCCCAGTCTTTAATGCGATGTAATCTATAACATCTACAAAATCATTACAATCAACGACTCTACCCAGGTTTTCAATATTAGCCACAGATATGCCAACTTCAGACTTTTCATGATTTTTAATGTCAAACTTATGAACACCCTCTACTTTTAAAAACTCTAGAATATTCTTGATAGACTCCCCTTTACCGCTAGCCACATTAATCACACCATGTGTATCACTCTTTAATATCGATTTATAGCACATTACAACATCATTGATGTGAATATAATCTCGAACCGACGCCCCGTAATTAACTAAATGCAATGTATTACACAATAAATCTGAATCGATAACTTTTGATATTATTGAGAATTTATCATTCCCTCCGTACATATTAAACACCCTTGCAATTATATAATCTATATTCATTTCATTGCAAAACCCTTCTATCATTTTTTCAGAAGATACCTTTAAAGACGAGTGTAAATTTAATGGCATCAAGACATCACTCTCTCGGCACAAATTATTTATTCCATAAACAGATGAGCTGCTTGTATACAATATCTTTCCAATATTGACTGGTAATTCTTTAATTTGATTTAGAATGTTAGCAAGGGTTAATACAGATGATTGAATGTATGCCACAGGCTCAGAATAGTTATTTAGTTTTGAAGCTGGATAAAATGAGTTTATTATTATGTTTAGATTTTCACAAGATTTAAATTGCCTTAAATAGTTTTTGTTATTGAGGGCTATATCACTCGAAATCAACTCTGAGTTGCTAATATTTTTTTTTAATTGACGAGATAGATTACTTCTTGAGCCAAATATCAATGTCTTAGTAATCACCATCCCTCCTTTGATAATAAAGTATTCGCATAGTTTAACCCCTATATAGTAGCTAGATTTACCAGTTATCTAACTGCAAGCCGTAAATATTGTAACAAAAATAAACTAATTAACAGTATTAAGGCTATATATATTTTTTCATTTTTCAAATAAAGAAAAATAGGAATTACAATGATCAGTGTTGATTCAAAAATCCTACCTGCGTATGGATTGATAAAATAACCACAAAGATACAAAACAACCAAAGATATTTCAAATTTATATTTATGAAAATAAGCTCTACCCTGCCCAATAATTAATAAAAAAATAGTAAGCCAATAAATAAAGTTCAACCCCGAAACATCTGAATTTGCAATACTATTCGCCTGCCTAGTCCCAAGCAAGCCGGCAATATTTAAAAATACCAAAGAAATTATGGTTGACAGGACGAATAAAATACTTAGATAGCCTTTCATGCTTAGCTTGTTAAATATTTTACTTAAAATAAAAATAAACATTACCACAAAAAAAGACGAATGAATAAGTGGTAATAATATTGGGATTAGTATTCTTTTTTCTCTATTAACAGAATAGTACCAAGCCATAAATATAGATACAGCTAAACCCTGTCTTAAATGTATAGTATAGTTAGATAAAATTTGTGGCAATAATAATATTAACACAATATAAAAAATAGCTGCCTTTACTTTGTTATTGATAATAAGGAGATATGCAGAGACAAAAGATGCAAAAAATACTATTACATTGACTACACTATCAGCCAATAAAAAATACCCAAGAAATGCATTTATAGACAACCATATCGGCTCCCTAACTATAGCTGAAAAAAAATTACCTGTATTGTAAATTTCTGATAAAACTATAGGGGCACTATAAACATAATTAATATACGATTGCTTGTCACCCGAAATCAAAAAGTCATAATGCCTTAAATAAAGAACAATAAAAGCATAGAAAGCAGATAGCACTAATGCGTACATATTTTGACTCGGTCTGCTATTAATGCAAAGGTGTTGCTTGAAGCGCTTTTGTTTACTCGTGTTAATTTTCATAAGAATTAATATAGCATAAGACTTTAAATTTATTCAGAAAGGGATTTTGCGTGATTATCACTTAAAATAGAGGTTAAATATTCGACTCTTCCCTTGTAATTTAGATGGTTTTTATTCTACCACAACATACTCTTACTAGCGGTAATGGCATGATTCGTCAAGTTAATCACTGTCGAGCCAGTTAAAGCTTTATTAAGCACAGCCAGGGCAAGCTGAGTATCCATGGTATTTGATATCTTGTACGATAGCACAACTTTGCCAACCACTCCTTTTCTACCGTTACCTTACCAACTAGTGTAGTTAATCTTTCATTTTTCTCTTGTGACTTATAAGCTCTTCTTTGTATTCTTTAACCGCTTTAGAGGACTCCATAGCAATCTCAGCGTTAGCTAAGAAAAGCCTCTTCTTCCAGTTCAATAGGTTCTATGAAAGGATATTATGCTTGCTGGAAATCTCTGCCAGAGTGTTTTCATTTTGTAGTAGCTCAAACACCAGTTTAGTTTTAAATGCCAAGCTGTATTTTGCGCGTTTTTACTCCGAATTGTTGAGTTAAGTTTAACTCGTTCGAAATAAGAAATTTTAGATTGTTATGTTAAATTATTGGGCACTATAATTATGTACACCCTACAAAGCTAAAAATGTAAATAGTAGGATTGTCACTCCTTACCATTCTGGCATGTTTTATAATATAACCAGTTACAACTTGGTTATAAATTTTTTAACCAACTCTTTTACAACTCTAGGTGTACTCATCATAAGTAAATCTAGAGCGGTGTACTTTATTAGCATAAAGTAATTCTTATGATAATTCATCATTCTTGCTTTTAGGGTACACTTAAATTGCTCCATATTAAAATTTCTAGTCACCATACCATCATGAACCCTTCTTACTACTAATGGTTCATCAAAATAATGCAACCTCCCGCGCGCACTCATTCTCATCCATAGTTCAAAGTCCTGAGATCTAACAAATTTTTCATCATATCCACCAACTTCATTAAAAATACATTTCCTAAACATGACAGAAGTATGTGCAAATGGATTTTTAAAAAATAACTTTTCATGTATATTATCATTCGAAATCTTTGATGGTATGCTAACTTCCCTTCCCAAGGGTTCGTATCTATTAATACCATTGCTACCGCATAATACCGTATCAATTGAAGATTGCATTAAATCATACTGGAGAGTTAGTCTATTTATTAGACTTATGTCGTCAGCGTCTTGCCTTGCAATTAGATTAGATGCAGCATTTTTTATGCCAATATTTAAAGACTTTGTTAGTCCGACATTATTATGATTAATAATTTTTACTCTACTGTCTTTCTTGGCACATTCTTCCAATATCTGTTGTGTATTGTCAATAGAGCCATCGTTAATTATAATGAACTCGTAATCTGAAAATGACTGATTAATAATGCTATCGATCGATTGTTGTAAGTATTTTTCGCCGTTGTACACTGACATTACGACTGAAATACCTGGCCTCTTAAGGGGTTTATTTTTTTTACCAAACATCTTTTCCAATCTAGCCTCTCAACCTTTGTGATGTTGATTAATTTCTGAATATATGTCTAACTCTTTCTTGATATAAGCATTTAATGAATTATGTCTAACGACATGCTTTCTAGCAGACATGGAAATTTTAACTCTTAATTCCTCATTATTCAGTAATTCTATAATCGCATTTTTAATAGACTGACTACTCAACTCAGTAAGGATTCCATTATCGTAATTTGTTATAATAGAATTAATACCAACCACATCAGTTCCAATTACTGAACACCCACATGCCATTGCCTCTATCAATGTTTTAGGGTTTCCTTCATACTCTGACACTAATAAATAAATTTCATGTTCATTGTAATATTTCGGCAATTCCGAATTTGGAATCTTTCCAATGAAATTTACTTTAATAGAATTCTTTTTGGCATGCTCAATCAGATCATTCTTTAAATACCCATCACCAATAATATTTAGTTCAACATTTAATCCAATTACTGAATCAAGCAACATAAAGAGATTTTTTTGCTCTATCAATCTACCAACAACAAGTAATTTTGTTAATTCTCTAACACTATTATTATTTTTAAAAAAATCTAGGTCTATCCAATTTTGTTGGACTGTGATGTTTTGAATTCCTGGGTAGTACAATAGAGACCTGTCCCTATCCTGATTGCTAGAAACAACTACATAGGAGGCCTGTTTTAGTGCCAATATAACAAGCTTTCGAAGAAGGGCGTAAATTAATCCAGATCTATTTTGCTTTCTAAAAAAGTAAAGGTGATCATACCCATATCTATATAACAAAGGTATTCTGGTTAATTTTGATAGAATGGCAGGAGTCCAAGCACCATGCATTTGCTTGGTCTTTAATATATCAAAATTAGCAATTCTCTTTCTAAGTCTAAATGGAAGAATAAACGACATTAGAATGTTAACCACTTTAAATTTTGACTTTTTAAATATACTATATATTGGCAGAACCTTTATTCCATTTAGTCTTTCTGTATATTTCAAATCAGAAATGCCGCCGTAGGTTATAAATGTAACTTCATTTCCACATTTGACAAGTTTTTCATAGAGAATCACCTCTCTTTCTATTAATCCAACCCTATCCCATGTGGATAATGATACTCCGTAGGTAAAAAAAACTGCAATTTTCATTTTAAAATTTTACGGAAAATTGCCACAGGCAAACCTAACATATTTTTTATACGCAATACGACTCCAGGGCTGCTGTAAATTTTAAAAAGTTCAGGGTGGATAATATCGTACGAAGGTAGTAAAGGTTCAACAGGTTCGCTTTGTGGAGAGCACTTTCTAAAAATAAATATATTTTGTTTATACCAAAAATCTATATCTTTATCATTCCAAATAACTTTTCTTACAATATCTAAGCATTCGTAATCATTTTGACCAAACTTTTTTATCCAATAACTTTGTGGTTGTTCGTTTATATGACCATTCCCCCCTTGGCCCGGAACAGCGGCACTAAACAACACGATATCTGACAACAAAGTTAAATCTTCAACAAATCTACTAGCATTTTCTTCTGAAATATGTTCGGCAACTTCTAATGAAATTGCTAAATCGAATCTATTATCCAATCTTATTGGCAGCTCAAAATTGTGCTTTATTAAGTCGCCTGATGAAACAAATAGTGACGGATCAATCCACTCACCTTCTAGTCCAACTAGATTTTCAATTCCTTTATTTTCGGATGCCTTTAACCAGGAGCCAACGCCACATCCTACATCCACTACAGAGTTAATTGAAAACTTTTCAAAAACAATATCAAGAATTCTATCTGTAGCATGCTTCGTTTTATTGTATCTATTGATATAGAAGGACCTTTTATATTCAGCCATAGAAATTACACCTTCTTTAATAAAATATATCTAACACATTTTGGTAGTGAACTTGTCAAAATAGAGCTATCTTCATTACTTACACTATAGTAAATCCCCCTCTTCATTCCATCTGATTTCATGATTTTATCTGGGGTGTAGCCCAGTTTTTGAAACTGACTAGGTATAGGGGTTCCTGCTGATACAATAACCTCACAATTAAACCCAATTGAAAATAAGAAGTCAAGCTGATTTGACAGTGAATGCTCCTCACTATACTCTTTCGGGTGTATCTCAAAAAACAATATAAATCCTGAAGGGGCGCTAGTCAATGTCTGCTGCATACCAGAAATTACTTCCACCTCGTGTCCTTCAATATCCATTCTTAAGAACATTGGATTCAATCCATAACGACTGACTAAATTATCAACTGTATCCGTTTGAACTTGAATACCAGTATTATTTTCTGATGATGAATTTTTGCTTGTTATTTTATTTAGATTTGAAGCGCAATCTACATCTAACGATGCAACTCCAACCTTATCGGATATTGCTATATTAAGTGTATTTACCTTAACTAGAGGATTGATCAGTTTAACATTTTTCTCCAGTAGCTCAAAGTTTCTAGGATCTGGCTCTATACACAACATATTTGTATTCGGGCCTATGATTAATGACTCAAAAATAGGGTAAATACCAATATTTGACCCACAATCAATTACATCATAACCAGGTTTGAGATATTTCTTTATCAGATAAATCATATCCTCTTCTCTAGTTCCCTTAACAGCAAGAGTTTTAGATATCCCTGGGGTTGTAAAATCTAAATACATTGAAAAATATTTTAATTTTCTTTTTACGTACCTCTTTCCTAGTATTTTTGAATTTATAAAAAAATCTATTCTCTTTAACGCCTCTACTAATATCACAATTACATCTCCTTTTTTAAAATTTATTATTTCACTTACACTTCCTGCATGCTGTCTACATGCTATTCTTTTGATTTTCTTGTATATTGGAATATCCATATGATCATCATTCTCCACCCTTGCAAGGATAGATAAATCAAGCTTATAATTGCTCTTTACATTCATGTCTCTATAAAAAGCTGATCGCTCAGAATATATACCACTCCTTCCTCCCTTCATATATATAAACCACTTGTCTTTGTGGAATTCATCAAAGGCAATATGCGACATTATATTTGTAAAGGTTAGAGAATCTTGATACTTAAGATATGACAAGTATAGACCTTCTTGATCTGAAAACCATGAATATTTAAGTGGCTGTACAATTTCCTTATAGTGGCTTAAAAAGCCCAACACCTTGCCACACACTCTGTACCCTTGTATACCTGCAGTACACACTCCATAAAAAGGCGTGCCCAAAGGCCCTAATTGATATTTTTTATTTTCTTGTATTTCCTTATGATATAAAAAATGCCCCTCATCAATTAAAAATATCACATCAGATTCATTATTATTTATTAACTGATTTAAATTTATTTCAACTAGAGTGTTTGCATCAAGATAAAAAACCCAATCAAACTTTTTAACAATATCATTATTAAGCAAACACACTCTTCTGCTGCTGCAAAATGATTTTTCAATTTCTTTATTGGGGAAATTAACTCTTATATCGTTTACAACACAATTAGGATAAGTCTGCCTTAACCAGTTAATCTTATATGGTGCAACATTAACAAGATCGAAAAGAAAATTGCACTTTGTATTGTGACGCTCAACGCTATGTAAAAGATTTTCAAGATAATGAAAAAATTCATTATTAACTGTTGAGCAAATAAGTAATGATTTGTGTTTATCCATAATATTCCTTACACTTTAATGTGATGAAATAATTTTGTAGTCTGACAATGGATATACTTTTCTCATTGCAATTTCATGTTTTAATTTTTTTTCATCAAATGAATAATTCCTAATCTCATTAATAACCATATTTAATTCCGAAATTGATTTAACTGTTCGGACAAAATTATCAGTTAGGTTGCTAATATGGCTAGAATGACCGTCATCAAATAAATCTAAAACGATAACTGGCACCCCACAATAAAGAGCTTGGAAAATTAAAGAACTCCACCACGTTACCAAAATATCTATTCTTGATAGGTACATTTCCAAAGACCCGCTACTTCTTAAATTTACAACACCATTTTCGATAAACTTTGAATAAATATCTGAATCATCTTGCGGATGAACTGTTAAATATGTGGCGTACTCATTAGAAATAACATTTTCAAAGAACTTTTTATCCATTACATTCTTCTTGTGTAAGCTTAATATTGGATTCCCTATATCTGGCGCATATCCGATACAATGAGATTTGTAAAGCTTATATCTAGATATATCCACATTCGGTGGGAAATCTTTAAGAATGACCTGTGGATTAGCTAATGATAGTTGCCTATATGAAATTTCATTATTTACAACAATTGAGTCGTAATTGTATTTTAATGAGGGCGTTAAAAAAGGTGTCGACAGGGTTAATACTGTTTTAAGGACATTTTCATTAAATAGAAATTTAAAACATTGCCCTACAAAATCCGCCCCTTCTTCCATGATAAGGGTGTCAGCAGTTATATTTGGCTTTTCCTTTTTTAGGATATAGAATTGAGCAACATGCCAATAAGACAAAGTCCTATAATTTACCATCATTTTGATAACATTTATTCTATCCTTGAAATGAAAATTGTTTCTGAACTTTTCTAAGGGAACATCATAATATGAGCCTTCTGATAATAGATATGTTTTTGCTCTATCTATCCCTTTAGAGCACGTAATAGTTCTATGCCCATCAGTAATAACATGGTCAGAAAATCGCCAATGCCTCAATCTGCTCGACATAATATCTTTGACGACACGGAGTATTTTATACAATACGATATAAACTCGAGAGAGTATAAAATCTATAATGTTAATGTATCCTCTTTTATAGCAAAGTTTCAATAGGTTCAAATGCATTTCAGATTTCTCTCTTGTAAATAATAAAGGATCGAAATCGTCACCACTCCTCCTCATGCACTCTCCATATACAGACTGGTAATCTGAAAATTTGATACCTTTTTCTACTTTATTTGCAATGTCTTTAGATGTAATGATTATTTTAAGCATGTTTTATCAATTTACTCATATGATATATTTGGATATTTTTCCAGTCAGAAAGGAGCGCTATAGTACAGATAATTCGATATCCATACATACTCTGTTACATCCTCCAAAGCCCGTCTTAAATTTGCTGATCCCTAGCTCTTTCTGGGTTGGGTGATTGCCGCTCGCATCACATGAAAAAAACTGTTCACCCATGTCAAACCAATGACATCCTATTTGCTTTGCATATAGCATTGCGGTCCACATTAATGAATGAAAAATCGGCTTATCAAAAAGATCCCTGCGTGATGCAGATACACCGTAAAAACAATTAGTTTTACTAATTATAAAATAACCCGCGGAAACAAGTTCATCACCTAGATACCCAAAAACAATAAAAGCCTCTCCATTCTTGATTGAGTCATATTGCTTAATCCATGAATTTCTAGATCGTGTCTCTCGTCCAGATACTAGAATGTGCAAATCTCTGAACATTAAGATATGATCAATTGATATATTTTTACACGTATAAACAACTGGGTGTAATTCTCTTAGTCCCCAATTAATTAAACTATGGTAGCTTTTACGAATATCTTTCTTCAGGGATGCTTCATCTTGATGCAAATCTATAGTGCGTAAAAATACAGTTATAGATTTTCCACCTTCTGATAATAGGTACTCAGAAATAAATGACATCTTTCCATTAAGTAAAAAATCTCGATACCTTAACTTGCCATGCACATACCCTATTGCATAAATAAGCTCTCTTAGAAAGTACTTTCTTTCTTTTTTGGTCAGTTGTCTACCACTTTCAACTAATACACATGGAACAATATATGCATTTAAATTTGTCAAACCTTCAGATTCTAATAGAAAACCAATAAAAGCAGCAATAGGCTTATTATCGTTTAATAATAAAAATGACTTATCCTCAACCTTGCAGATTTCATCAATATACCTCTGCCGTGAAAAATTAAGAGATCCATTTGTGTATTCAGATGAAAACCAATCTTGATTTTCTATTAATGTGTCAATAGCTGACTTATAATCAATATCTGTTATCTTATTGATCTTTAACATATTATCTTAACTCCTGAAAAAAAAATAGAGAAATTTTAACTTGTAAAAAATACATTTTTTTCCCTAAAGTTTCTCTATTCCTTCTTGCGGAAGGATACGTTTTTTTCCACCAGGTGGAATGCAACTGACAACTCTTTTCCCGCAATGCAGAGCAACAACCATAGCCATACTGTTGGCACCAACTACAATATCACTTTGCGCTATCTCCTCCAACAAGGTTAGCTTTCCACCTAATTCAACTGATTGATTACAACAATTCTTTGCCCAGCGGTACTTCTTGATTGATTCAGATGGATGCGGTCGAATAATAATTTTATTAATATTGCTATCTAT
>Ga0233442_1001640_pt1 | contig 16546 bp, 14 predicted proteins | sample SI_123_September_3_FD_182789 | JGI IMG/M metagenome (GOLD analysis project Ga0233442, IMG submission 182789) | Seawater microbial communities from Saanich Inlet, British Columbia, Canada - SI_123_September2016_150_MG | ecosystem: Environmental > Aquatic > Marine > Inlet | place: Canada: British... | reverse complement strand
TATTTATCTGCTAATTGCTTAATTTTTTCCATATCGCAAGGTAGCCCAGCAAAATGTACAGGGAAAATTGCCTTAATATTGCTTGAATTTAGAATTGTTTGTTCTAACTTGTTAATATCAATATTTAAAGTGCTACTATCAATATCAACAAATACTGGCTTAGCGTCAACATACAAAATAGAATTACTAGTTGCAACAAAAGTATTTGGCGAGGTAGCAACCTCATCACCTTTACCAAGTTCTAGCGCCATACACGCTAAATGTAGTGCTGCTGTGCCGTTTGAAACAGCAACCCCATATTTAGCGCCCACATAATTAGCAACTTTATTTTCAAATTCTGCAACTTTTGGACCTTGTGTTAACATACCACATCTAAGCACATCAACAACAGAACGCACATCATCCTCATCAATATAGTGTTTACCGTAAGGAATAATATCTAAAATTACTTGATTTAAAACACTACTACTTTCTTGCTCTTTTAATGATTGAAATTGTTCATCAAGATTAGCAACTTTACAATCAAGCGCTTGACAAAGTTTGGCATTAGATAAACTCATGTCCTTAGGTCTTTTTACTAAATTTTCTTTGTCATTAATACTAATAGCATTAATTAAATCAATATCCAAATTAAAACAATTCGCAAGTTTAACGCCAAATTCATATTTAGATAAACGCTCATTGCCAACAACATTAAACACACCTATAGCGCTTAAATCTATTAATTTATGTACTTTTTTAACCAGATCATTAATTAAAATTGGTGTAAAAAACACATCGTCAAATAAGCTTACCGAATTATTTTGTCTTAAATTATTTATAATGAAATTACCAAATGATTTGTGGTGCTTTGCACCCCATCCAAAGAAATTAGTACGAATAATTAGTGCATCTTTACAATTTTCTTGTACTTTCAATTCACCCAAATATTTAGTTTCAGCATATACATTAATAGGATTAACAGTAGCTTCTTCTGTACTTTTTTGATCATGACCGGAGAATAAGTGGTCTGTCGATATATACACTAATTTAATATTTAACTCATTACACGCAGTTGCAATATTTCCTGCCAAAACAGCATTAACTTCTGTGGCAAGATCTGGTTTTTTTTCACACTCTTCTACATCGGTTAGCCCTACAGTATGAATTACAATATCAGGCCTATACTTACCTAAAATAGACAGGCATTCTTTTGTGGAATTTAACGGTGCAGTCTCTGTATTGACGCCTAGTATCGATATCTTTCTATTATGAAGAATTAGTGTTATTGAGTACTTATTTAAGAGTGATAACGTCCAATTGACAGCTAATAACCCAGACCCTCCAGTAATTAATACTTTTTTCTGCATTATTATATTTTTCCAATTTTCTCTTTATTGTCCTTGATCCACTGTTTTAAATTTTCAACTGTCATCCACTCATTATTTTGATCTGACGAATACATAAAGTTTTCATCAACTTTTATCCCGCCACTATTACGTTGCGGATCAGACGACCAATTATATATTGCCGGTAAAATCTTAAAGTGTTTATCGTATTCATAAGTGTGTGGAGCATCTTCTAAACCAATCATTTGCTCATGAATCTTTTCGCCTGGCCTAATCCCTATAATTTCATATTTTGCATCAATATTAACGGCTTTAGCAATATCCGTTATCAGCATTGACGGAATTTTCTTAACGTAAATTTCACCGCCCTGCATATCATCAAAAGCATGCCATACCAGTTCTACAGCATCTTCTAAGCTAATCATAAAACGCGTCATATCTGGATCTGTAATCGGCAACTTACCAGTTTTTTTTAATTTGATGAAAAACGGGATTACTGACCCCCTAGAACCCATAACATTCCCATAACGCACAACTGAAAATCTTGTATTGTGGGATTTTGCATATGCATTTCCCGTAATAAATAATTTATCCGATACTAGTTTAGTGGCGCCATAAAGATTAATTGGATTGCTTGCCTTATCTGTGGACAAGGCAATAACACCTTTAATATTATTGTCAATACATGCATCAATTATATTTGTTGCTCCATTAATATTAGTTTTGACACATTCAAGCGGATTATACTCTGCAGTTGGAACAATCTTTGTTGCCGCTGCATGTACCACATAATCTATACCATTCAAAGTACGAGATAAATGTTCTTTATCTCTAACATCCCCTATAACAAATTTAACCCTGGAATCTCCCTCAAATAATTTTGCCATATCCCACTGCTTCATCTCATCTCTAGAATAAATAACAATTTTTTTAGGATTGTACTTGTCCAGAGTCATCGGAATAAATGTATTTCCGAATGAACCAGTTCCGCCTGTAATTAATATAGATTGATTTTTTAACATTGTAAGCCTAGAGTATATTTAAAATATAACAAATTAATGATACGATAAATATCAATTGTGTTTCAATTTATCATTTTAACATATAGAAATATCTTATAAATGTGGCTTAGTCATTATCCTTTCTGAATCATCTACAATCCACTTAGAAAAAGAAAATGAGCTAGTAAATGCAGGAGAGATTGAGTTTAAAACATGCATACTATTTTCTGTTTTTTCAATAATATAATCCATTTTTATTTCTTTTGTATTTACATCGATAAGTTGTGGACGTATTCCAACTTTACTACTTGGGATTAAATCATTAAAATTTAACTCTGGTATTAACTTCTGTGCCGATTTCAAAAACCAAGGTTTAAAATATTTCTTAATTTCAGCATGCGCTAACATCCTAAAATTATTTTTGTTATTGATATACATATTAAGTAGTTCAGAACCAACTTTAATTCCTTCGCCAAACTCTATACCTTTTAGAGCCCTATAATTCTCTCTACCAAATGCTGGTATAGCTGTTGGACCAATATAAATATCTCCATTTATTACTCGTGTCAGGTGCACTCCAAGAAAAGGGAGGCGCATATCAGGAACAGGGTAAATACTGCTATTTAATAAATAACTTCTTTCTGGCCTCAATTTATAGTAAGTGCCTTTAAATGGAATCATAGTGTAATTCAGACCTTTCCCGAACATTTTCGCTATTCTATCTGCATTTGCGCCTGCACAGTTATACAAGTAACCGTATGATATTTCTTCTTTAGATGTTACCAAAGTCCTGCGCTTCTCTCTCTGTCTCAATAATAATGAATTAAATTTAAACTTAATATTTTTCTCTACAAGTAGCTTATACAATTTTTGAACCACGGCATTACTATTAATCACTGCTGTATCTGGACTATAAATACCCGCTTTATATGGCGAAGCATGTGGTTCTATCTTCTTTACCTCTCTTTCATTCAATTTTTCAGCATTAATACCATTATCCTTAGCGTTTTGCAACAACTTATCAATAGCTGCCAAGTCATTCTCTGATGTAGCAATAATAACTTTTCCAGACTTGTTGCAATCAATGCCATATTCATCGGCAAACTCTTGCATCTTCTTTGCACCAGATGAACACACTTTCGCTTTAAGTGTATCGCTACCATAGTAAATTCCAGAGTGGAGAACACCACTATTACGGCCACTTGCATGTAACCCCACTGTTGGCTCTTTCTCTAAAATAATAATCTTTGCCAAAGGGTCTCTTCTTTTTAACTCCCAAGCAACTGTAAGGCCAACAATTCCAGCTCCAATAATTAAAAAATCACAACTATCATTCACTTTCTATTTACACATTTCCATATAGGCTATTCTTAATCATCGTATAACCTTTAAGTAACTCACCAATGCCTCGATCTAGTGAAAATTCAGTTTTAAAACCAGTTGATTCAATTTTTTCATTTGATACAATATAATTTCTTTGGTCAGGATCCTTGCCAATTTGCTCATCAATAAAGATAAAATCTGGTACTTGTTTTTGAATATGCTCACAAAGCTCTTTCTTAGAAACATTGGCATCTGATAAGCCAACATTATAAATTTCACCTTTCATTGCATCATGATTGTTGAGTGCATGCTGAAAAACACGAGAAACATCACGAACATGAATATAATTTCTCTTGAAGTGGCTTTCGAAAAGCACAACAAATCGATCGTTCACTGCTCTATAGGTAAAATCATTCACTAATAAATCAATACGCATACGTGGAGACATGCCAAATACTGTTGCCAAACGAAAACTTATAGCGCTAGGGTGCTGCATTAATTCTTTTTCAATTTCTACTTTCTCAATCGCATATTGTGAAATTGGTCGTAATGGTGATTCTTCATTGCAATAATTGTCCTTGTCTCCAGTGCCATAAGCACTATTAGTAGTAGGCATAAGAACTATCTGATCCTTAGAAATAAGCTTAAGCATTAATTCAATTGCATCATGATTAATAGTAGTAGCTCCTATTGGATCTAAACTACACAATGGGGCGCCAACAAGTGCAGCCAAAGGAATAATTACATCTGCCTCCTTCATTAATGCCAACATGGTATCTTTTTGACGAATATCGCCCTTTACAACAGTAAAGTTTGGATGGTAACAACAATGATTAAGACTAGTCTGTTTAAACATGAAGTTATCCAAAACAGTTACCTTATGGCCTTCTGCAAGCAAATCTGGAACCATAGTTGAACCTAGATAACCAGCACCGCCAGTAACTAAAATATTGTATGACATTCTTCTCCTTTATTTATTATTAATAAATAATCCAGCTAAATTATAAAATTAAAGTGCAATATAAAATATTATAATTTTAGGATTTTACTTGTTTTTATTCACAGTATAAACAACCATTTTTTTTAATTAGGCAAAATATCTATTGCCTGGTAATAATCTTCTGGTACACCTATATCAATAAATTTTCCCTTGCATTCTTTACCGTACAATACCCCGCCATTAGAAATAAAATTTGGTAACAATTCATCCTCTAATGATGCCTTATCTCCAGCCTTGAAAGTTAATGAACCCAACACCGAGGGCTCTATCAAATAAACCCCTCCATTAGCTAAACCGCTTGATTTCTTTGACTCAGACTTTAATGATAATATTTCACCATTCGGGCTCACATCCATACCCATATAACGCTCAAACTGACTAGTTCTAAAGAGTGAAAATGTCCACTCAGATTTACGTTCTAAATGAAACTCGTACAGATTCTCGAGACCTACTTCTATAAACGTATCACCATTAAGTACAAGAAAGGGCTCGGTTAATCCTTTTTCGGCCAATAATAAGCCACCTCCTGTGCCAAGTGGTTCGTTCTCTATTGCGTATTCAATAGGAATACCTTTGTATGTATTGCCAAAATGCTCAATAATTAATTCTTTCAAATATCCTACAGATAAAATAAATCTATTGATTCCCTGTTTAATCCAGTAATCCATCTGATGTTCAAGAAAAGGACGGTTACGAATAGGTGCCATAGGTTTGGGCAAACCAGGAACAGTTCCTCTCAATCTTGTCCCGAGCCCGCCTGCAAGAATAATGGCAACCCTTACCGTCATAGCTAATTATTCAACTGAATTAAGAATACGGCAAATATCATCGATCTCTTCATCAGTCAAGTCGGGGAAATTACCAATATAGAAACCATAAAAGTGAATATGTTCAGTTTCTGGGAAATTCTTATAATGATCTTTAGGCACAATTCCTTTAAGATATGGTTGACGAGTTTGATTACCTCCACCCGCACTACCACGCCTAAATTCAAGCCCAGACTCTCTCATCTTATCCATTAACCTTTTAACAAACTCATCATCAGGGTTATTTAATATAAGGTTAAAAGCGTAATTACTTGAGCCCTCTAATTTAAAATCTGTACGGTATTTATCAGGATCGATCTGCTTAAGAAATCTATTAAAATTATCAGTACGGCGTTGAATATTTTCATCTAAACGCTTGAGTTGACTTAAACCCATAATTCCGCCAATTTCGGTATTACGAACATTATATGCAGGAAATGAAAAAATAAAGTCTGGATGTAAGTCTGGATTTTCTTTGTAATAGGCTTCTTTTGTAGCCTCGTCGTTTGCCTCGCGTACCATACCGTGTGACCGTAACATTCTAGCCTGTTGATATATTTCAAGATCATTAGTACAAATCATCCCACCCTCAATAGTGCTCATATGATGAGCATAAAAGAATGAAAAATTAGATATTAAACCAAAACTGCCAACTTTTTGGCCATTGTGGGTGGCGCCATGAGATTCGCATACATCTTCAATCAATGGAATGTCTTTTCTTTCAAGCTCAAAAATTAACTCATCTGTCAATCCGTCAAAACCTTGAGCATGTGTCAAAAAAACTGCTCGTGTTTTATCGGTAATTTTTGACAATAATTGATCAGCATCCATTGCCAATGATTGTGGATTTATATCAACAAATACTGGTGTAAATCCGTTTTGCAAAACTGATGAAATATCTGAAATCCAAGTAAGAGTTGGTACAATCACTTCGCCGCCTTCTGGATAACGAATTTTAAGTATTGCCATGGTCAATAAATTTGCTGATGCTCCAGAATTAACAAACACACTGTATTTTACCCCTAGCCATTCAGACCATTTTTCTTCAAATGCACGAACATTGACACCATTGGTTAAAATCGGGTCGTCCTGTTTTAGATGCTCAATAATTGCATCTAAATCATCACGCAAAATATTATTTCTCATTAAAGGATAGTTCATAATTTCTGAAAGATTTTAATTAGGAATGGTTTGTATAAAAGGACGAACCTTTTTTAATATAGACTGAATACCAATGCCGACCTTCTCATGCAGTTCGATACGAGAGCCTAACTCAAAACTATAGCCTGGCTCAACACCAATACTCAATGTTTTAACATTTAAGTTGCTTTTAGCAATAAATTCAAACAACATTGCATCAAGTCCACCACGCCCTCTAAAGCCTTCTTCACAACTTACTATTGCTGAATAAGGTGCCAACACAGTTTTGAGCCTGTCGGCTGAAAAATGAGTTAAATTAAATATATCAATTACACCTAACTTCTCCCCATCTTTAGCGATTTCATTGGCTACTTGAAATGCTGTATGCAACATATAACCAGTTGCTATCAAACAAATTTTCTCGCCTTGTTGATGCACATGAAACCCATCAGAAATTTTTGGGGGGCCCGCTTCGTAAATTACAGGTAGTATTTGTGCATCAAAACGTAAATACTTTAGTCCGTTTGAACTAACACAACCATCAAATAATTTGTCTGCTGTTATATGGTCGGCTGGAGAAAGCACCTGAAAATTAGGCAATGCTCGCATAATAGTAATATCTTCATAACACTGGTGAGTTGGTCCCGAAACAACATAACTGTACCCAGCACCAACACCGATCAAATTAACATTCATAGGTCTAACTTCAGAAAGAAGTGCCAAACTTACTCTGATTTGCTCATAACAACGCATGGTAATAAAAGGTGCAATTGCATAAGCAAAAACAGTGAAACCTTCAATTGCTAATCCTGCAGTAATATTAATTAAGTTTTGCTCAGCAATTCCAACATTTACAAAACGATCAGAAAAATCTTCACGAATTTTATCAAGCACAGGTGATCCAAAGTCGGCACTTACAAAGAAAATTGATGGATTACTTGCCATCTCCTGCCATATTCGTTCTAAAAATACATCGCGCATTGCAAATGAATTAATATTCACTTTTTTTTCTCCAGCAACGTATCAATTAAATTCTCTAACAAATCATCAATCAACTCTGGTTTAGGATTAATAATATGGGAAAGTGAAGCATCTTCTAATCCTGGAACCCCATGTCCCTTCAATGTTTTAGAAATAATTGCCTTTGGCCTTCCCTCTTTGATATTCTTTTGCTTTAACAATATTTCTTGTACTGCTATTATGTCGTGTCCATCGACCTCTAGACAATCCCAACCAAAAGAGGTTAGACGCATTGCTAAGTCACGGTGTGAGACGATATTATCTGTATGGTCCAACATACTGATACTGTTGTCATCAACAATTAAATGTAAATTATCAAGCCCATGGTGAGATGCAAACATTATGGCTTCCCAGTTTGCTCCCTCATGTAGCTCTCCATCACCAGTAACAACAAAAACGTTACTATCACTCTTTTTGGTTTTAAGCGCAAGCGCTACACCCGTAGCAACCCCTAGTCCGTGACCGAGTGATCCATTCACTGTTTCATACCCAGGAATGACTGGGTCAGGAATACCGCCAAGAAAACTCCCTGCTTGACACACATTCTGCAGCTCTTCCATTGCAAAGAACCCAAGATCTGCAAGAATTGGATACATGCAAATAGAGCCGTGCCCCTTGCTAATAATACAACGGTCACGCTCTTCATCTAATGGGCTTGATGCACTAAATTTAAGTACACCTCCGTAATAAAGCGCTACAAATATTTCAATTACAGAAAGAGAAGATGCTAACCTTGTTTCAGGAGCACGACGGTGTATTGCTAGGGTCTCTTTCCAAACCCACAATACTTTTTCTCTAAGATTATTAACCTGGTCAGTTGTCATTTTTTCTCATATAAATTTATCTGATATATTAAGCAATATTATCAAGATACCACTGACATGTTGATTCTAACCCTGTATCAAAATCAGTCTGCGATTTCCATCCTATTGATTTAATCCTACTATTATCAAGTAGTTTTCTAGGTGCGCCATCGGGTTTAGACGTATCCCACTCTATTGTTCCTGAATATCCCACTATATGTCTAATTTTCTCTGCCAACTCTTTAATAGAAATATCAGAACCAACTCCTATATTAATAGGAAGATCTTCATCATCAAGCGATGCCTCTACCAACATAAGACATGCACTAACAATATCATCAGCATATATAAATTCTCGCCTTGGTGAACCTGTACCCCACAATGTGACAGACGATTTGTTGTGTTTTTTTCCCTCATAAAAGCGTCTAATTAACGCCGAAAGAACATGTGAACTACTAAGGTCAAAGTTATCGTTTGGACCATATGCACTATTTGGGATCACAGGAATAAGAACAACTGAATTATTTTGCCTATTAATAGCTTGACACATTTGAACACCTGCATATTTTGCGCTAGCATATGCAATACTTGTAGGTTCAGGATGGCCAGTGCATAATTGATTTTCATTCATTGGCTGGGATGTATCACGTGGGTACATACAAGAAGAGCCAAAAAATATCACCCGCTTTACGTCATACTCTTGAGAAGCATTAAATACATTAAGCTGTATAGAAAGATTTTCTCGAATAAAATCTGCTGGAAAATCTTTATTTTGCACAATACCTCCAACCCTGCCAGCAGCTAAAATGACAACCTCTGGTTGATTTTTATGGAAGAATTCATACGTATCATTTTTGGAGGTTAATTCGAGCCTAGCTCTATCTCTTGTAATAATATTCGTAAACTGGTTCTCTTTAAAAAATCTTATGAATGCAGAACCTATTAACCCTTTATGACCCGCAACATATATTTTTGTATCTTTTTTTAGCTTAAATCCCATTATATTAGTTGTGTTAAAGATCTAACATTTTAAAAACCGTTTGGTTGATACAGAACAACCTTTGAGCCAGAATTGTCAAATTTAAATGGAACAAAAGTTAGACCGCTTAACGCTTTTTTAATTTTATTCTGATATTCCGGTTTTGCGAAAAATAAAATAAACCCGCCGCCACCAGCACCCAATATTTTTCCGCCAATAGCTCCATTCTTTATAGCAATATCATATATACCATCTATGCCTGAATTAGTGATGTCCTTTGATAAACTGCTCTTCATTTTCCACGCATCATTCAGTAAAAATCCAAACTCATCTAAAGATGAATTTTCGTTTGTCAAAATAGATAATCCCTCACCAACCATGTCATGCATTTCTCTCATTTGTGAGTGACAATTTTTCATATTTTCTAACTGACTTTTAGCAACCTCTGATGAAAATCTAGAAATACCAGTATAAAAAAGCATTAAATGACCATTTAAATTCACCTTTCTATCTTGGCTAATAATTATTGGATTAACAGAAAAAGTGCCGTCTATATTAAAGTTAATTTCATTAAAACCACCATATGCTGCAGCAACCTGATCCTGAGAGCCAACATTCTCCTTAATCATATCTTGTTCGATGTGGATAGCTGTTTTTGCAAGTTCTTCAGGTGACCCCATTGAACCTTTTAAAGCATTCATAGCATTTGCCAAACCAACAGTAAATGATGAACTTGAACCAAGCCCAGATCTAGCTGGCAGATCACCATCATGATGAATCTCCAAACCTTGTGTACATTTAAAATATTGTAATGATTCTCTTACTGAAGGATGTATTATTTCGTCAATATTATTGACGCTTTCTATTTTAGAATATACAACTCTATATTTATGTTCAAAAAACGGAGGAAGGTATCTTACGCTAATATAGCAGTACTTATTAAATGTAGTGGACAATACTTTTCCGTGATTTTCCCTAAACCATGATGGATGGTCTGTCCCACCACCAAAAAAAGAGATTCTATATGGGGTTTTAGTAATTATCAAAGGTCCGCTCTCTTAGAATCTTTAGTTTTATTTCTCTTATACCATAAGATAGTTTTTTTTATTCCAGCTTCGAGAGAAACTTTTGGCTGCCACCCCAATACCAACTTAGCTTTTGAACAATCCAGGGAAACTGATGTCTTAACTGTTGGCTTGCTTTGTTCAAAAGCTACCTTCTTATCATCAACCCCAGATATCTCCAAAATCTTATCCACCAGCTCCTTAACACTAATAGCTATACCAGAACCAATATTCAATAAACAAAATGGACTCTTATCATTGGTAGATATAATTTTTTCAACTGAATCAACAAGATCACTAATATAAAGCAGGTCTCGCTCTTCGGAACCATCCCCCCATATAGATACAATATCCGAATCTTCACTAAGCACTTTGTTAACTGTTGCTCCAAAAACATGAGAATTTTCAAGACCAAACTTATCATACGGACCATATATATTAGAGTGTCGAATCACATAATGTTTTGTCCTTCCTAAGCGTGAATAAAATTCACACATCTTTTCTATATAGACTTTTGTCCAACCTACTCCAAAATAGCCTGGAAAAATCTCATTAGATGGATCAAAGTCTGACTCAGTAACTGGATTTTCTAAAAATGGTTGGGCTTTTGTTTGATACATCACTGTACAACTAAAAAATATGAATTTTTTTACATGATTATCATAACAAGATTTAAGAATAAGGGAGTTCATAACTGCATTATCCGTAACATGAACATACGGACGCTCAATCACATCCTTCACACCAGTTGTATTGGCGGCAGCTTGAATAACAATATCATGTGACTTAACGACCCTTTCTACATCATCAGCGACTGTCAAATCTGCTTGTACAAAATCAACATTGTCAATCAAAAATGGGGGTCTTTTATTGTATACAGCTGTAACTTTGTATCCATTTACTTTTTGTAATGACTTAACTATATTTCTACCAATAAAACCTGTCGAGCCACAAACTAATATTCTCATAACTCTAATCAGCTAATATTTTTCTTTTTAACTTCACTGATAACATTTCATCTATATGATCTATGGTTTTTTGACCAAATTTAATACGTAAATTATCCTGTACATCTTGACTGCTATAATATTCATTAAAAAGTTCGTCCCTAAGTCTTAATACTTGTGCAGCTGTAAGGTATTTTGTTGGCAATGGCTTACACTCATCGCTATACAGTCCATATTCTTCCCAATTTTCTGGTTCTCCTATAATACCCTCTCCTACATATTTATCATAAAATGGTGTTCCAGGATATGCAAATGCAGGATAAATGTTATTCCATTCGAATTGATGCTTACGCAAAAAATCTACATTTTTTCTAATAGAGTCCTCATCATCATCATAAAGACCTAAGATTGCGTGGCCAATCATGTTTATACCTGCATCTCTTGTTATTTTTATCACTTCATCATTAGAAAGAGAGCCTTTCTTTACCGCTTTATTTATCGACTTCAAAGCATTCTCATCATCTCCAGCTTCAAAACCATAACCAACCCAATTAACACCAATCTTCTTAAGGCGTTTAAGAATATATGGTGTAACTGAATCTACTCTCGCATAACACCAAATATTTAAATCGTACCCTCTTTCGCCCATTAGGTCACAAAACTCCTCAACTCTTGGATGTTTGATTACAAACAACTCATCCATTATTCTGAGATTCTTCACCCCATGGTTGTTTACAAGAATATCTATCTCTTCAACGACGGTCTTCATATCTCTAAAACGAAATGTTCTTTTGCTATACAAATTATTTATACAACAAAAATCACATGGATACGCGCAACCCATGGATGTCCAAATAACGCCATAAGGTGATCTATTATCAATATCGTCACCAAAACAATGCCAATTATGAGCTCTATACAATTTTGGATTTAATTTATCCCAATTTATCATAGGGAGAGAATTAACATCAATCATTTTTGGCATGGGATTAATGACAGTGGTCACATTGCCTAATAAATCCTCTTTTACGTAGGCAATACCGTCAATATTATCAATGCTCACATTACTAATAAGATTTTTAGTGAGTAGTAAAATAGTTTCATAACCTTCGCCGATAATAACATAATCAGCAGATGTTTCTTTTAGTGTTCTTTCTGGCAAAACTGTAGGATGCCCACCATATACAAAGGTTCTGATTTGATCTGGTAAATTTATGGCAATATCTTTGAAAAACCCTATAACAGCTGGCATTGTTTGCGTTGAAGCTGAAACATTCACACCAGTTGAAAAAACTCCAAGTATTTTTGGACTTAATTTGGTAATTAAACTCAACAAATCTTGTGCAGAAATTTTTGTAATATCTAGATCAATAATTACTGATGTCAGACCATTGCTTTCTACATATGCATCAACTAACCCTAAAAGAACATCAGGTGTTGTGCTAGCCAATGATTCAACTTGTCCATATGCCCCACTCTTGCTTGGATGAATTAAAACTATATCACATCTTTCTGGAATTTTATACATAAAAATTTTTTCTAATTAAGAAAATAATGCAGTCAATCTGGTATGAACTCAAAAAAACCAGATTTACTACGATTATCTAAAAATGACCCCTTATCAGATCTAACTATATGGAAAAAATTATCAATATAGGGCACAGAATATCTAATAGGATCACTACTATTTAAGTCTAAATCAGCGCCCCCATAAGAATACATTTTTTTAATATTTGATACTGACATTGCCATAGGATCTAACAGTGGGGCATATAAAGTTTTATCTTCTAAAATTACTGTGTTATTTTTGCATTTTTTAGTTAATACAAAGCCAATATTATCAACTCCTGTATCTACACAAGTCATAACAAACTTGTCTACTATACTAAATCCAACAAACTCTAAAATCTTAATAATTCCTTTTTCATTAAAGTTGGACTTATGAGCCATAAAAAATGAATCCTTCCAATCTACAATATTCCAAATAATTGGAATTTCTAAATAGACAAATCCATCATCCGCGATAATTTTACACAAACTCTTTAATGCCACAATAGGGTTGTCTATATGCTCTAAACAGTGTGAAAATATAACCAAATCATAGCGCTTTGTCAGAGTAGTTAGTTGATCTACTGTTTCTGTGTGTACTTTTAATTTATATGCATTACGAATGTAATTGATTCTATCATCTTCAACTTCAAGGGTTTCAACATTATAACCTGCGTCTGAAAAAACACTTGAACCCGTACCATATCCCGCTCCAATATCTAAAACTTCTCCTGATGGTTTATACTTTTTAACAATGTTACAATATTGGGTATATCGAATTTTTCTATTTTCTTCTAGACTAGGATTAAATACTTTATTATTAAATGGCGTAGAAATTTGCTTCCAACGACTTTGAAACCAAGAAAATTTTGGCAATATGCTTCTAAACCCATGAAAACAATCTGAGCAAACCGCTGTCTGAAAAAAAATCAGCTCTCTATCAAGAGAAACATCTGAAATTATTTCAATGTTAGGTGAGGAGCACAAAGGGCAGATGTTTACATAACTTAGATCTGAATGTGAAATAGGATAATAAACAATATTTGACTTTGATTGTCTACTTGCTTTCAAAGTTTTTTCCATGGAAATAGAGATTCCCAAATTTAAATCATTCACAATTTTACTCATTTAAACAAGGCTAGACTTAACGTGCATTAACAGTCGTCATTATACTTTGTAATTACAACTATAAAAGAATTCATTTAGTGACTGGGTACATGATCAAAAGATAAATAAATTAAAAAATTCCAGATAAATCATTTCACTTTAGTACTTACATGAGATTATTTTTGCTTTAAATTTTTTAGAAAAAAATCACTAGAATCCCTACTATCACTGATTAAGTCAATATACCGCTCAACATTGGCATGTGGTGCATTTACCTTTTTATTCACCGAATTAAACATACTTTTTCTAAATAATTTAAAGAACTTAACCAGAACATTAAAAACCAAACGTCCCAGTATAGGCTTAATTAATGTCTTCAAGCAACTTCTAAAAGATTGTTTTTTTTCGACAATTAAATAACTAATTGTCGTATAAACCCAATTCGATAATAACAAAGAAGTTCTATTCTTTATATCTTTCGCCTTAAAATTACTAAATTTTACAACTTCCTTCTCTATTGTTGACCTAAGAATTCTGTACGAATCACACCAATCAACATGAGAAAACCATTTAACCATGTCTATTGTTTTATATAGCTGATCATTATGCCACTGCCTAATTAAACCATAGTCACTAACTTCACCAATCTTTCCCCTTGCACTAACAATAGAGGCATGAATAAGCTCACCAAAAATAAATGTTTCCATTTCATCTGTAAATTTATTAACTTCATTAAAGGCATCGATATTAATTTTAGATCTTATAACAGACATATTTAAATTTGAGTTTCCTTTAAAAAAATCTTCAACTCTGTCCATTGGCATTTCTGACTCATACGTCGCTAATGGGTATTCCTCCAACGAAGTAAGCCTTCCAAATGCCATACAATCTCCCTTATCAATACCTATAAGCAAAGACTTTCCATGTACAGCTGAATAATCAGCATTATTTTCTAAAAAATTTATACATACAGAAATGCAACTAGTCAAAAAAATATCATCATCGGAAACCATTAACGAATAACTTGTTGTGACTTTATTTGCCAAAAAAAATGACATCTTTCCTGCAGTAAGATTAACATCATGATAATGTTCAATTGTTAAACCATTTGCCTTATATTTAACAATATTGCTATCATTGATACTAAACAACTTGTCGCAACTTGAATCACCAATTAAAATTTTTCCACTAAAATTAGAAGACAAATAATACTTTAAGATTCTTAAAATAAAATCAGGTCTATCTTTAGTAGGAATTAAAATCGATATATTCATTATTCAAATAATTGAGGATATTTTAAAATAACTTTCTTTACGCTAGCCCATTCACTTATAGATAAATTATCGCTCCATGGATAGCCCTCTTCATTGGTGTATTTTATACACATTATTTTTGAATCTCTTATTCTAAAATATAGAGAAATACGCGCATATAATAAAAATAACGCCCTAGGCAGTACAGGCCTAATAACATTCTTTATTTTTCTGATAGGGCCTAAATTATTTGCCTCTATTCTTTTCAATATAATTCTATTTCGGTTACAAAAATCATCAAAAGCTAGATCAAAATATCTCTCATATAAACAATAATCTCCGCCTTTAAAGGCTTTTATAAAATTATTTTTAAACTTTTTACCTTCACTAGAATTTAAATAGGCTGGCATATCATTAATCACCAATATTGATTTATCTAATGGCGGGGTTTTTTCTACTTTGTGGGCAAACTTGTGTGCATCTCTATAGCCATTATATGAGCTATATCTTTCAAGATCTCTTGCCATCCAAAATATCGGCAACACCCTATGTTTACCACGGCACAATGCCACTAAAATAACAATCAATTCAATAATAGTACTAGCCTTCAAGTCTGAGACTATGCCGAATGATTTTAATAAATTACTTGTGCAATGCAAAGCAAAAATTTGCGGAACCATGAATCCTTTTGTAATACGAGATTCTATTGAATCTGAATTGTTATTATGCCTAATATATTTTTCTTGTGTTGGATGGTAATGGCTATTTGTATCCTTGGAACTAAATTGAATGAAATTTCCCTGAACAGAAGCGTAATCAGAGTTTTTCTTTAAAAATTCTAAACCTGAAAACAAACTACTTTTAATCAAAAAGTCATCGTCAGCACATATACATGAATATGGTGTTTTAACTTCTTGCAATGTAGAATAAATTTTTTCAGCAAATAATGTATTAGGTTTATGAAAGTATTTAATTTTTTTTGGAAGATTTACTGTTAACGGCACCAAAGAAGAGTCAACAATAATAGTCAATAACCCAGCACTATTAAAATAGTCAATTGCACGTTGCAAAACATGCTGTCTATTGTGTGTAGGAATTATAATGGTCAATTCATCAATCATTTGATTTGAGACCTTTGAATAATTCATAATTTCCATCCCTTAATTCCATTTTCTCTAATTTTTTTAAAAACTTTCCAGATTTTTCCATAAGAACCTAAAAAATCAC
>Ga0233442_1001636_pt1 | contig 16565 bp, 11 predicted proteins | sample SI_123_September_3_FD_182789 | JGI IMG/M metagenome (GOLD analysis project Ga0233442, IMG submission 182789) | Seawater microbial communities from Saanich Inlet, British Columbia, Canada - SI_123_September2016_150_MG | ecosystem: Environmental > Aquatic > Marine > Inlet | place: Canada: British... | reverse complement strand
ATCTCATCAATAATAGGTGAAATTTACTCAGTTTTTTCAGAATATATATTTGAAAAACCTGATAAAAGATGAAAATTTAATTGGGAATAATTTAGGCTACTTTAGAAGTGGTTTTTAGAGGTTCCCGATAGATATAGCAAAAAAGGTAAAAAAAGATTTTGGAAGTGATATAGCTTCTGCATTTTTAAAAAATGGTACTTCTATCCATACACTAAAAATTCAAGCAGATGATTTAGGAAATATCTTAGATGGGATACATAGTGGTAAAAAACTAAAAATAAAATTTGAAGTAGATGTCAATCCACCACTAAAGTTTCAAACCGAATCAAAAACTTTACTATTACCAAAAACATTTAATATTATAACAATGACTCTTTCAAATTTATATGCAGGAAAAATGCATGCAGTGTTATGTAGAAAATGGAAAACAAGAGTTAAAGGTCGTGACTGGTATGATTTTGAATGGTATGTAAAAAGAAGTACCTCTTTAAATCTTGAGCATCTACAAGAAAGAATGTATGAAAGTGGTAATTTAGATAAAAATATAAAACTTGATGAAAAACTATTTAAAGAACTGATGTATAAAAGAATTGAGAATCTAGATGTCGATGGAGCGATTAAAGAGGTTAGCCCATTTATTAAAGATAAGAGTGGATTTGAGTTTTGGTCGAAAGATTATTTTAAACTATTAACGGACAAAATTATATTTGAAAAATAAGATTAAATCTTGTCAAGTTTAAAGTGATAGAGAAGCTGGGTAATCAACAAATGACAGTTGTATAAACAACTATGCTTCATAGAGAAACCTTGTTATCTCGTCCAAAGAAAACATAACCTGTCCTAAAATTTTTTTGGCAATATTTATCAAAACTTAGCAGATTTAGAGCCAATTGTAGTAAATCTTTGCAGTGAAATTTTAGAAACTTTCTTATTAAATCCCAGTAAATAGGGCTACAAAAGGAATGAACTCACTAATCCAATAAGTCCACCAAATACTCCACCCCAAACAACTAACCAACCTAGATGTTCACGAATAAGTGCTTGGATAAGTTCTTTTACCATTTCAGGTGTGAGCTCATCAAGTCTTTTTTGAACAATACTCTCTACTTTGTTAACCATGTCGCTACTTAAAGAAGAACTTTGAAGATGCTCTTGTAGAGTGTTGTTAAAAGCGTCAGATTCAACAATACCAATAATGGCTTTACGCATTTTATCAGTAAAAGGTTCTTTAAGCCCTTCTAGTGCACTTTCTCCTCCAAACATTCCTAACATACCTCCAAATGATGATTCCATTACTGTTTTGGATAAAGCATCATACGCAGGTGAAAAATCTGTTTTTTCGATAATTGGAGTTAAGTCAATTTTTTTCTCTTCAGAAGCAAAAAAGTCATCTAACTGCTCTTTTGTAAAAAATTGATTCATAATGAGTGATTTAATCGACTCTTTAAATGCTTCAAAACGAGCAGTAATAACACCAGAACCATACAGAAATGGAACTTTTTCAAAAAGCATGTGAATCGCGAGTTGATTAGTAATGGCTCCTGAAAAAGCAAAGAGACCAATATAAAGAAGGATGTTTTTTAATTCACCTTGTGGAACTAAAAATGAGGTTACTAAAATTAGTAGTGCGGTGCCATTAGTGAGTAAACTTTTGTTCAAGTGTAAACCTTTTTGTTTAGATATTTAAATTAATGATGGAATTATACAAAAAAGGGTATCTTTTTGAAAATTATTTACAAAAAAATTTAAATTAGGATTTATCATGATAATGTCCATGCCACAACTTTTTGAAACAGGAACTTCGGAACAGATTTTAGGTGCCTTGAAAGCGAGTTTAGACAATAGTAATGAAAACCCATTTTGGGCACAAAAAACACTACCTTTTGCTAAAGCAATTTTAGATGTTTTGTTACAACTTCGTGAGCAAAACTTACTATTTTCACCTGAAGGAACTCCTCAAGAAAAATTAACAATAGCTCTTTTTTTAAGTTGGTGTGACCTTTTTAGCTTAAAAGGGTTAGCATTTGTTTTACAAAAGAGTAACCAACGTGAAACATTAGTTGATACTAAATATTCTAAAGAAGAAGCTGATAGTTTTAGTGGAATTGATTTAGAAGTTTTTGGTGGCTATTTAGCTTCGTATTCAATTAACTTAGAATATGAAAATGTCGACTTTCCTATTACTCACTATAATCTTCATAATGGAATTACGGATGTTATAAAGTCATTAGTGAAATGATTTACAACAATAGCTTAATAAAAATAGAACAAGAACAGAGTGAAGTTCCTTGGGTTAAAGTATTTACAAAGCGAGAAGTAAAAGAGTTTAGTGCTTGTTCAACAGAGGAAAAAATAGTAATATTTGAAGCTATAGATATTATTGAAAAATTAATGCTTGAGTATTATCAACCTCAAAAAATAAATATTGCCTCATTTGGAAATATACTTCCGCATGTACATTGGCATGTTATGGCACGATTTAAAGAAGACAGCTACTTTCCTGAGCCGATGTGGGGTCAAAAACAGCGAGAAGCGACACTAGAGTTGAAAAGTTACGAAGAGTTTGAAAAAGAGCTTGTAAGACGTTTAGAAGTACTTTAAAAGTACTTCTTTTTATTATTATGACCTTGGTTTCCAGGAGGGCATAGTTTAGTAGCAATTACTCTACTAAAAATACATTTCCTTCTGTTCCATCGGTATAAAAAATCTTAATTTCATCCGTAGCTTTGTTAAAGTTACCAAGTTCATTAGCGCTTAAGTCTTTAATACTCATAGACTCAAAAGTAGTGAATGCTTCATCCATTGTAATATTTGAAGTGATTCCATAAGAATCAACCGTATCAATGGTAGTAGTTCCACCTTCATTAATTTCAGAAGTAATCCCAATTTGGTACCCATTACTGTCATTTTCTAAAACAATAAAACGTTTTTTCTGAGTTGAAGAAATTTGTTTTTCTTGAATGGTAAAGTTTTCTGTTGGTAGTTTATCACTACTAATAGTCCCTGTTAATTTTGAATCAACTAAAAACTCTGTTTCTGTTTCACCTTTTACAATGTTAACCGTACCATCAAAGTCAGTTTGGTATAAATGATCAAGATAAGAAAATGTGTTATTAATATCAAAAGTAAAATTATCTTTTACATTGAGTGTTAAATCTGCTCTGTTGTTATGAGCATAAAAATTAGTAACAATTTTAGCTCTTTCACCGTTTGAACGTGGTAAGTCAAGAACAAAATTATCAAGAATAATTTCATCAATATTTAAAAATGACAATGCTTCAATACCAAAGAAAACCGTGCTATTATTAAGTTTTGTATAGGCTCTGCTACTTGCTTGAGGTGCTCCAGGTGCATTAAGAATATCGTTAATTTTTTCACTAAAACGATGTGCACCAGTTTCTTTAATAAGAAGCCTATCTGCCGTTACCACTTTTCCAGCTTCTTTCATCACAAGGTTATTTGCAATGTATGACCAGGTATCATTATTAACATCACGTATCATAATCATGTCAGCATTAAGCTCATTACCATCTTTTTTAACATTAACATTCATACTGTAACTTTTGTCACCAATATTATCAATAGTTGTCTCTGCGTTAAGATCTCTTGTAATGACTGAAACTACACCCATTGAACGTTGGTAATCAAAATAAGAGAGTGTCTCTTGTTTTCCTGTTTGGGAAGAGACAATAGTGACTTCAGGCTGTGTAAAAGTGTCAAAATTACTGATGTTTAAAATATAATAGTCTTCATTCCCATTGTTAATAGCGAGTGTTTCACCTTTTTTAGTGAATTTTATAACGCCATCGGGATCATTTCTATACCAGTCATCACAATTATATTCTGTTAAATCACTATTTGGGTAACAGCGCATTGATGATCCCGTATTGAAGTTTTTACCTATATACTCATCTCTACTCCAGTGACGTAGTTCAGAAATTAATTTTTTAGAGTTGTCTGGATATATAATATATGGAATACCTAAAGATGGATGTACTGCTTTACGTTCCGTTAACCAATATTTTAGATCTTCATAAGTAAGTGTTGTTTTTACCGCACCTTCAATAACAGGATCGTTACTACCAGCACTTAATACACCACTAAAGTGATTTTTTGCGGGTTGTGACGCATCAAAAAAACTTGAACCAACAAGTTTCTTTCCTGATGCAGTAGTGAGTTCACCAGTTAAGTTAAATCCAGCATCGATTAGTGTGTATTGTGTCACATCTTGATAACCACGTACTTTTAGATCAATGTCATAATTACTTAATGTCATTGTAGTAGCACTTTTAGCACTACTAAGACTACCATCACCACCTAAATGAACATCACCACTTGAACGAGAAAATGTAAATTCATTAAGATTTAAATCATAATTTTTTCCTCTAAAGTAACTGTTTGGTTTTGCATCTACATTGTTAAAGCTAACTTCATTAGCACTCATTCCTGTACCACTAACCCGTGTTTGAAATCCAAAGTCTGCACTATTCCCATCAGTTCCTGGATTTGTGACTTCTAAAGAAACTGTTGCACTACCACTACTCTGACATAAGAAAAAGACTAGACAGATGTTAATATCAACATCAGTAGCACTAATTACAACTTTGTCTCCATAACTTGAGGTACTTCTTCCTGTAAGAACATCCATGCTCATTTGTGACATTGCATTATCAATAGCCCCTGCAAGTGCAGTTGAGCGTTGTAAAATGTCATCTTGTGAGCCATTTAAATCATTGGTAGCTTCTTGTTGAAATGCTGCCGTCATTACATCAGAACTTTCTAACATATCACTTAAAGTAAAAAGTGTTGTAGATGCTGAGGGTAAAATCTCCTGATTTAAAATAAAAAGTTGCTCTTCTGCATTGTAATAGTTGTTAATATCTTTTTTAAGTTCACTAACAAAGTATTTTGCATCTTCAATATTAATAGTAGATATTGTATTGGCATTTAGTTTTGAAATTAGTGTTTCAGTATCAGCATCATTTTGAGGCGCGTGGTCAGCACGTGGTGTTGTCTCTTCAATGTTTATACGTCGTACACGAGGGGATTGAGTAATAACATTATCACTACTATCATAAAGTGCAAAATAAACATGATGCTCACCACTACTTAAGCTAGATGTTGAAAGTGATGCACTTCTGCTATCATTTACTTTTGTTGGTGCACCATCATCTACAGTATAGCTCCAATAAGAGAAACTTCCTGATGTATTAATAGTAAAGTTCATACTTTTAGTTGCTTCACTGTTACTCATTTGAAAAAAGTTAATAGTGGCATCAGGTGCAAAAGAGAAGGCTCTATAAGCAGTAGTTGAGGGTGTAGTATCTTGTTGAAAGGTTGTTAGTAGTGTAAAAATTTCATCAATAGCTACATTTAAAAAGCTTGTTAACATAGTTGATTGTGAAGCATCTACATCAACTTTTGTTTTAACAAAATTGTAAAAACCTGTTAATACTGAAGTTACTAAGGGGTTTTTTAAAATTTCTACAATACTTCCTAATGAAACAGCTTGACGAGATGGTGCTTGAGACGAATTATTTACCAAAGGAATAATTTGTTCTAAAGAGGCTTGTACAAAACTATCTGCATTTGAAGATGTTGCAACAAGAGGTAAAATTGAATTTAGTGCACTTGCTTTTGCCTCTTTAGGAGAAATAGCAGTACTACTTGGTGTTGTAACTGTTGAAGGTGTTTGATTAGTTGAGAGTGTTGAAGGTGCATCACTTCCACCACATCCTGTTAATAAGGTAAGTGCCAAAGCGGAAGCAAAAAACGTTCTTTTTTGAATCATAAATATTCCTTTAGTTAAAATTAACATTAGCGTTAATTTATCTGATGGAATTATTATAGTGCTAACAAACTTAAGTTTTTGTTATATTTAAAGGTTAGGTTATATAAGATTATTAAATAGTAGAAGAAAAAAGAGAAGATATAGTACTTTAAAAAAAGTACTATATTTTAATAGTTTGTATAAAGTTGTGAACGTTGATTTAGTCTCTGTGTGAACGGTTACCACCGCCACCATTTGATGAACGGTTACCACGGTATCCACCGCCACCGCCATCACGACTTCCACCATCACGGTTACCACGGTATCCACCGCCGCCACCAGAACGGTTACGGTTTCCACCGCCTCCGCCGCCACGGTTCCCACGGTATCCACCGCCGTTTCTACCACGACCACCGCCGCCACGACCACCACGCTCTAATCCAGCAAGGATTTTTTCAAGACGTTGAGGATTAATACCAATATTCATTGGACCTTTAACACCTTGTTGGGTTAGGATATAAGACGCAAGTTTGTATAAAATTTGCTCTTGGTCAATATCTTCACGCATAGCATCAATCATATTATGAGCTTCGTCGTAAACTTTTTGGTGCTCAAGCTTTTCTACAAGTTCGTTAAGTTGGCTTTTTTGAACATCCATTTTACTTGGAATATAAGCATGCTCCATAGTTGTGCCCACTTTAGCTTTAATACGTTGAAGTTCACGGAACTCCATAGGAGTTACTAAAGTAATCGCAACACCTTTTTGGCCTGCACGTCCTGTACGACCAATACGGTGTACATAAGACTCAGGATCAAAAGGGATATGGTAATTAAATACGTGAGTAATTCCATCAATATGGATACCACGAGCAGCAACATCAGTAGCAATTAAAATATCTACATCTCCTGCTTTAAGACCTTTAATAACAGTCTCACGTTGACGTTGCTCCATATCTCCATGAAGTCCCTTAGCATTGTATCCAACACTTCCAAGAACATTAGAAAGACGGTCAACCTCTTTTTTAGTACGACAAAAGATAACACTTTTAGAGACATCAGAAGCATCTAAAAGACGGATAACTGCGTCATCACGTTCATTTTCATCAATAACATAGTATTGTTGTGTAATATCTGTATTTGTTGTTTCACCTTTAGTAATTGAAACAAATGCAGGATCTCTTAAAATACGTTCTGCAAGTCTTTTAATTGGGTTTGGCATTGTTGCTGAGAAAAGAAGTGTTTGACGCTCTTTTGGAAGATATGTGAAAATTTCATTAATATCATCTAAAAATCCCATATCAAGCATTTCATCAGCTTCATCTAAAACAACAGACATTGGTGAAAAGTTTTTAATCATATCACGTTTTAACATGTCTAAAAGACGTCCTGGTGTTGCAACAATAACTTGTGCTCCACGAGAAATTAAATCTAATTGACGGTTGTATGAACTACCACCATAAATAGTAACAGTACGTGCGCCCATGTTACGACCATATTTGTATAACTCATCACCAACTTGGTTAGCTAGTTCACGTGTTGGTGTAATTACTAAAACTTGAACACCATTATTCATGTCCATGTTGTTTAAAAGTGGAAGACCAAAAGCAGCAGTTTTACCTGTACCTGTATGTGCTTGACCCACCATATCTTTTCCACTCATAATGATTGGAATTGCTTCTGCTTGAATAGGACTTGCTGCTTTAAATCCTGCGAAGTGAAGACTTTTTAAAATGTCATCATTTAATCCAAAACTGTCAAATGGCACTATTGGTGCTTCTGGTGTCTTTTCTACTGTAGTTTCTGTGTTTTCGTTTGTAGTCTCTTGACTCATATAACTCTCTTTGTGTTGGGAATATTTTATCAATATCCGTAATCCATAAATAATAGAGGCACCTAAGAAAATTATAGATGATTATAATTTGCTTTTAAAAATTTTATGAAGATATTAAAATCATCTATAACTTTCGCAGGTGCCCGAAGTAATTACCATACTATTAAAATATAATATAAATAGTATTTTTATGCACCCTTTGCATAGATTACTTAATTGAGAATAGGATTATATCTTAAAAAGACTTATTTGGGCTTAGTTTAATAGTTGGTTAAATACTCAAGACATTTATAAGAATTGAACTCTCTAAATAGATTAAATAATAGTCATAAGTATGATTAATATTTATCCATGAAGTTTATGAAATTAGATTTAATTTTAAACTGTAACTTTATAGAATAAGGTAATCAATAGATTATAAGTAATATAAGCACAGTTTAAGATAAATAGTGCTTAAATTAAACATATTAAAAATGGAGTTGGAATATGAGAAAGTTAATTTTAAGTTTAGTAGCTGCACCTCTAATGCTTGGTAGTTTCGCAACATTAAGTGCTGATGAAGCAAAAAGTACAGGAATTAATATTTTTGATTCAGTAAAATTTAGTGGAGAAGTTCGTCCTCGTTATGAGTACGCTAATCAGTACAAAAATGGTGCAGAATCAGGAAATTCATTCACTACGAGAACAACGTTAGGTGTTAAAGCTGGATTGTTTAATGTAGATGGTTTTAGTACCTTTTTAGAGGCAACATCGGTTAATAATTTAGGTTATACAAATTATAGTGATGGACTTATTCCAGATCCAAATAATCCAGGAAAGAAGATAGGGAATGATAATTATGATTTAATTGTTGATCCACAACAAGCACGTATGACTCAAGCTTATTTAGATTATAAAGTTGATGACACACTTTTACGTGTAGGTCGTCAAATGGTGAATTTAGATGATCAACGTTTTGTTGGTGCGGTAGGTTGGAGACAAATGTTCCAAACTTTTGATGCGGTTTCAGTTGTTAATGGTTCTGTTGATGATTTAACACTTTTAGCGTCATATGTATACGGACGCAATGAAGTTACTGAACAAACTGAAGCCGGTGATACGGGTTCAATGCTTTTAAATGCAAAATATAAAGTTTCAAAACAGTTAAATGTTACTGCATACGGTTATTTACTTGCTGATATTCATGACACGTATGGTCTTCGTTTAAATGGTAAAGTTCCTGTTTCTAAAACAATAGCTATTAACTATGATGCGTCATATGCAACACAACAAGATGCATCATTTGATTATGATGGTGTGACTAATGCTAAAATTGATGCAACTTACTATAATGTAGCTGTGGGTGCAAATATTAGTGGAATGATTGTTGGTGCTAACTATGAAGTTCTTGGGGAAGCAAATGGAGCAAGTACTAAGGGTTTTACAACACCTCTTGCAACATTACATAAATTCCAAGGTTTCGCAGATGTATTTTTAGGAAGAACAGGTGGATCTAATAATACAGGTATTGTTGATGCTAATGTAAAAGCAGGATACAAAGCTAAAGGTTTTGGAAAACTTATTGCATGGTATCATAAGTTTGATGATCAAGGAAGTGCTGATTTAGGAAGTGAAATTGATGCAGTTTATGCTAATAAAGTTCCTGGTGTAAAAGGTCTTAATGGGCTTCTGAAATTTGCAGCGTATTCAAAAGGTGATGCAACATCTCCTCAAAATACAACACGTTTTTGGGCGCAATTAGATTATAAATTTTAGTCTTACTTTAAGTCGCTGTATCACTTCTTAGTGATACAGTTGTAGTCATTACAAAGACACTCTTCTTTATACAATACTCTTGATTACATTAAATTCTATAAGTTTATGGATGTCTAACTTTCACTTTAGAATTTAGAAGCCATCCTATTGTTATCATCAATAACATAACAAAAAACTCAGATAGTACACTGTAACTGAATCCTACGTAAACAAGCCATAATAGAATAGCTCCAAGTGGGGTAGGAACACCTACAAAATAACGTTCAACTTCACCTGCATCAGCATGAATATTAAAATGTATTAGTCGACGTAAGCCACTAATGACATAATAAACTGAAGCAATACCTGCTAATGATACAAGAAGTGAACTCTGCATAGGCGCATAAACGGCTTGAAATATTAAAAACACAGGAACCAATACAAAAGATAAAAAGTCTGCATAAGAGTCTAGTTGAATTCCAAATTCATTAGATAAACTGTATTTTCTAGCAATTTTTCCATCTGCTATATCAAAAATTCCTCCCAACCATGCTAAAGCAATGGCAAGTGTAAATTGGTTTTGGGTGATAAAGTAAGTGGCTAAAAGTCCTGCTGTAATGTTTAACATGGTAATCAAGTTAGCAAGGTTGAAGTGTGAAGAAGGATTAAATAAAAAATTCATAGTTATCATCTTTGTGTAATAAAATAAAAACAAGATTATAACCAATTTTTTTTGAGGCTTTTAATAAGAGTTTGTAAATAAATTTAGTATGATACTAATTATCATTTATAAATTAAGAAGTATTATGGAAAAAAGAAATTTAACAGAATCTCAAAAGGGTTCACTCAATACAATATTAAAAATTAATGCAAGTGGTGCGCTTAAACAGAGATTACTCTCGTTTGGCATTATTAAAGGTGCCCAAGTAGAACTTCTTGAATACTCTCCTACAAAAAGTACGGTTGAAATACGAGTAGGGAAAATGAGTATCGCACTTCGCCATGAAGAAGCAGAACTTATTGAAGTTCAATAAAAAGTATTAAAAAGAGAGCTTTTGCAAGAAAATATTTCAAAAAATAGTGAAAATACTCAACAAAATAGTTTAGAAATGAGCTGTCCTGCTTTAGCACAACATATAAAAATTGCATTAGTAGGTCAACCCAATGTGGGCAAAAGTATGCTTGTTAACGCTATCGCATCGTCACATCTTCATGTTGGAAATTTTACTGGGGTAACGGTTGAAAAAAGTGAAGTTTTCTTCGAGTATAACAATTTTCATTTTACGGTTGTAGATTTACCTGGAACTTATATGTTTAGTGACTATACAATAGAAGAGCGCGTTACACATAATTATTTATGTGATGAAACGTATGATTTAATATTAAATGTAGTAGATTCTACTAATTTAGAGAAAAATTTTCAACTCACAACTGAGCTTATGAGTATGAGTAAAAAAATGGTTTTAGCGCTTAATATGAGCGATGAAGCAAAAAAAGAAAATATTGAAATTAATGTAGAATATTTGAGTGAACTTTTAGGCGTAAAAGCGGTAAAAGTTTCAGCTGCTGCAAAAACAGGACTCGAAACACTTTTAAATACACTCATTGAAACCTACACTCAAGATTATATACCTGCTAAACTCATATTTAGTGAAGCTGTTGAAGAAGAGATAGAAAATATCTCTGATTATTTAACACGACATAAATTTGAAGCAAACATTTCAAATCGTGATATTGCTATAAATCTTTTACAAAAAGAGAAAAAAACTTATCGAACCTTACATGATAATCCTATTTGGACAGAACTTCAACCTTTTTTAATTGAAGCAGACCATCATATTGAACTTCATCATGATAGTGAAGATATTAAAGAAATTTTTGCTGAAGAGTATTTTGCATTTAACACAGGGGTTTTGAAAGAAGTAGTTTGTTATGCTCACGATGACAAGACAGATAAAAAAGTAAAAAAAAGTGTTACTCAAAAAATAGATTCGATTTTAATTCATCCTATTTTTGGAATTCCTATCTTTTTATTTTTTATGTGGTCACTGTTTCAATTGACCTTTGAAATAGGCTCTATTCCAATGGATTGGATTGATGGCTTCTTCTCATGGTTTGGTGAAGCTATAGGTGATACAATTTCAAATGATAATATTCGCTCCTTAGTCGTAGATGGAATTATTAGTGGTGTTGGAGCTGTAGTACTTTTTATTCCTAATATTATTATCTTATTTATAGGAATTGCTCTACTTGAATCGACAGGATATATGTCACGAGTTGCTTTTTTACTGGATGGATTTTTTCATAAATTTGGACTGCATGGCCAATCTTTTATTCCATTAGTAACGGGATTTGGTTGTTCTATTCCTGCATATATGTCAGCACGAATTCTTAAAAATGAGCGTGATAGATTACTGACACTATTTATTATTGGTTTTATGAGTTGTGGTGCTAGACTTCCTGTTTATGTTCTTTTCGCAGGAGCATTTTTCTCTTCAAGTGTTGCGGGTAATGTTCTTTTTGGAATATATTTAACGGGAGCTGTTTTAGGGTTACTTGCAGCGAAACTTCTTAAATTAACAGTTTTTCAAGGTGAAGATGAACCCTTTGTTATGGAAATGCCAAAATACAGAATGCCTTCTGTTAAACTTATTTGGCATACGGTACGTACAAAAACATGGATGTACCTGAAAAAAGCGGGTACTTTTATTGCCGCGGCATCAATGTTAATTTGGTTTTTAAGTACCTATCCTCATCATGAAATTCAAGCAGAATTTTCAGCAAATGAAATAGCACAGTATCAACTAGAACATAGTTACTTAGGTGAAATAGGAAAATTTTCTGAACCATTTTTTGCTCCTTTAGGTTTTGATTGGAAGATGAGTGTCGCTTTGCAAACAGGATTAGCAGCAAAAGAAGTGGTTGTTTCAACGTTAGGTGTACTTTACTCTCTTGGTGCGGACGTGGATGAAACAAACTGCTCTTTAAGTACGGTAATTTCTAAAGAAATTTCTTTTGCCTCTGCCGTTTCATTTATTGTAGTGATGATGATTTATTTACCTTGTTTAGCTGCTTCCATTGTATTTACTCGTGAAGCAGGTGGAATTAAATACTTTTTTGCTCTTTTCGCCTTTACTTCCATCGTGGCCTATGTTCTAGCTTTTATTGCGTACCGAGTAGCACTTCTTTTTTAGAAGTACCTAAAAGCTACTTTTCGATAGAATTAGTAAAAAAGTTAATCTTCTTGAAATTATTTAAATATTTTATATTTATATCTCTTTTTATCTTTTCAACCTCTCTTTATGCAGCAAAAGAGATTACTATCTCTGGTAGTAGTATTGTTTCTGAAAGAATATTATTAAAAGAGGCTCTTAATTTAGAAAAACCGGCACTTTATAAGTTTTGGACGTGGTTTGACTCTTATCTCATTGATGAAAAAAACATCCTCACTATTAAAAGTGATATCACGCGCTATTATCGAAAATTAGGTTATTTTAATATTGATGTAAAAGTGATTAAAAATAAAGATAGTGTTGTTGTTACTGTCACTGAAAATAGTTTGGTTGCTATTAACAATATTATTTTTGATTTGGACTTAATATCATTTATTCCTTTTAAAAAAGGGGAGTTGTTTGAACCTTCTAAATTTACGCAAACTAAAAAAGAAATTCTGCGTTATTATAATGAACAAGGGTACTGTTTTTCTTCACTAGATGCTAAAGCAAAAGTGGATTTAGAAGAAGATGTTGTAAACTTAGAGTTTTATCTTGATAAAAAAGCTTTATGTAAAATAGACTCAATTGTAGTAATGGGTGTAGATGATACAAAAAAGAATATTGTTTTAACTCATATTGAGTTGAAAAAAGGAGCTGTTTTTGATATTCGGAATATTGAAAATAGCTATAAAATGCTTCAAAGTTATGGTGCATTTTCTCAAATAGATATTGACTATAAACATAATCAGACATCAGAGTTAGAAGTTATCATTAAACTCAATAATAATGCCCAGCCTCACTTAGCAAAAGTTGGTATTGGTTTTTCTAGTGATACCGGACCTCGTATTGTTGGTTCGTGGCGACATCAAAATTTTCATGACAAAATGAAAATTTTAGAGTTAAATGCTCGTGCGGCACTTATTGAACAAGAACTTTCTGCAACGTATATCCAAAGAAATTTTTTAGACGTGAATAGTTGGTGGCTTAATGTGCTGGATTTTAATCAATTTATTGGTTTTAAACATAAAGATTATTCAAGCTATAGTAGTGATAGTTATGCCATTAAACCCAGTGTTGAAAAACTTGAGTACGTAAGAGAATTTAAAACGGGTGTAATTATCGAAGAAAATATTATTACGCAACATGCGATAACGAGTAAAGCATTAAAGTCTACAATTCGTGTTGATACCACAAACTTTTTTATAGTATCGCCTTTTGTATCTCTTGCTTATGACTACAGAGACTCAAAACTTCGTCCAACTCGGGGTTACTATGTACAAAATTACCTTGAGTATGGTGAATTGACTTTAGGTTCACAAGTTCGCTATTTAAAACTTGAAGAGACACTATCTTATGCTAGAAAAATGTATGGTTTTCTTTTAGGAACTAAATTTAAAATTGGTGTTATTAATGAATATGTAGGGGAATTGCCTTTTTCAAAACGTTTTTATGCAGGGGGAGCATTTAGTAATAGGGCCTATGAATATGAAGGTTTAAATCCATCCGATACACGCTCAAGTGGAACAGGGGGAAGAAGTTTGATTGATACCTCTTTTAATCTACTTCACCCGATTTATGAAAATTTTGATATTTTAACTTTTGTGGATATGACGGTGTTAAATGAGAACGAATTGTCATTTACAGGACCGGTTGTTTTTGGCTTGGGAGTTGGGCTTAGTTATAACACTGTTGTAGGACCGGTAAATACAAGTATAGGATTTGACCCGAATAAACCGGGACAATATGCGGTACATTTTCAAGTAGGGTATACATTTTGAATACTCTATTGAAATCAACTTTTAACATTTTTAAAATAATTTATTTTTTTATTGCAGATATTGTGCAATGGCTTTTAGTAACCTTACTTATTGTAGTTATTTTTATTGATAGCGATATTGAGCAGAGCTATATTAAACCTTATTTTAAGACAAAAGATATTCATTATAATGTTAAAACAGGAACACTTTTTGATAGTGTAGAGGTTCATAATTTACGTCTATTTAAAGGGCTTAATATTGATAAAGCCTCTTTGAAAGTTGATTTATCGTCATGGAATAAAGAGTGTTTTGTAATAAAATATTTGGCTTTTGATGATGTTAATATTGAGTTGATTGATAGTGTATATAAGTTTTCACAGACTACATCTCAAAGAAAATTTTGTATAGAAATTGAAGAATTAGACATTCATATTAATAGTCTTAACTACAAAAATATCGACATTAATCAAAGTAATATAGTAGTTAAAAACTTTGTAATAAGTGATGATATTATAAAAGTCAAAGATATTACAATGGATGCAAAGAAAATCATTATCTCTGATGTAACACTGAAAAACATTACTGCATCTGTAGGTTACTTATATAGTGATTTTTCTGAGATTGAAGCACCAATGGTTAGGTTAAAAGCAGACCTAATGAATTACGAACACTCTTTTAGAAGTAGTAGTACACCAATTGAATTAGCAGGTGAAATTAGTAACTCAGCGTTAAGTGTTGGAGGTAGTATAGATGCCTCTATCGTTTCACATTATTTGCCTTCACCTTATAATAGGAGATGGAGAAAAGCTTTTAATCAATTATATGGTTCTTTTGTAGTAACACAAGAAGGTATTCACGCAGATATGTTTACCCATAGTGATAATCTTTTTATTAACGAGTATAAAAAATATAATTTTCATGCTACATCACTACGTTCTCATCTTGAACTTAAGTTTTCTCCTTTTACTCTTCACCTTGAAAGTGAGGCCGAAGTTGACTCAGATATGGGAAGTTTTCTTTTAGATAATCATCTATACTATGATAAAGAACTTTCTTATACTGGAACTGTTAAAAGTGATGATTTTGATGTTAGTTTGCTCAACAGTAAGCTTAATGGGACACTTCTGAATCAATTTAAAATAGATTACAGTACAGGTTTTAACAAAGTAAACATTAAAAATAGATATCTTAACGTTAATATTGATACCCAAGATTATAAAATTTTTTCGGTTAATAGTACACTAAAAGATATCTACTTAGATGAGGTTTTGAAGCAAAATGACGAGGATTACCAAAGTGATCTCTTTTTTAGTGGAAGTGCTGCGGGTAAAATTTATTATCATGATAATAACCTTTCACTAAAGGGTCATTATCATCTTTATACTAATGAAGAATTCTTAATTGAGGGTAGTTTTGATGATAATATTACTTCTCATGGAACAATATCATACAGAGAGGGCGGATGTTTAAACAGCGATCTTATTTCAGTAAAACATGAAAAAATATTTCCTATTCACTATAACTTTTCAAAAAAAGAAGAACACTATAGTATGCAGTTTGAGCATGACAAACTACTGTTAAGTTTAGACTATTTAGACAAAAATCTTGATGCTTTTATATCAATGAATTCATATTCAACACATATTTATGGAATGCTAGACCCAAAAATGTCACTACAATTTTATTTAGAATTAAACTCTTTTTTAGACTTACAAAATAATTTAAGTGATTATATCGATTTTGAGCCTACATTATTGGATTTTAAATCTGATATTAATGTTTTAGTAACAGGTGATATCTTAGATCCTGTAGTTAATATTAATATGAAAAATAGAGATATATTATTTGGTTCAAAAAGTCAAGAATTAGCCATTGAATCGTTTGATATTACTATGAGTGCATTTTCAAATACATTAGCCATTGATAGTTATAATTTGTACATAAAGGGGAGACATTTTTATGCTGATGAAAGTTCATATCTGTTTTTAGATAGTGAAAAAATTTACATTAAGGACTTTGTTGTTAACAATAGCCCTATATTAAATGGTTTTTATGAGTTTAAAGGTAATAACTTAATAACTCGGGCAAAAAGTGAAGAGTTTTACTATGAAGGTCCCGAAGGTAAGTATCACTTTTCAATGGATATTAATGGAAGTTATAATTATCCTTACTTAAGTTTAAAAGGTGATTTAAATGTTAAAAGTGCGGAAATACGGTATAAAGCCTCTAATGAATTGGATGCTTTAGATGAGGATATT